>Ga0207837_1000165_pt1 | contig 10357 bp, 10 predicted proteins | sample LuqExpMetageno58_FD_187816 | JGI IMG/M metagenome (GOLD analysis project Ga0207837, IMG submission 187816) | Tropical forest soil microbial communities from Luquillo Experimental Forest, Puerto Rico - Sample 58 (SPAdes) | ecosystem: Environmental > Terrestrial > Soil > Tropical forest ... | reverse complement strand
AGCGAAGGCGACCGCCACCGAAGCGCAGGCCAAAGCGCCGCCTAAGGCAGCGCCGATCCTGGGGAACGTCGACAGCGAAGGCCATTATTTCCTGCAGCGGATGCCCGGCAAGACGCTCACCTTCTACACGTTCGACGGCGAGATCACGGCCTATGGCCAGTTCGACGTTTCGTTCGACGGCGCGACTAAGAACGCCAAGTCTGGACCCTTTGTCCCCGAGAACTCATTCCTCGGTACACCAGGTGCGGGACCAACCGGAAATTTCGGCTGGATGCCCAACATTTCGACGAATATTTCCTATCTGGGCGTGCGCGGTTTCCAACGGCTTCCGTACCAGGCCTGGAATTCGAACTGGAATTTCGTCTACCAGTTCGAGGCCGGCATCGACATTTCGGCCGCGCCATCGACCCGGCAGTCGAACAGCAATCTCAGCAATCAAGTGAACGGAGCCCTGTTCAGCCGAAACAGCTATATCGGGCTCGAGTCCAAGGACTGGGGAGCGGTCAAGATCGGCAAGACGGACGCGCCGTACAAGAACTCGACGGCGCAATTCAATCCGTTCTCCGGCATGTGGGGCGACTATGCCGTCGTGATGGGCAATACGGGAGGCGACAACCGCGTCGAATTCGGCACGCGCCTGAGCCATGCGATCTGGTACGAGTCTCCGAAACTCGCCGGATGGCAATTTAACTTCCTGTTCGCGCCTGGACAAAATCGCGCGGACAACAACGACAACCTCCCGTCCGGCGAAGGCGATTGCGCCGGCGGCAACGATCCCACCAGCGGTGGCAATCTTCTCATAACTTGCAGCGACGGATCGTTCGGCAACGCCTACAGCGCGAACATCAGCTACACCAATGGTCCATTCTACATCACGGCCGCATGGGAACAGCACGACGGGGTCAACCGACAGAGCGATCTTGCCAGCGCTTACGGAGTCCCCTTTTCCGGGCTGCCAGTGACACTGCCAAGTTCACAAAACTGCGCGGCGTTCCTCACGGCGCCGGGAGGAACCGGGACCGGCATCCCGAACGGAGCTTTAGCGCAGCAACAATGTCTGGATGATGTGGCCAATGAAGACGCCTATAAAGTTGGTGCTCTCTACACCTTCCCGACTAAAACGACGATTGGCGGGATCGTGGAGTACATGCACCGGGCCGTGCCGGCCGAAATCTCCTTCCAAAACGAGCGAACCCGCTGGGGCACCTGGCTGTTCTTGAGCCAGGAGTTAAACCCGCTAGACAGCATCCACTTCGGCTGGGCGCACGCCTTCCACACACCTGGCGATCCGGGTCAGCACAACTCCACCACGCTGGTCACCGACAACAACGCTGTCTATGGCTCGAACCAAAATCAGGCTGACATGGTGACCGCAGCCTGGAAACATAAGTTCTCGGACAACCTCATCTGGTACACGAACGTTGCCGCCACGTTCAACGGCCCCTCCGCTCACTATGATCTCGGCGCCGGCGGGCGTTCGGTCACAACCGACTGTCACGACGCGGGCTCCACACCCGGGGGGCTCACCTCCACTGCGGAGTGCTGGACTGGAACGACGCTCGTGGGCGTATCCACTGGGCTGCAGTGGAAGTTCTGACCTTTTAGATGTGTGGCCAGTAAAGAGCCGCGGCAATGCCGCGGCTCTTTTTCCTTGGCAGATCAGCCTGCCTCGGAGACAGCAATTCAGCACGATTGATACGGGCAACCCGGTGCGTTTCGATCAAGTAAGCCACGCGTCCGCGGCCATAAATCGCCCGCTTTCCAATACCGATACGGATCGGGCTGCTGGCGGCGAATGACGATCATCCGCCGGTCGGGGGCTTCATAGGCGTAAGGGACCGGGCCGTAGCTGTAGGCGATATCGGATTGCGCAATTGCCGGCGTAGTCAGCACTAGTGCGGCGAGAGCAAGTGCGAACTGTCTCATCGGACACTCCTGCTTGAACCTTCGCCACGATAACGGAGGAGACGCCGGAACGTTCTATCGCTGTCTGCACTCAATTTGATTGGAACTTGGTCATCCTTCACTCGAAAGCCGCGTAGGGTTCCAAAATCTGAGCATGAGGGCGAGCTTTCGTCATATCCGCTAAGGGGCAGGCAAGCTGACGTGAGCTAAGTGGTCCAGTTTGGGCCAAACATATCGTCACGCGCGCTCACGTCCGCTGAACGCGAAAGAAGGCATTGCTACCCTCTGGCCAGACTGGCTGCTGCGAGTTAGGCGAAGACAACCTCCCGGTGGCACTCAAGAGAATGCCTTGGCAGGGCAAGCAGCCAGCCTCAACTCGGAATGATTCGCCACAACACCACTTAAGTTCGTCTCGCTTGGGCGTCGCGCTAGTGAGCTTGCATTAAATTAATTCGCCGTCTTTTCCGATGATGTTTCCTCGGTGAGAGGTAACGTCAAAATACACGTTGAAAAAGAATATAATTTTGGCAAACTGTCACCCCGTTTATGGCGCTGATTGATGGTCATTAGCTAGGCACTTGTAGCTGGAGCTAGCCACTATGAAGCTGACACTCGCGGTGGAGCCTGAAAATAACGCGCCCATTCGCGCGCTGATCGTGATCTCTCTTATTTCGGCAATTTTTTCATTAGACCTCACTACCGATTCGGAGATCGCAATCTCAGCATTGTATGTGGTCGTCATACTAGCTAGTGCGCGATTCTATGAACGCAGCGGCGTCATTCTCGCATCCATCACGTGCATTGCCCTCACCGCACTCAGCTGCGGCCTGAATTGGCGAGGCGAGTCACATGCAGGACTGATCAACAGCGGGATTGGTGCTCTTGTGATAGGCCTTACGAGCTATCTGATTCTCAAAATCGAAGCAGCCCGACGCGCTGCTCGTCACCTAGCAGAAGCAAAGTTGCTTCGTGATGCATTGATCGGATCAGTCTCGCATGAGTTGCGAACCCCCCTCGCCAGCATCCTAGGCGGAGCATCCGTACTGACAGATGCCTCAGTTATCGTCGAAGATTCGCGCCTTAGGCTAGTTGCCCATGGCATACGCGATGAAGCCGAACGGCTCAACAACGACATACAGAACCTCTTGGATGCAGCACGAATTACAAGCGACGGACTGCAGGCACGTCGGGATTGGACTGACGTAACTGATCTTATCGACGCAGCGCTTAAACGGATTCATAAGAGCCCAGCTGATCATCGGCTGAAGGTATCTTGCGATCGCAACCTTCCACTTTTGTATATCGATCCTGGTCTGATCGAACAGGCTCTCAGTCAAATCATCGCTAACGCTATAAAATTCTCGCCCTGCTCGTCCACGATTCAGATCAATGCTGCAATTGATGATCAGCTGGTAATAATATCGGTGAGCGACGAGGGCGTCGGACTCACAGCTGAAGAGCAATTGCGGCTCACTGAACGCTTCTATCGGGGCCCGAGACACATCGGAAAAATATCTGGATCGGGACTTGGCTTGTGGATTGCGAGCACCTTCATCGCAAACAACGGCGGGACGTTTGAAGCTTCAAGTCAGGGCGAGGGTCGTGGTACGATGATAAAAATCGCGTTTGCGAGGCAAGCTCATCAACGAACTCCAGAGAGGCTCCTGCGTCGAACGCTCAAGCTGGCAGCGGAATCGAGCCTGTCCTAATCTCCAAAATCGTTTAATGTCTAAAAACAGGCTGTAATTAAGTCTGTCCACTTTTTGAAATGCCGTTACACTAAGTTGTCGGCTCTTCCTCTGTGACAGCCTCCTCGCGATCAGGTTTCTCAAGCTGCCAAGGAACAGAGCAAACGACCACGTGTGTTCCTCGGTCTGCAACAGTCGTCTACGAAGCCATCTAAGCACAGCAAGCACCGCTCCGATTGTGACGTAATAGACGGACCCGCGCCCCCACATGGCGCTAATGATCTGAGACAAGGTGCGTCAATAACCTGCTTTGGTCTGGTCCATTGCCATGATCCCAAAGCCGTTGGACACGCTGGCTATGCCGGCAAGCAGAATCGCAAGGATGATGACGATAACGGCCAGGTTGCCGTGCGCGCGGCGAACCCTCGGCTCGACAAAGGCATCGATCCCGTTACTGACAGCTTCCACACCTGCGGCTCAAGTCGAGGCGCGTGAGCAATGAGAGGCGTTCGCTATCGCGGACCGGAATGCCTCAGGGTGAGGAGCCCACACCATTAAGCGAGGTCAAGCGTTGGCAAACGCGATTTCTATAGGGGCGCGTCATGTTCGGATCTAAGCTCGTGACGCGCCCGAAGATATTCAGCACCCTGCGCTCCCCGATCTGTGGGAACGCGGGAAAGGCAGAGTGGGATGATGACGAGCGGTCGCCTGGGTCGCGATACGTTCTCAGCCGGGTGGTCTCTGTGTCCCACGGCTTGTCCATTGATCTTACTGACCAAGGTCTGACCGAGCCGCACATCCGCTGCCGATTACATCGTCCCGGCGTAGGTCGGGGCCCGACAATTTCCGCATTAAAGTTCGAGCAAGGTGCAATTGCAGTCGTTTTTTGTTGACAGCCTAAGATGGACGGGCGTATGGCCGAAAATGTTCAAGCATCCGCTTGGACCTTAACGTCAGATCAAGATGGACAGCTACCCTAGTCGCTCCCCGGCAGTCACAGCTTCGGCTCGCCGGGCCTCTATTACCACTGATCAGATCGCTCCCGGCGCCCGGCCGGTGAGGTCGGCGTAGGCCTTAGGCCTCGCTCTCTCACCTCCACGGTCAACTGGGACCGATAAGGAGGTGAACCATGAAGCTCGCTCGCACAGCCACTCACGCGCTCCGCTACATCGGTCGCGATGCTATTTCGTTCCAGTCAGCGACCCGCGCCGCGGGCGCATCATTCCCGCAGAAATTCGCGGCCGGCACGCCTGTACGCCGACTCACGGCCCGTTGGCACGTCTCGGCGCGAACGGGGCGGCTCGAATGTTCATGGTCACAGGACGCGGCCGCTGCGAACGATCCGCAATTAAGTCGCCGGGGCAGGAATGGACGCGTTCTCGCCCGGCTACTGTCACACCGTCGTAATCGACGCCACTGACCGTGGAGCGCGACCGCGCGCTCTTTAGTCCAGTCACACTGTGGCCCGTGAAGTCCGGATGCGATCCATGAACAAGCAATTCACAACAACAAGCCAGATCCCCGGTAACGGACCACAAGCCAAGTCGAGCTTGCTGCCTCAGCTGTGCTCCTGCTCGCCTGAGGATGCGCTCGCGCTCTTGCAGTCCAGCAAGGAAGGCTTGACGGAGGAGCAAGCCGAAACCCGGCGCGAGCAGTATGGTCTCAATGAGGTCAGCCACGAGAAGCCACCGACCTGGTACGCGCAGCTCTTCCATGCGTTCATCACGCCATTCAATGGCGTCTTATTCGCGGTCAGCGTGGTCTCGCTGTTTTCGGATGTGATCTTCGCCGCACCCGAAGACCGTTCGTTCAGGACCATCATCGTGCTGCTTACGATGGTCCTGCTGAGCACCCTTCTCAGGTTCTGGCAGGAATATCGGTCAAACAAAGCGGCCGAAGAACTCAAGGCTCTCGTCACATCGACAACGGCGGTGCTGCGAGCCGGAATGGAGCGGTCGCAGGAATTGCCGATCGCCAGCTTAGTCCCAGGCGACATCGTGCATCTCTCGGCGGGCGACATGATCCCGGCGGATGTGCGAGTGCTCTCTGCCAAGGACCTGTTCGTCAGCCAGGCCATGCTGACCGGCGAGTCGATCCCACTCGAAAAGCACGCTATGCCCCCAAAGGGCTCGGCGGGAGAGCAAGCCAAGAGTGTCTTGGAGCGCGAGACCGCCTGTTTCATGGGAACGAACGTCGTCAGCGGCACCGCAACGGCAGTTGTTGCGGCGACGGGCGATGCCACGCATTTCGGCGCAATGGCCAAGGACATCGTCGGAGCGCGGCCGCTCACCAGTTTCGACAAGGGCATCAGCAAAGTGAGCTGGATGCTGGTCCGCTTTCTGATGGTAATGACGCCGCTGGTGTTTTTGATCAACGGCATCAGCAAAGGCGACTGGCTGCAATCGCTACTCTTTGCCGTTTCCGTCGCGGTCGGACTAACGCCGGAAATGCTGCCGATGATCGTGACGACAAATCTTGCCAAGGGTGCCGTGACGATGGCGCGCCGCAAGACGATCGTGAAGCGCCTTAACGCCATCCAGAATTTCGGCGCGATGGATATCCTTTGCACCGATAAGACGGGAACACTGACTCAGAACAAGATCATTCTGGAACGACATCTCGACATACACGGCCATGACGATTTGGCCGTACTGGAATTTGCCTGGCTCAATAGCTCCAACCAAACAGGCTTGAAGAACCTTCTCGATGTCGCTGTGCTCGATTATGCGCTTCAGAACGAGATCATCGACAAGCTGAAGCATTTCAAAAAGGTCGACGAGATACCGTTCGATTTCATGCGCCGGCGCATGTCGGTGATCGTTAGGAATGGCGACAATCGGAACCTGCTCATTTGCAAAGGTGCTATCGAAGAAGTGCTGCCGCTTTGCACCTGCGCTCACGACCAGAACGTAATCCAAAATGACGGGGTCGTACCTTTCACGAAGGATATGGGCAAGAACGTCCGCCGGATCACCCGCAAACTGAATCAGGACGGCCTGCGAGCGATCGCCGTCGCGTACAAATGGCTACCGCCCGAAGATCGCACTTATTCGGTAGACGACGAAAAGGATCTCGTTCTCTCCGGGTATCTCGCCTTCCTGGACCCCCCGAAAGAGTCAGCGCGAGAGGCCATTGCCGCCCTGCGCGATCATGGGGTAGCGGTCAAGATCATCACCGGCGACAACGAAGTCGTTACTCGGAAGATTTGTAAAGAGGTAGGACTCCCGATCGACCATGCCATCGTTGGGCAGGACCTCGAGAAGCTTTCGGATGACGCGCTTCAAGAGGTTGCGGAACGAGCAACGATTTTCGCCAAGATGGCACCCGTCCAAAAGTCTCGTGTAATCCGGGCTCTGCAGAAGAACGGTCACACGGTCGGGTATCTCGGCGACGGCATTAATGATGCCGCGGCATTGAAGGATGCAGACGTCGGCATCTCTGTCGATACGGCGGTCGACATTGCTAAGGAGTCAGCTGACATCATCCTGCTGGAGAAAAGCCTGCTCGTCCTCGAAGAAGCTGTCGTCGAAGGCCGCAGAACCTTTGCGAACATCATCAAGTACATCAAGATGACTGCCAGCTCGAACTTCGGCAACGTCTTCAGCGTGCTGATTGCGAGCATATTCCTGCCGTTTTTGCCGATGCTGCCGATCCAGTTGCTGGTTCAGAACCTGCTGTACGATATCTCGCAGGTATCGATCCCATGGGACGACGTGGACCAGGACTATTTGAAGCAGCCGCGGAAATGGGATGCGGGAGGTATCGCGCGCTTCATGCTGTTCATCGGTCCTATCAGCTCGATCTTCGACGTGATCACTTACCTCGTGATGTGGCACGTGTTTGGGGCAAATTCGGTTGAACATCAGGCGCTGTTCCAATCGGCCTGGTTTATCGAGGGCCTGCTCACGCAAACGCTCATCGTTCACATGATCCGCACGCAACACGTTCCTTTCATTGAAAGCCGTGCGGCGATGCCGGTCATTCTGCTGACCGCAAGCATCATGGCCTTCGGGATATTTTTGCCGTTTTCGGCATTTGGCGCGCACCTTGGAATGGTCGCGCTGCCGCCAAGCTACTTCGCATGGCTCGCCGCTATTCTGTTGAGCTACTGCTTGCTCACACAGGTCGTGAAGGTCGCGTACATCCGGCGATTCAAGCAATGGCTTTAAGCATCGAAGAAAAACACGAATGGCCGGGGGAGCGAATGCTCTATCGAGTGAACCAGTGGCACTGACAGGACCTCGCATCCGACTCTATTGCACGAGTTTCGTCATTACTCTGGCACGTTCAGTGCTGTGGTTCGCACTAGAGCTTAGCCCTGGCTCACCAGATGTTTGACACCTTCGAGAAAGGCCTTTTGCGCTCCAATAGATAGGGTTAGGCAGGTTTGACAGTCTAAGCTGTTGAACCGCTGTGGTTCTGGCATTTCCAGCGCGCTCAAATCAAAAACCCAACGTCCTGGACCAGGCCGCGCCTATCTCATTCCGCCCCAGGGGTCGCCCTTCGGTTTATTCGGTATGGCCTGGATCGTCGCGTGATATGCATCGTCAATTTCCTTGGCCTTCTTAGCTTTTTCAGCAGTTTTGCTCTGATCAGCCGATGATTGATGCTTTCCCCGCGTTTGTTGAGCGAGCGCGTGAGGCCCGGCACCGATCGCCGTCAAAAGCGCCAGGGCACAGCAACCGCATCTTAACAGCCTGGCAAGGCTTTTTCCTTTCCGGTGCTCCTCATCTGAACCTTGAACGCACCTACTCAGTATCGCCGATACGGTCATCGTCATACAAACACGTTAACCGATCCATGTACTTTGGCGCGACGTCATCCACATGCTTGATGCAAAGGGATGGAGCGTCTTCGAAATTGCGTCTCCGAATAAATTGCGGATGATCCGGATGCTCGCTTGTGATGCAGGGCGAGTTCTCTCGACAACTGATCGGCAGGCCAAAGATCGGCACACGTTCAGGCTGCCAGATTGCGTTTGCAATGGGTGCGAAATCGACCCAGGCACCAGCGAGAAGATAGAGCATCAAGACATACAGGGCCAAAGCCAGGCCGGCGGCAACATCCTGCTTCCACAGCGAAATTGCCGCTCGACCCATGTCAGACTTTTCCCTCTGCCGATGGACACCCACCGTCATCTAACGGTTGATCCGGCCTTGTCCTGTGTAATCGCCGCGTAACTTTTTGACGTCAGGGCGCCGTCCTGCCCACACGGAGCCCCTTGCGCAAAAGGCGCACTCCAAGTCACGGTCCCTAGACCAGAAAATGGGCGACGGCTCGTCGTTGGCAATTTGCCGAGAAAGATCAATTTAAGAGATCAATCACGTCCAAGGCGCCTTCTGCGGATTGCAAGAAACAGCCCGAAACTAAACCTAGTTGGCTCACCTTGGATCTCGGTCTATCCTGAGGCCCTTCCTCCTTCCTGGGAGAGCACGATGAAGCGAAGCATCGCCGCAATCATTTTCTTCTCTTCAATAACGACTGGTATCGCCGGCAACGCGACGTCAATTGTCGCGCAGAACCAGTCGTGCGCCACCAAATGTCAGGTTTTCTTTTCCCAGTGCCTGCAACTTTGTGGAGCGAATTGCACGACTGCCGGCATCAGCGCCGCTATAACGGCAGCCGCCACCGCCAACGCCGCCAACCCCAACCCCACGTCGGGAAGCGCCGCCACAGGGCCGACGGTGTTCCGCAACTGCGACTCCGAACAGACATTATGCCTGATCGGTTGCCAGGCATCCCCGAACGGCTGACGCCCCGCCGGCGCGCCTTACGCGCCCGCGCGGCGACTTCGTCAGCGCAGTCCGGAGTGCCATGTTCGAGACTGCACAGGAGAAATTGGTTTCTCTTGCTGCGTGTTACATTTATTTAGAACAACCTACCCGATGGCGTTGTTCGAGATGCGAAAAGATCGACGCAATCCGACCTCTCCGCCGCGATACTCAGTGCCGGCGGATCGCTCCGGATGCTGGAATATTTTTCAGAGATCAAGAACGTGCAGACGCGCTTGAAATACCGGCGACGCTGTACCTTGCAAATCCGCCGATAGCCGCCGTCCGCTAACTCGCGCGCCGTTGCAGCCCAGGAACTTAGCCACACCATCGTCGTTAGGCGCCTCAATAGGAGGATCGTCATGAGGCAACCAACATTGCTTGTTTTCTCATTGGTCGCGGCTCTGCTGGGCGCGTCGTCGGCCTTCGCGCAAAGCCTGCCCAATTATGGCCCGAATGCGCCAACCGGCCGCGACACATTCGGCGCGCCCCCAAGCGGAACCCACCCGCCCCCGAGCGGAGCCCAAGCCTATGCGTACCGCTCACATAGCGAGTATTGGTACCGGCATCATCACTACAGGCACTATCACCACTGGTATTAGGTCCATTCCAATCCGGACCAAAAAAGGCCGCTCCCTGGAGAGACCTTTTGCCTGTTTGATGCAACCATGAGCGCGGCTCGTGCATTATTCATGCGCCCGCTGCGCCGCAAACTCACATCTACGCACGTTTCTGGTTGATCGAGTTGAATGGGCCTAGGCGGGCTTCAGGGCCGCACTCGGTAAGAGGCGGCCCTCCTGTTTTTTTGCGCTGCATTCTTTCTTTTCGCGCTGCCTTTCTTTTTGCGCTGCACTCTACGCGAAGGAAGTTTCACGAGACGCAGACGCAAGCTCTCCACAATGAAAATCCGGCCCGAATCTGCGGGCGATGTGAGCCATGTCACAAAAGCATTTTGCCGTCGCCACCATTGTTTCACCCGCTGGTCTCGGCTCC
>Ga0207837_1000159_pt1 | contig 10513 bp, 9 predicted proteins | sample LuqExpMetageno58_FD_187816 | JGI IMG/M metagenome (GOLD analysis project Ga0207837, IMG submission 187816) | Tropical forest soil microbial communities from Luquillo Experimental Forest, Puerto Rico - Sample 58 (SPAdes) | ecosystem: Environmental > Terrestrial > Soil > Tropical forest ... | reverse complement strand
AAGGTGATCTTCCTGCAGTTCGCGCGCGGCACCGCCCGTACGGAAATCTGGCGCGGCCTTCAAGGCGCGGCAGCGCTGCGCGCCGACTGCGGCAAGATCTGCATCGCGGTGAGCGAGGACATCGATCCGGCGAACGTAGACGCCATCTTCTGGTCGCTCGCCTACCGCTCTAATCCCGGCATCGACGTGCAGATCATGCCCTATCGCTCCTCCGGGCACGGCCCTAAATCAGACAAGCGCGAGGATTCGACCATCCTGATCGACGCCACGCTCAAGCAGGACATGCCGCCGCTCGCCTTGCCGAAGCGTGAATTCATGGAGCGCGCGCTCACGTTGTGGAAGAAGCTCAACCTTCCGCCGATCACCCCGCAGCCGCCCTGGTATGGCTACTCGCTCGGCGACTGGGACGAGCTCTATGACACTTACGCGCGCCGCGCAGTCGAAGGCTGCTGGGAGGAAAGCGGAAACGAGACGATCAAGAGGCGACGCGGCGGGCTGACACCGGAGACTCCGGCGCGAAATGTCGAGGGTCCACCCAAGAAGTCCTGATCGTCGGTTGCATGCGATGAACAAACTGGCATCCTTTCGCTTCATCGGGCAACCCATAGCGCGCACTGAGGACCAGCGACTGGTCGTCGGAAAGGGACAGTTCACCGACGACTTCAGTTTCGAGGGCCAGGCTTGTGCAGCGATAGTGCGTTCACCGCATCCGCACGCGCGCATCGTCTCGATCGACAAAGCCAAAGCGCTGGCGATGCCCGGCGTGCTCGGCGTGTACACCGGCACCGATTGCGCCGCCGACGGGCTCGGTGCCATCCCACATGATCCGGTGCCGAAGACGCGCGACGACATGAAGCTCACCGCCCCCGGCGGCGGTGCAATCTTCATCGGCCCGCATCTGTTGTTGCCCGCCGATAAGGCCCGCCATGTGGGCGAGGCGGTCGCGATGGTGGTGGCAAATACAAAAGCGCAGGCGCTCGATGCCGCAGAAGCGGTCGAGATCGCATACGAGGAATTGCCGTTCGTGCTGCATTCGGAAGATGCCATGCAGCCGGGCGCACCGACCATTTGGGACGAGGTGCCGAACAATATCCTCGTCGACACCCGTTTTGGCGATGCCGCCGCCACAGACCGCGCCTTCGCGCAAGCCGCCAACATCGTGGCGATGGATTTCAATATCCCCCGCGTCACTGGCGCGCCGCTGGAGCCGCGCGCCTGCGTCGCCAATTACGACGCGGCCAGTGGCCGTTACACCCTTTATGCCGGCAATGGCGGCGCGGTGCGGCAGAAAAACGAGCTCGCCAGGGTACTCGGCATCAAGCCGGATACGCTGCGCGTGCTGTCCTTCGACGTCGGCGGCAATTTCGGCACGCGCAACCGCGTCTATCCAGAATACGGCCTGATGCTGTGGGCCTCGCGCAAGCTCGGCCGGCCGGTGAAGTACACCGCCACCCGCTCGGAATGCTTCATCAGCGACTATCAGGGCCGCGACCTGGTGGCGAAGTTCGAGTTGGCGCTTGACGCCAAGGGCCGCTTCACGGCGCTGCGCGCCACCAACATCAGCAATGCCGGTGCGCGCTGCGTGTCGCTGTCGCCGCTTTCCAAGGGCGCCGGCTTAATCACCGGCAACTATGCGATCCCCGTGGCGTCGCTCCGCGCGGTGTCGGTCTACACCAACACCGTCCCGACGCAGGCCTATCGCTCTTCCGGCCGTCCCGAGATTACCTTCGCGGTCGAGCGGCTGATCGACATCGCCGCGGAAAAGGTCGGCATCGATCGCATCCGCCTGCGCCGGCGCAATCTGGTGCGACCGAAAGCCATGCCCTACCGCAACGCCGTCGGCATGACCTACGACAGCGGCACCTACGAGGACAACATGGACCTTGCAATGCGCGTTGCCGACTGGGATGGCTTCAAGGCACGCCGGCGCGAGGCCAACAAACGCCGCAAGCTGCTCGGCCTTGGTCTCGCCAATTACGTCGAGTCCTCGATCGGAGCGCCCAAGGAACAAGCGCGCATCACCATCAAGCCGGATGGCGTCGAGGTCATCATCGGCACGCAGCCCGCCGGCCAAGGTCACCAGACTAGCTTCGCGCAGGTCGTGTCCGACCTGCTGCAGGTGCCGCTGGACAGCGTGCGCATCATCCTGGGCGACACCGACCTGGTGCGCGCCGGTGGCGGCACGCATTCGGGCCGCTCCATGCGGCACGCCGCCACCGTGTTCTCGATGGCTGCGACCACGCTGATCGCCAACGGCAAGCGCATCGCCGCACATCTGCTCGGCGCAATGCCAGATCACGTCCAGTTCAACGACGGCCGCTTCGCCGCGCGCGAAACTAACCGTACCTTTGATTTCCTCGAGCTGGCGGAGGAGATGACGAAGCACGCGGTGTCCGACGATCTCGCGAAAGGCCTCGCGGTCGTCACCGACAACGAGATGCACGATCCGGTGTTTCCCAACGGCTGCGCCATCTGCGAGATCGAGATCGATCCCGACAGCGGCAGCCTGTCCCTCAACCGCTATACCTGCGTTGATGACGTCGGCCGCTGCATCAATCCGCTAATCGTCGACGGGCAGACGCACGGCGCCATTACGCAGGGCATCGGCCAAGCATTGTGGGAGAGGATCGTGGTCGACCCCGATTCCGGCCAACCGTTTACCGGCTCGTTCATGGACTACGGTATGCCGCGCGCGTATCTGCTGCCGTCGTACGCGACCGAGATCGTCGAGGTGCTGTCGCCGACCAATCCGCTCGGCATCAAGGCCGGCGGCGAGGGCGGCACGACGGCAGCGCCTGCGGTGATCGTGAGCGCTATTGTCGATGCGCTGAAGCCTTATGGCGTGCTCAATATTGATATGCCGGCGACGCCCTACCGCATTTGGCAGACGATCCAGGATGCTAAGGCGAAGGCCGTAGGCTAAAGCGCCCAGTCGGCCGGCAACACGCCGTTCGCACGCCCGCGTCCGATGTAATATTCCCACAGCTTGTCGATGTGCCGTTCGCGGTTGAAGTCGTCGGTGAAGGCTTTGATGTCGGCGGGGCCGAGCGGCACTACCGGCCCAAGTACCGCAGCATGGTGCATCGCCTGCGCATTCTCGACGAAATGGATGCTGTCGATCAGCACCGCCGGCACCGATTCCGCGACGATGACTTGGCCGTGAGCGCGGATCAACAGGCCTTGGTGGCTGGCAAGCGTGCGCGTCAGCGCGCGGCCCTTGTCGGCATCACTCACGTGGCTCGGATCTGGATGCACCGGAATACCGCTCGCCCAGCGCACCGCATGGTTTTTCACCGGCGCCAGCGCCGGACCCTCTGCCAGGGTGAATGACGTGGTGAGATCGTGATGAAAGTGTGCGCTGGCTTGCACATCGCTGCGGGCGCGGAAAATTTCGCAATGCAGATAGACTTCCGACGGCGGCTTCACACCGGTTGGCCCGGTGATCACTTTGCCGTCGAAGCTGCAAATGAGCAGATCGTCGGGGCCGACCTGCGAGCGGCTCTGCTCGAAGGACTGGATGAGTAGTGCGTCGCGCCCAGGCAGCCGCGCACCAATGTGGCCGCTGTAACCGAGAATGCCGAGATCGTTGAGCAACAAGGTCGCGGCTGCGACCTGCAAACGTAGGGTTTGTTCGATGCTCGGCATCGGGGCGCTCCGCCAGGAATTATGGCATTTTCCGCCTAGCCTTGGCATCATCTTCACGATGAGCCAATCACTGTGGAATTTCTCGCTCGCCGTCTATGCCAATAAGGCGGTGCAGGACGAATGCCTCGCGCTACAGGACGAGTTCGGCCTCGATGTGAACTTGATCCTGCTCTGCAGCTATCTCGGCGCCGTGCATGGCGTCACTTTGACCGCCGAAGAGACGGCGTCGGCTCGTGATGTTGTGCGGCAATGGCATGACGATATTGTACGTCCGCTGCGTGTCGCGCGACGCAGCCTGAAGCCGATCGAACGGCAGGACGCGCAGAGATTGCGCGCGCAGATCAAAGCTGCGGAGCTGGAATCGGAGCGCATCGAACAAACCATGCTGCAGCAGTGGGCCGATGCCCGGCTCGCGCAGTGGCGGCGCGGCGAAGCGCGCGCTGCTGTTCCGACAAACCTGCAGGCGCTGCTCGCAGCGAGCGGCATCGAACGGCTGACCGCAGAAACGGCCATGTCGCACATTATTGCGGGCGCGCTTGGCGCCGCGCAGCTTCGATAATTTCGCTCCAAGGCACCGCACGGCTGCTCTCCTTGAGCGCGGCATAGACTGCAGCCAAGGCCTGGATGAGCGTGCCCGAGTTTGTTTGACTGAGGCCGCTACTTGGCGGCCCCTCTAATTTTTTGGCTTCCTCTTCCGACTCTTGCGCCGATGAACCTCGTTTGTGGTCACCGCAAACAATTCTACTGACCAGCGCCGCAGGAATTTACATGGTCGCGCAAGGTTCATGCTATAGCTGCAGCATGAAGTCGCAATCACACTGGAGCAATATCATGAGTGATTTCGCCTATTCGTTCGCAAGGGTTCTTATTCCCATTCTTTTTATCGTTTCCGGCATCGGTAAATTCCTCAACGTCACCGGCATTGCCAATCATCCCGCCCTCACAAATTTCATGAACGCCTTTGGCGAGATAACGACGCGGACGACACTCGGGTACATCATTGCCGCAATAGAGGTCTTCGGCGGCATTTCCGTTTTAATCGGTCTCAAGACCCGTTGGGGGGCAATCGCACTTATTCTCTTCACCGCTTGCACAATTATCTTTGCGCACAACTTCTGGACAATGGAGGGTGCCGCACGTGCCGCCAACCAGGTACAAGCGCTAAAAAATCTTGCGATTATGGGCGGACTGCTGACGATCGCGATCATGGGGGCAGGACGCTATTCGCTCGATAACGCCATAGCTGCACGCGCCTAGCTAAACGTAGCAGCCTCTCCGTTTGAGGTGCGTGGGATGACAAATGATCGCATTAATTGGGTCTGGCGCGGACAGCCAATCGAGATTGGTTTTGACACCCGGGGCAACGGACCAGCGGTTCTAATGCTTCCAGCACTTAGCTCGATCTCAACTCGCGCCGAGATGCGTCCGTTGGCCGAGCAGTTAGCATCGGATTTCAAGACAACTGCTGTTGACTGGCCCGGGTTCGGAGACCGTCCGCGCCCGGCTATTGCCTGGGACCCAAGCGCCTACCGGACATTTCTCGCCTTCATCCTTGAGACGCTGACCAAGCCGTGGGCAACGGTGGCGGCCGGACACGCCGCCGGCTACTTGATCGAGCATGCGGCTACACATCCAGGTTCGGCCGGGCGGCTTTGCCTTGTGGCGCCTACGTGGCGTGGCCCGCTGCCAACAATGATGGGCGGGCGTCCGGCGGTGTTCCGACTTGTGTCAAGGCTTATCGATCTACCTGTAATCGGCTCTGTACTGTACAGGCTCAATGTAAACAGACCAATGATCCGCATCATGGGCCGAGGCCACGTGTATGCTGATCCAGCGTGGCTTGATGGTCCTCGTTTGGCAGAAAAACTTGCTGTCACAAATGCGCCGGGAGCGCGCCACGCTTCATTCCGATTTGTCGCCGGAGAACTCGACCCCATGTCCACGCATGATGCGTTCCTAGCGGCCGCACGAAAGATTGCTGACCCGGCTCTCGTCGTATATGCGGCCAACACGCCGCGGCGGTCAAAGGCCGAAATGGAGGCGTTGGCCCAGATCCCGGGCTTTCGATCGCGCGAACTCACAGCCGGCAAGCTGGCGGTGCATGAGGAATATCCCATCCTCGTTGCTAAGGCGCTCCAAGCGTTTCTGAGCGAAAGTAGATAACCGTCCTTCGTTATCCCGATCTGCGAAGTCGCCATGACTGAGCACCCACGCCTTGAAAATTTTATCGTCTCGGAGCCTGCCTATTGATATGCATCAATTGGTTGGCGTGCCTGCCGTTTCAGGTAACGACCCGGATTTTGGCGGTTTTGCCCTTGAAATGCCGTTTCGGACGGCCATCCGTCGTTTTAAGCGGGTAGAATGGATCAATGACGCTCTGGCTTGTATTTGCAGTGATGACGGCGGCGGCGATCTTCGCCGTGCTGTGGCCCTTGGGACGGCGCAAGCCCCTGCGCGAGGGCAACGATGTCGCCGTCTATCGCGACCAACTAGATGAAATCGGACGTGACCGTTCCGCCGGATTGATCGGCGAAGCCGAGGCTGCGGCGGCCCGCATTGAGGTGTCGCGCCGCTTGCTTGCAGCTGTGGATGTCGCGGCGGCCGAAAAGCCCGCGCCGGAAGCGGCCGCGGGGCGGAGGCGGCAGGTGACCGCCATCGTCGGATTGGTGCTGCTACCGATCGGGGCGGTGCTGCTCTATCTCGCGCTCGGCTCGCCCGACCTTCCGGGCCAGCCTGTAGCGACGCGCACCACGGCGCCGAACGACCACTCGATCGAAACCATGGTTGCGCAAGTGGAAAATCATCTCTTGCAAAATCCCGACGACGGTCGTGCCTGGGAAGTGCTGGCTCCGGTGTATATGCGGATCGGTCGTTACGACGATGCAGCGAAGGCCTGGAGCAATTCGATCCGCCTGAACGGAAGCACCGCAGTTCGCGAGGCCGAATACGGTCAAGCCCTAGTCGCTGCCGCTAACGGCGTGGTCACCGCCGATGCCAAGGCTGCTTTCGAGCGCGCCTTGAAGCTCGACAAAGACGACGTAATGGCTCGCTATTTTATGGGCATGGCGGCCGACCAGGATGGCCGGCGCGCCGATGCCGACAAGATCTGGGGCGATCTGTTGGCAAGCGCTCCGCCGGGCGCTCCCTGGGTGGAAACGGTGCGCCACGCTTTAAATCGCGACATTCCGGCAGCCACCAATGAACCGTCCGCGTCCGGCGCTGCACCCGAGCACGACGCGAACATAGAGGCCATGGTGGCGCGACTCGCCGACAAACTGAAGAAAGACGGCTCCAATGTGCAGGGCTGGGTCCAGCTTGTGCGCTCGTACCGCACGCTTGGTCAGAACGACAAGGCAGAGGTGGCACTGTCAGATGCTCGCACGGCACTGGCCGGCGATGCGGACAAGCTGAACCAGTTGAGCGCCGGCGTCGACGGCCGCGCGGCTGAGGCAGAACCACCTGCGCCGGTCGTGCCGCCAGCGTCCGGCCCGGCTGGGCCGAGCGCAGCGGACATCGCTGCCGCCGCCCAGATGAAGCCCGAAGACCAGAGCCAAATGATCCGTGGCATGGTGGCGCGGCTCGCCGACAAGCTCAAACAGGACGGCTCCGACGTCGACGGATGGCAGCGCCTACTGCGCGCCTACATAGTGCTAGGCGAAAAGGACAGGGCCAACGCCGCCGCCGCAGATGCGCGCAAGGCGCTCGCCAGCGATCCCGCTAAGCTCCACCAGCTCGATGAGGCGATCAAGCAACTCGGGGTCGAAGGCTGATAATCGTCCCGAGCGCAGGCTCCGTGCATCAAAGGGGCGAACCAGCTAGCCGCTGAAAATACAGCGGGGAAACAGCGAGGACGCCCATTTAGGCCCGGCAAGAGCGGCAATCCAAACGGACGGCCATAAAAAGAAATTACTCAAAACAACCCCATGCAAAGTACCAATCAGCGCGGCATTTCTTTTTAGCGTCCTTTTAGCGCTGTCCGATTGCGCACACCTTTCGTCGTCGGCGGAGGATCTGCCCCCCTCTGATATCATTACATTATTTTGGGTTCGTTTTGCCAAAATGCACTTTTTAAGTGCATTTACACCGTATACACGCGGTTTCTGGTGCTGGTCGGTGCCCTTCTTCTGCTACCACCTTCCGAAGCGCGGACGCCGGCTATCGATCAGTAGCGACGCGCCAAAAATTGGAGTAATCGCCCGGCGTTAAACGACCAAATGAGCAAGCATGAATACTGGCCCTGTTCTTTTCGGGTTTTCTGTCGGCTTCATATCGCTAGCCGCTGCACTGCAGGTCGAATCAGCGTTCGCGCGCCACGGATTTTTGCACATTCATCATTATTATTCGCAGGGTGTCTGTAGCGTGCTCAGCCGCCACCCCTGCGCTCCGACGGTGTGCAGTGTATTCCATCGCGGCCCTTGCATTCCGGGAATCGAGTACCCGATTGGACAGGATTTACGATTGACCATCACCACGGCTGCATCCGATAGCGACGCTAGGGGCAATCCTGCCATTCATTCCAACGAGCCTAAAACGAGCACAGGCAAAGAACTCAATACCATTCGCGACGTTTTCAATGCCCTGCGGGAATGCTGGGTCCCCCCACCCGAAAGCGAGGCACGCGCCGGTATGCAGATGTCAGTTCGATTTAGTTTCAAAAACAACGGAGAGATCATCAGCTCGCCGCGCGTCACCTATAAAAGTCCGGACGCCCCCCCAGAAGCCATAAGCAAATATCACAATGCAATTATGGAGGCGCTTAATCGGTGTACGCCACTACCTTTTACCCGTGGGCTCGGAAACGCTGTAGCTGGTCGCCCAATTGCCATCCGGTTTGTCGACGACCGAAGGCACGATTAGCTAGAACCTATCTCAAAATTGCCTGAGGAGTACGGCGAAGCCGGCGACAACAGCGCGACCTAGCGCATGCTTTTCCAAGGGTCTCAAACACAAATCAACAACCATTCATGGAGAAACAAATGCAGAAATGTCTCGCGGGAGAGGCGTTGCTAATCGGAAGCCGGAACCCAAAAAGAGTTTTAGCTCGCATCGGAGCTTTTGCACTAGCCGTACTGCTCCTCAGAATATTTTTGTGTACCAACGCATATTCTCAGACCCTAACGGTAGAGCAGTTTCGGCATCCGCAGAACGAAAAAGATTTGAGCATTAACAAGGCCTATTTTAACGGCATAAAAGATGGTCTTGTCGCGTATAATATGAGGGCTGAAGAGAAGTTGTTTTGCTCACCTGAGGCATGGACTCTGACTTTTGAACGTGGCAGCGAGTTATTAATTCGATGGGCACGAAAAAGAGGTTCAAGCGCGGATAGTTTGCCGCTCTCGCTTTCAGTCTTGCAAAGTTTGCAAGAGGCTTTTCCTTGTTCAAATCCGCATTGATAAAATAAATTTTTGATATCTTTTACCCGTGGACTCGGAAACGCTGTTGCTGGTCGCCCAATTGCCATCGGTTTGTGGACGACCGAAGGCACGATTAGCTAGAACCTATCTCAAAATTTCCTGAGGAGTACGGCGAGGCAGGCGCCAACAGCGCGACCTAACGCATGCTTTTCCAAGGGTCGAGCTTTTCTTTAGACTCAGGTATGCTTTTCAGGGCATCTTCGTACGCTTTCTGGTCTGCCTTCCTTTTTGCCTTGTCTTCGGTCTTTTGTGTGTCTTGCTGATGTTGTCTCCCTTTTCCCGTCTTCATCTCTTGGGCGTGTACCGAACATGTCAACAACACAATTGCCATCGCCAATATAAGGTATCTCATTTTCAAACCTCTAATTTTGGCCAAGCGAACCAGGTGATCGTGCCTGCTTTCCCTTCTTGTGTTATTCACCTCGACCAATCCCAGGCTAACTATCCCTGAAAGCAACTGTTATAGACCAGGCCAATCCACCAAGCTATTGACCTGCACTTTCTGTTCGTCATTAAGCGTAGCGTAAAATTTCTCTGCGACTGGTTTGAGTCGGTGAGTACCAGTGAGCGTCGCATTGAGACGATCTTCGGCTGCGGCAAGTTTTGCTGGAAAGCTCGTTAGACTGTCGCCAGCACAAACGCGCGACATATTGTCTGAATAGTCCTTGGCAACTTTTTTGAGTTCTTCGAGAGCCAGCGTCTGATTACCACTCGTCTTTATCATGACGTCGACGTTAGAAAGGCTGAGATCAAGTAATGCAGCACTAGAACATAGGCTCGCGTCACCTGCGCCACCTCCTCGGCCTCCGCGGTGACCGCCACGTGCTAAGGCTGCCGATACCAAAACCACGACAGATAAGAGAACTACACTGACCACCCAATATCGTGACGCGGTTTTCATACTGTAGCTCCTCTGAGGCGCCCCCTAAGCCTCGGCTTTTGGATGTGTGCAGCAAACCTCCCATTGCAGGCTGAGTAATGAGCTTGGTGGCGCGGCGCCGGCATCGACCAGCGCTGCCACCAACTGAACTTCCCGTTGCTATCGGCGCTAACGCCTTACCGCCAGTCGCCATCCGCAGTCCCAATAGCGGCGCGGCCGCACTGGGAAACCAATGCATTACCAGTGGGAGGCGGAGCTAACCGACTGCCGATCGACTTCGGCCCACAGGCCCGACATCAGAGGCTGCTCCCACCGTGATGCATCCCGCCGCCTCCGTGCATGCCGTGCCAACCGGTGAAACGCCGCCCCTCAAGCCGCGCAAGCATGAGAAAGCGGTGTTTTTGTGCATCGTCGAGGCTCTTATAGAGCGGGCCAGCTGCGTCGGCGAGCTTCTTAAGCGCGGCACCACGCTGAGTCAGCGTGTCAGCGAGCAATTCAAGCCGTTCGACCGGATCCGTTGGACGATCGGCGCTGGCGCGTGCGGCAAGTCGCTCGGCGCGCTGTTTGATCAACT
>Ga0207837_1000130_pt1 | contig 11209 bp, 8 predicted proteins | sample LuqExpMetageno58_FD_187816 | JGI IMG/M metagenome (GOLD analysis project Ga0207837, IMG submission 187816) | Tropical forest soil microbial communities from Luquillo Experimental Forest, Puerto Rico - Sample 58 (SPAdes) | ecosystem: Environmental > Terrestrial > Soil > Tropical forest ... | reverse complement strand
GTGGTGGAGTGGATCAAGCGCAGGCTGACGCCATTACGATCAAAGCTAGCAAGTCTGCGACCTATACAGATAGTGGAACGTTCAGAGTACGCTGAGCGCGCGAAGTAAGTGTCAATCGGAGCCACGAGGGCAGCAGACCGTCGCCTCAAACCCCCGTCGTTCAAAAGCCGCACATCATTGAGCTCCCCAAATACCCGATTACGACCGGCGCACGTTTTGACGTCCAGAATATAAAGGCTCCACACGGCACTCGAAATTAGGAAATGTAATGCGCATGCGCTATTTTGTCGTCATATAACTGGAAACCAGTTGCAACTCGTACTGTCGGGTGTTTAGTAGAACGCTGCAGTTGCTCATTGCTTGAAGCCTCACCTGCCTTTAAAGATCAACAGGTTGCCTAGTCCCAAATCGTAGGAAATCGTGTTATATTTCGTAGTGCGACGAAGGGGGATGACTTGTTGCAGTACAACCCACCCCAGCAAGTCCAAAGCGATCTGTCTGCCGTCAGCCAACCAATGAGGCAGTGGCCTCGCCTGATTGGCATTTTTGTCCTAGTTGCTATTCTCTTTTTCCTAGCCGCTCGACTGAGTCTGCTTCTGCTGACCAAACCTGACGGCGTCGCTGTTTTTTGGCCCGCTTCCGGTGTCGCAGCCGGCGTCCTGATCGCCCTTGGGCCCACGGCGCGATTGCCAGTGGCGGCCGGCGCGGCATTCGCGACCATTGTTGCCAATACCTTGGGTGACCGGACTCTCACGAGCTCATTTTTCTTTGCCCTATGTAATGCGGGTGAAGCGTTATTGGCAGCATGGCTGATCGAGAGCTACTTTGGTTTGGACTTCAGTCTCGACAGGCTCAGCCATGTCTTGGGAATTCTGGCAGTAGCGATTGTCGCGACTGCCGTTTCGGGAATTGGCGGAACCGTCGTGTTCTTATACTTCCATAACTCGACGGCACCAGTGCTATCCACCTGGCAGCACTGGTTTGCATCTGACGCACTCGGAATCCTGACCGTCGCCCCATTGATGATCGAACTTGCTTCAACGGCGCGCGAACCGCCGACAAAAGGCGAACTCATTGAAGGTGTCGCGGGGCTTGTAGCGCTAGCTGTCGCTAGTGGAGTGGTCATTTTCCTGCCACCGGGGCATTGGGGCATCGCCGTGTCGATCGCGCTACTCTTTCCACTAGTGCTGTGGCTGGCCGCCCGTTGCCCTCCTATCTTTGCGGCGGCGGCGGTATTCATCATTGCCTTTACCTTGGTTTGGATGACAATCTTTGGGTTCGGCTATTTTGGCGATTCTAATTTTCCAATCGAACAGCGTATCTTCGGCGCCCAGGCCAGTATCCTGGCAACATCGCTCTGCGCACTCGTTCTTGCCTCGCTTTTCGCAGAGCGCCGTCATCACGAGGCTGCCCTTTTTGAAGGCCAGGCGCGGCTACAGGAGGCGCTAACAGCTGGTGGGGTCCTAGCCTTTCAGTGGAATGCACGGACCAATTCCTCGCAACGCAGCGACAACGCTGCGCAGGTTCTTGGATTCGCTCCGAACCAAATTTTTTCTGCAAGTGAATTTCTTGCGCAGGTCCATCCCGACGACCGTGCACATCTGAAAGCGCTTATTCACTCTGTCCGCCCTGAGAAGCCTACATATAAGACCGCATTCCGCTTCGTATGCCCGGATGGGCGGCAGATTTGGCTCGAAGAATCGTCAAGAGCTGAATTCAATCCGGTAGGAAAATGTTTGCGTATAAAGGGGCTCACAGTTGATATCACAGAACGCAAGTTATCAGAAGAACGTCAGGGCTTATTGATCTCGGAGCTCGATCACCGCGTCAAGAACTTGCTCGCGAGAGTTGCCGTAATCAGCACGTATACGCGCCAGGGCAGCAAGTCGATTGATCAGTTTGTTGAAGTGCTTGATAGCCGCATTCAGTCCATGGCCAACGCTCATTCGCTTCTCAGCCAGAGTCGCTGGACCGGCGTCAGTCTTGCCGATCTTGTTCAGAACCAGCTTGCGCCTTACGGCGCAACCTCAAACATTAAGATCAATGGCCCTGATGTTTCGCTCAGTCCGACGACGACCCAGGCGGTGGCAATGACGCTTCATGAGCTTGTTACCAACGCCATTAAGTATGGTGCGTTGTCGAGTGCGCATGGCCATGTCACCGTAAGCTGGGACCGCCGGCAAAGCGACGGTGCGGCAGCATACGTAAAGATCGACTGGCGAGAGACTGGCGGTCCTCAGGTAGCAAATCCCGTCAAACTCGGGTATGGGACCAACCTCATACGTGATATGATCCCTCACGAGCTCGGTGGGCTAGTTGACCTCATATTTGCATCTGAGGGTGTGTGCTGCAAGATTGAGGTGCCTATCGAGCAGCGGTGAGAGATTCACTGGTGGCTAATGATAGAGAGAGATCTCACTGCGTACCTGCCACCGAACGTAAAATCGCGATAAGTTTTTCTTCGCGGAACGGTTTCTCCAAGATGTATGCCTTTGCCGGGAGTGCCGGGAGATTCGAGTACCCCGAAGTCACGATAACAGGAACACCTTGATCAATTAGTCGATCAATGAGGCCATATGAGCGCTCGCCATGCCGAAGATTGATATCGACCACGGCGGCATCGGGAACGTGCTGGGAAATCAACCGATCGGCGTCGGATGCAGTTGCGACTGGTCCATCTACTTCCGCTTCAAAACTTCGAAGCAGATTCTTCAAGGCCATTCCGAGTTGCCAGGAATCCTCGACCAAGAGAATACGCATTCCCCTTAGATTTGATGAATCTGTCTGGGCCGAGTCGTCGCCGTCTGACGGGGACATTTGATACCCTAATGATACCCTAACGCAACAGATTTAAACTTTCATCGTTAGAAGCTGCGCATTTAATATCGCATCGCCCCTTCAGGATCGCAACCATCGCGCCACAGTGAATGAGGCATCATAACCGCTAACTTTAAGGTTCGATCTGTCAGGCACTGGCTTGTCGCACATACTATTATTTTCGATCGCTCGCAGAATGGAACAAACAGTGCATGGGCTTAAGCATTGGGCGGAACGCATATTTTTCGCGTTCGGCAAGGGTGCGATAGCGGCGTGCTTTGCTCTTGCCCCGTGACTTGAACTGCTCGTTCCAGCAGGTGCGCGCGCTGACCGTGCTAGCGGCAACGTGCTCCGATCTTAGCGTTGTGGACCATATGGACTTAGCTCTCGTTCGGCGCGAAAGACATTGCTATAGAGATTAGCGACCCACTGTCGTCCGTTCGAAGTCACATTGAGGTAACGGATTGCGCTCTGAATATGCGGGGATACAGTGCCCCAATAGAATTGCGGGTAACGATCTGTGAGATCAGCAGGCGAAGCATAGCCAAGTTGTTTGTTCATCCCGACTTCTTCGAACTCATAATAAAGTGCATTGGCTTTGCGTAGATAGTGCGGATCGCCGAGTTGGCCGATAAGATCTGCGGCGCGTACCAGCATGCCTTCTTCAGAGTCGCTATTATTGACACCCGGAGGCGAGGGAAAGCGCGTGAACTCGATAGCATCGGCGATGCGAGTAGCGGCGATCGATTCCACTTTGCCCAAACGTTCGATCACGAACAGCTTTGACCGGTCGACATGATACGGCGTCAGCGCTGCATCAGACGAGCCACGCGGTAATTTCTCCTTATTGCCTTTAGCATCAATAGTGTATCCGTCAGCGCCATCGCCTGGGAGAATGCCACGGACGTATCCAATGTCGTGAAAAAGGCAAGCAATGATGACTTGGGCAAAATCGCGGGCGTTTGTTTGAACTAAAAGCCGTCGCCCCCTCAAAATGTCGTAGCCGGCCAGCGTTACCAGCATCGTATGCTCGACGTTGTGATAGAGCGCGTCACTGTTGCCGATACAATCGATAGCAAGCCTTGCTGCCGACTGAACGAGTTCTATTAGACCGGGGTCCGACGAGCCAAACCGGCGACCCATGTGCTCGGCAAGATAAGAGCCCAGAGCATCCGCTGCTAGTTCGGGAATGGTAAACATTGCCTCCTCCCTAGCACACTAGCGGCGCTCGTACCGCGTAGCTTCGTAACCTACGACATGAATATCGAGATTTTTCTCGTTATAGTCATATTAGCTTAACTCCGCGGGCCGCCGCCATATGATCTCGCACTGTCGCCCGCGACCGGCACGGACTTGTCCGGTATCATGTTAATCGGAATAAGAGCCTGAGATCCAGCGTCCGGCGATCAGTTGGGCAGGATTTGAGGGTGGGAAGTTGTCATCGCAGGATCGGCAACCGAACTCGTCGCGATCACCTATTGAACAACGTCGAGTTTGACCTTTGCAATGCCCCGGTCGACAATTCCCAACGATTGGGCCGCAGAATAAGAGACATCGACAATTCGTCCGGGAACGAATGGACCGCGATCATTGACCCGAACTGTCACGGATCGACCAGTAGAGACATTTGTCACACGAAGCCGGGTGCCGAACGGCAACGTAGGGTGAGCTGCGGTCAGCTTGTTCGGATCGAAGGTTTCGCCATTCGCGGTCTCTTGTTCATCCGAATAAAAGCTGGCAACGCCGTATGACGCAAATTGTGTCTCCGGTGCGTGTTTGTCCGTTGGTGCGTGTTTGTCCGTTGCCAACGGAGTGTGCTTCCTCAGCGCAACCGCCACACGTCTATGTGTCACCCTCAATGCCGTTCGATTATTTTGCAGCAAAGGCGGTCGACTGGCGGTACGAAATTCAGTTCGGTTAACATTGGACTGAGCGCAAGCCCCAAGCGCTGCCGCTGTTAATACGACGGCAAACAGCCGACCAAAATTCCGAAAATCGGTGGAGAGCAAAGACGCGGCATAAAGAGTTTGCCATGTGCCAATATCGGGGCACGAATTTCCCGCACACTTGATAGAAGGCATGTGGATCCCCCCGCCCGACGCCAATACCGATAGGCAAAAACGGCCTAACCGTGGCAGACAGAAAGATCACCGCCTCAAGTGTGAATTTTTCGTTTAGGGTGTGATCGATTTGTCACAGCCTGCTTCGAGGGTAATCAGTTTCTTAAAATGTTGAGGGTCTTCGCCGGAGAAAATACCACCAATTTTCTGGCGCGCTTTTGTTCTGTGGAGCAAAGAACCGCTCATCCGTGGGCGTAATGCCTATAAAAAGTGCACGATTTTGTCCCATCACCGCCGCAATTAGTTGCGGGCGTCAGCGCGTTTGACGCTTCTTTGGGGCAATTTAGAAAGATGGGCTGCCGCGTGGGGCAGCCCATCGATTGGATCATTTCGGAACTTTTCAGCCTGCGTAGGCGATGCGCTGCTGGGCGACTTTCTCCGCAGCGGTCACTGGCTGCGCAGGCAGTTGAAGCACCGTTGCCTGCTGACCCTGACATAGTTGTGTCAGAAGAACGATGCGTCCGTCCGGAAATTCGAGCGCATCGTGGTGCGTCCGTGGTTCGTTCTTATTCACTTGGCGGAAGATTGCCGTCGAATGGATTAGCGTTTCCTCCTTCCAACCGACAATGAAGTGGTGAGCTGAAAGTTTCACCCCGCCGGAAAACGCAAGCTCCGTTCCTGGAAGAACGCAAACCGCCATTGAAGCGTCTTCCGCTGCAGCGAACCCGCGGGTGCCGGTACCGAAATCACGTGAGGTGAGCTTGTCGCCGACCTTTGCTGGCCGTGACTTGACATTTTGAAGGCTGTAGTCACACATCGCTGGAACTCCCTGGTTGGAAGCCCCTTGAGCCCCATGAAAGGTTAACACGTTCGCCATTCTGGCGCACCAAAAAAGTTGAACGCCTAAATCGTTAGGGTCCTTGGGCATTAACGACAAAATCAGTTGCTCGTCGGCGCAGCTCACGAGGCATTCAGCCTATGTTAATGTACAACTTCGTAATTTTGTTGCTGACGCTATGGCATGGAAATTCGTGAGAAGTCGGATGCGATTCCTTGTAATACTCTTCTGTTGCTTGTTTTCGGCCAGTGGGTTCGCCGCGAGCGCACAGAATACGTGCCCTGGCAATCCAGACGCGCTTGGTACCAGTCGCGTACTCGCCATCAGCCCGAACGAATTCAAGCAAATCGGCAGCATGCAGTACAGGCAGACACTGCCGCTCGATGACCATGAGGTAGTAATCACCTTTGATGATGGACCCTTGCCGCCATACACCAATGCCATTCTCGATACATTGGCATCGCAATGCGTAAAGGCTACGTATTTCTTAGTGGGCCAGATGGCGAATGCCTATCCATCCATCGTTCGACGCATTTATAACGAGGGACACACCGTCGGCACGCACAGCCAAGATCACCCACTCGTCTTTCAACGTTTGTCTCTCAAACGGGTTGAGGACGAGGTTGATCGCGGAATCGCGTCCGTGGATCGCGCGATTGGCGACAGCCAAGCTGTAGCACCGTTTTTCCGCATTCCGGGGCTCGGTCGCTCCAAAACTGTGGACGATTTCCTCCTCTCACAGCCATTGGTGACTTGGAGCGCTGATGTGGTCGCGGACGATTGGTTCAGGCACATCAAGCCGGAGACGATCGTGGAGCGGGCGATGCGTCGGCTAGAGGCCAACGGCCGTGGTATCTTGTTGTTGCACGACATCCACCCAGCTACTGCCATGGCGCTGCCGACTCTGCTTAAGGAACTCAAAGCGCGCGGCTTTCACGTCGTTCAAGTAGTGGCTAAGGGCGACCGGCCTAAATCTGTGCCCGAGCTGATGGCTTCGCCCGCGACTGGCACACCGACGAAGCCGATGGTCGTCACGAATCGAATCAGCGGCGCGAATGACTCTACGAATCGAAGCCATCACGTTAAAAGAATCGGTGCTCACAAGCGGCATTTAGCCGTACTCCACTCAGTAAAAAACTCTCGACCAAGTCAATTTTGACGCTCGCTCTCAGACGCCAGTTGCTAGCAGCAATTCCAAGTGGGAGACTTCAGCTGTTGACGCAGTGAAGCCAGGCACTCATTGTCCGAGGGCGGTATCCTGCTAGGGTTTCGATCACTTCAACGGGGCTCTTCTCCGGCACTATAATCGTGCCAATCGGCGCTCCTCGCGGTGCTGCAAAACTAGTTTTTGCCAAGGTACATTTTAGCCTACGAATTGGAGCAACGCGGTGACAACGAATGAGAATGAATCATTTGAACGAAAACAACTCAGTACGACATTGATTGAGTTTGCAATACGACTCGCCGTTCTGGCAATTCTTCTTTATTGGTCTTTGGTCCTCATTCGTCCATTCATCACAATCGTTATTTGGAGTGCAGTGCTCACTGTCGCACTTTATCCAACGTTTGATTGGATTGCCTTGCGGCTTGGAAATCGGCGCCGACTGGCAGCAATTTTGATTACGATCATTAGCTTGCTAATAGTCATGGGGCCGGCGACGTGGCTTGCACTTGGATTGATCGAAAGTATTCGATCGATATCCGGAGGAATCGATTTATCGATCATTGCATTGCCGCCGCCGCCAGATTCCGTGAAAGATTGGCCATTGATCGGCGAATATGTTTATCAATTTTGGAATCTAGCCGCGACCAATCTAAAAGCCGCTTTGGCGGATTTTGCACCTCAATTGAAATCACTGGGCAGCGGGGTGCTTCGTATTGCAGGGAGTGCCGGCACAGGTGTACTCCAGTTTCTTATTTCAATAATTGTTGCTGGATTTCTCTTTCGCCCAGCACCATCGATTGTCAACAACATCAGAATGTTCTTAAGAAAGCTCGCACCAAACCGAGCCGGACAATTCGTCGATCTTGCCGGCGGGACAATTCGTGCGGTTTCGCGGGGCGTTGTTGGTATCTCCGCGTTGCAGGCTTTGCTGGCGGGTTTAGGATTCATGGCGGTGGGGGCTCCGGGTGCATCGTTGCTCACCTCTGCTGTCTTGATTCTCGGAATAATACAAATTGGTCCATCGCTTATTATAATTCCGGCTATTATTTGGAGTTGGTTTGAGATGGAGACGACAAAGGCGCTGCTTTTCACAATTTACATGCTGCCTGTAAATTTTTTAGATAATATTTTGAAGCCTCTCGTTATGGCGCGTGGATTGAGCACGCCCATGCTGGTGATATTGATCGGGGTCATCGGCGGTACTCTCAGTTACGGAATTACCGGGCTCTTCCTCGGCCCGATTGTTTTAGCGGTGGTGTGGGAGCTATTTGTCGCGTGGATAAAAGAGGGCGACTTGGTCTAGAGCAGAAACTACGCTTGGTGCATTAGACGCGCTAGACACCGTTGCGCTGCTGCCAAGCGCGCACCCCATCCGTTATCCGTTCATGAAAGTTGGATGGACCGACGATAGACTCTATCCCAGCCAGGCGCAGATCGTCCCGGACAGCATCGCGCACGCGCGCGAAAGCGAAGGTGATACCTCGGGTGCGTAGCTCTCTGATGAGACTTAGCAGTTCGTCGCACGCAGTGACATCAGTGTTGTTGACCGGCTCGAAATCTAGAAGCACTCGCTTTACCTCTGGCCGCGCAGCCAATGACGCTTCCAATGCCTGGCTCATGCGGCCAATGCTCGCAAAGAACAGATCGCCGCCTATTCGCCAAATGAGTAACCCGGGAAAAGTAATTGCCTCCGGATGGCGCTGGACATCACGATAGGCTTCGGTATGCGGAAGCTGACCAAGCACCGCCCCTTGCGGATGGCTGGTTTGGTAAATCAGGAGTAGTATCGATAGCACGACGCCCAAGGCGATGCCCTGCAGCACGCCCAACGTCAGCTCTCCAGCAATGACGATCATAGCGTTGGCAAACGACCAGCCGCTACGGGCGAACAGGTTCTGTAGGTACCTGGGCTTCGTAAGATGTAACATCGCTGCAATGACGATGGCGGCGAGCGCTGGATCTGGCATGTCGCGGAACAGAGGCGTCAACAGAATCAGCGTGAGGAGGCAAAAGACCGCGGCGACGAGATTGGCGACCTGGCTGCGGGCGCCTGCGCCCATGGCCACCGAAGTCTTCGATAGGCTGCCGACAACGAGAAATCCCCCGAAAAGGCCACTCAAAATGTTTGCCGGTCCGTGTGCGACCAATTCCTGGTTGGGATCAATGTCGCCGCCGCTCTCCATCGCTGCGGCTTTTGCTGCGCCAAGCGCCTCCGCATAGCCGATCAGTACGATGGCGAGCGCACCGGGCGTCAGCTCCTGCAATATTGTGCGGTCGAAGTGCGGTAACGTGAGGTGAGGCAGTCCGGATGGGAGGTGGCCGACCACGTGCACACCAGTCGCCTCTCCACCGAGCAAGCCGATAACGATTGTGGCCGCGGCCATGACGACGAGTGCTGCCGGTACGGCAGGCGCCAGGTGGCGAAGCAATAGCATTGCTACGAGGCAGAGTACGCCGGTTAGCGCTGGCGCGAGCGAAACATCAGGCAGATGCTGCAACACATGCCAAAGTTTCGTGAAAAAGTTGCCCGACGCGCCGCTGATGCCAAGCAGATGCGGCACTTGGCCGATGATGGTGACATAAACAAGTCCTTCGATGAAGCCACGCATTACCGGCGTGGAAACGAAGGCGGCCACCCATCCCATGCGCATGACTCCAAAAGCAAAGAAAAAAATGCCGATGAGGACAGCGAGGGTGGAGGTGAGCGTATTAAAGTCCGCAGTGCCCTGCGTCGCCACGGCACCAATGGTCAGCGCAGAAATCAAACCAGTAGCGGTATCCGGTCCGACCACAAGCTGACGCGAGGTCCCGAGCAGCGCATAGGCTACTAGTCCTGGGACTATTGAGTAGAGTCCCATAATGGGAGGCACGCCAACTATTCCGGCGTAAGCCATGCCCTCAGGCACCATCACCGCCCAGAGCGCGAGACCGGCCAAAATATCCGGCAACAGCCAATCGCGCTGGTAGGTACCTATCCATTTAAGGAGCGGTAATGACCGGCGAACGAACGAGTCAACATTGACCGAGACAGACATATCCAAACATATCCAGGGTTAGCCGCTGACGAGGTGAACTGAGCGAGCCCGACGCTTATACCTCCGACGGCTATTGGATTGTGAGTAACGGCTATGGCGGTACCCTACTTGTTTATTGGTCTATCTTTCAACTAGGGTCTCTTGTATCGCAAAGCATGTTGTCGATATGAAACGCACGCAGGAAATTGCACAAACGGCATTTCCCGGTAGCGCCGCCCACCTTGTTTCACGGGAGGACCGAGTAGCGGTCGGCAAGGCATTACGCGACAAGGTTCCGCGAAAGCAGCACGGTCGATGGAAGGAGGCCAAGCGCCGGCCAAACCCGATCGATATCCTGCGAGAGTCGGACGCAAGTCGAATGAAGGAGCTCGTGCCGATCCGATACGGTCGGATGCTGCAGTCGGCTTTTTCCTTCTATCGAGGAGCCGCCGCAGTGATGGCCTCCGACTTGGCGCAAATGCCCAACACAGATCTCAAGGTACAGGCATGCGGCGATTGTCACCTCATGAATTTTGGCGGCTTCGCCACACCTGAACGCAACATCATCTTCGACGTCAACGATTTCGATGAGACCCTACCTGCTCCGTGGGAATGGGATGTAAAGCGGCTTGCGGCCTCAATTGCACTCGCTGCGCGGTCTATCGGACTCACCGATGGCAAGGCCCGCGATTGTGCCAGCACTTCTGCACGCAGTTACCGCGAGCACATGGGGGAATTCTCCAAAATGGACCCGCTTCGGGTCTGGTACACGAAGATTACCGTTGACGATGTTATTGGAGCACTACCAAAGGCGGCGCGGAAACGTGTTTTGAAGCATATAGACAAGGCGGCGTCGCATAGTAGTTCGGAGATGGACTACCCCAAACTTGCCGGAACAGTGGGCGGGCACATCCGCATTACCGACCATACGCCTTTGATCTTCCATCCAAAGGCGTCCCGCGCTCCTGAATTTCAGGAAGCACGCGAACAGATTTTCCAAACCTACCGTGAATCGCTGCCCGATGACCGGCGTATGCTGCTCGATCGCTATCGGGTGGTTGATGCGGCCATCAAGGTTGTCGGCATCGGCAGCGTCGGGCGGAGATGCTGGATTGCTTTGCTGATGTCAGAGGACAACGAGCCGCTCTTCCTGCAATTCAAAGAAGCCGTGGAGTCAGTATTGGAGCCTTACGCCGGGAAAAGCGCGTATAACCATCACGGTCAGCGGGTAGTGATGGGGCAGCGTCTCATGCAGCCTGTTTCGGATATTTTCTTAGGTTGGGTGACGGCTCCGAACGACCGGCAATTCTATGTG
>Ga0207837_1000128_pt1 | contig 11275 bp, 10 predicted proteins | sample LuqExpMetageno58_FD_187816 | JGI IMG/M metagenome (GOLD analysis project Ga0207837, IMG submission 187816) | Tropical forest soil microbial communities from Luquillo Experimental Forest, Puerto Rico - Sample 58 (SPAdes) | ecosystem: Environmental > Terrestrial > Soil > Tropical forest ... | reverse complement strand
TCGTTGCAGCGTCGATCGACTACACATTGCCAGATGGGGTTCTCCCGCCTGGGCAAGCGTTCAGCAGGTAGCAGCAAGATACGAAACACCAGACGTGCGTTATGAGTAAAAGCGGAACGATCGTGGTAGGAATGAAATAAGTGGCGCCGAGTTGACCTGCTGACAGCCCGCCACCATTGGCCTGATAGAACCCATTCAGCAGATCGACACTACCCCAGATGTTGAAGACCCACACGAGCGCAATCCCCAACCTGGTCCGTAGTGCGGTCAAGGCCAACAACGCTAAAATTGCTGCGGCGCAATTGCGTATGCAGATGGCCGCCCAAAAGTCGTCTGTTTGATGCGCGCAGCGCGCTGCCGGAGGGCATCGCCGACGCGCCTCACAATGAGATGAAGGAGCATCGCCGACGAAAAGCGCCTCAGTTACCATTTATCAGCCATATTGAAAGCGCCGGCCGTCCACCTCAAATAATTGGCGAGGGTTAGAGTCATGGCGGATTTTCCAAATCGCTGGATGTGGTCGGAGGCCTGCGACATGCTGGCCCGGGCGGAGCGTCTGCAGCGTGAGTTTTTCCAGCTGGCGCGTTCGTCCTCACAGCTGCCGATCTGGGAGCCGCCGGTCGATATGCTGGAGACCGAGACGGAAGTGCTCGTGTTAATGGCGCTGCCGGGTGTCAACCCCGAGCGTGTCGAGGCAGCAATCGACGGCGTCGATCTCGTCGTCGCCGGCAGTCGAGAGCTTCCCGCTGCGTTGCGAACGGCAGCGATCCACCGGCTGGAGCTGCCGCAGGGTCGCTTTGAGCGGCGCCTGCGCTTACCGGCCGGCCGCTATACGGCGGTTCGGCGGGCGATGTCCGATGGCTGTCTTATGATCGCCCTGGAAAAAGCGGGGGCCCCGCGTGGCTGATACCGAAATCATGCGTTCTTTAGAACAAGGAAAGCAGGGGGCCGACGCCACCCAGCCCGAAGACGTGAGTTCGAACGAAAACCGGCCGCCACTCCCGTCAGATGCCATGATCATAGTACCGGTGCGTGATCTTGTGCTGTTTCCCGGCATGGTCGCGCCGGTCACACTCGGCCGCCGCAAATCAGTTGCCGCCGCGCAACAGGCAGTCCGTGAGCAACGGCCGGTCGGCATACTTATGCAGCGCGATGCATCGATCACCGATCCGACCGCGATCGATATGCACCGCATGGGTACGGTCGCCAATGTCGTGCGCTATATCACCACGCCGGACGGCAGCAATCTTCTCGTTTGCCAGGGGGAGCAGCGCTTCCAGGTGTTGGAATTCATGAGCGGATGGGCGTTCCTCGTTGCGCGCGTGCTGCGTATTCCTGAATCGCAATTGCGCACGCCGGAGATCGAGGCTCGCTTTCTGCACCTGAAGGGGCAGGCGCTGGAAGCACTCGAACTTCTGCCGCAGGCGCCGGACGAGTTGCGCGGCGCTATCAAAGCGATTGAACAGCCCGGCGCGCTTGCCGATCTCGCGGTCGCCTATATGGACGTTAAGCCCGAGGCAAAACAGGAAATCCTCGAGACCCCGGACATCGGCGCGCGTATCGACAAGGTCTCGCGCCTGCTGGCGCAACGCCTCGAGGTGCTTCGACTGTCGGCCGAAATCGGCAAGCAGACCAAAGCCGCGCTGGATGAACGCCAGCGGGAGGTTCTGCTGCGCGAGCAGATGGCGGCTATCCAGAAGCAACTCGGCGAAGGCGAGGAAGGCAAAGCCACCGAACTGGCTGAACTGGACAAGAAGATCGCCGAAGCTGGTATGCCCAAGGATGTCGAGGAGCAGGCGCGTAAGGAATTGCGCCGACTGCAACGCATGCCCGAGGCGCAAGGTGAATACGGCATGGTGCGTACTTACCTTGACTGGCTGATCGAGCTGCCGTGGAAGCTGCCGGAGGAGACTTTCATCGACATCACGCACGCTCGCCGCGTGCTTGACGAGGATCACTACGGCCTCGATAAGATTAAGCGGCGTATCGTCGAGTTCCTAGCCGTGCGCAAGCTCGCGCCCCATGGCAAGGCGCCGATCCTGTGCTTTGTTGGCCCACCTGGTGTAGGTAAGACCTCGCTCGGCCAGTCGATCGCTCGCGCCATGAACCGAAAGTTCGTACGCGTGAGTCTCGGCGGCGTACATGATGAGGCGGAGATCCGCGGTCACCGGCGTACGTACATCGGTGCGCTGCCGGGCAACATCATCCAGGGCATCCGCAAGGCTGGCACACGCAACTGCGTCATGATGCTGGACGAGATCGATAAGCTCGGCCGGGGCATCCAAGGCGATCCATCCGCCGCGCTTTTGGAGGTGCTCGATCCCGAACAGAACAATACCTTCCGCGATAACTATCTCGGGGTGCCATTCGACTTGAGCCGCGTGGTTTTCATCACGACCGCAAACATGCTCGACACCATCCCGGGACCATTACGTGATCGGATGGAGATCATCAGCCTCGCCGGCTATACCGAAACCGAAAAACTTCAAATCGCCAAACGCTATCTTGTTCGCCGGCAGATGGAGGCGAACGGTATTAAGGAGGGTCAGGTCGAGATCACTGAGGCAGCGTTGCGCGAGATCATTCAATATTACACCCGGGAAGCGGGCGTGCGTGCTCTCGAACGAGAAATCGGCAAGGCACTTCGTCATGCCGCCGTGCGCGTCGTCGAGCAGGGCGCCGGGCCAATCCGCATCGATCGCAACGATCTCGCCGCAATCTTGGGCGCGCGACAATTCGAGAGCGAAATAGCCATGCGCACCAGCGTTCCAGGAGTTGCGACCGGGCTCGCGTGGACCCCAGTTGGCGGAGATATCCTGTTCATCGAAGCGACGCGCGTACCGGGGACAGGCCGCCTTATCCTCACCGGCCAACTCGGCGAGGTGATGAAAGAAAGTGCGCAGGCGGCACTCAGTATCGTAAAGAACCGGGCGACTCTGCTAGGGATCGATGCCAGCTTGTTTGAGAAATCGGACGTGCATGTGCACGTGCCGGCGGGTGCCGTCCCAAAGGACGGACCGAGCGCGGGTGTCGCGATTTTTATGGCCTTAGTGTCTCTGATGACCGATCGCACTATCCGCAACGATACCGCAATGACCGGCGAGATTAGCCTCCGCGGCCTGGTTCTGCCGGTGGGCGGCATCAAGGAAAAGGTTGTGGCTGCGGGACGCGCGGGCCTGAAACGGGTGATGTTGCCGGCGCGCAATCGCAAAGATTACGACGACATCCCGGAAGAGGCGCGGGATCAGCTTGAATTCGTCTGGTTAGAGCGTGTCGAGGATGCGGTGGCGGCTGCACTTGAGGCCAGTGTAGGGGAGGTACGGCCGCTTGATGACGAAGGAAACTCGCGTCCGAGGAAAACGGGGTAGTCACGCTTTTAGGACAGGTTGGAAAACAATGTCGGGATTTCACCACGTTACGGCCGTCGAGGGCAAAGCTCGGCAAATCTAGACTTCTATACCCACAGGCTTGAGGGTCTAACAGGGCTTTCAGCCGGTGCGGGCCGCTGAGTCTCGCCTGGATTGGCGGACGATTCCCACCTTGCCGTTGCTTCCGCCTCCACAAAAGAACTGATTGCCGCCAATTGGACTCGAGTCCTGACACGCCTACCCCAGGCGGCATCTCGAGCCTCTCCAGGACCTTTCTCGTTTCAGGATCGATTCGCCTCACATCGCTCCCGTCACCTTCCCAGGTGCCGTGCGCCAGAGCTCGCCGTCGATTCAGGTGACCCAGTGACGACGCGGTTGGACTCGATGGGGCGATTTGATGATCTTTTGGCCGCGATGCTGCACCACCCGGAAGAGCGTCCCTTCGGCTCACGCGAGCTCCGATGGAGCCATCCTTTCTTGCCGCAGGCCGGAAGAGGGGAACGAGACACTTTGAGGACGGTCCATCTCATCACAAAAGTATGAACTAAATGATGATTGACGAATGTTGATATTTATCATTAGTTAGACATCAGATCAGTTGGTGGAGGATCTCAGATGGCCCCTCAGACAGATTTCTCCAAGCTTTACAAGGCGCTATTGCTATTGCCCCCGTTGGTGGCGTTGGCCGCTTGCGGGCCCACCACTGCCCAGCAGCCGGCACCTGAAAGGCCAGTCTTGGTCGCGACGGTTCATTACGAAGCCCAGGTCGCCGACCGCAGCTTTGTTGGGACAGTCCGGCCGAGGATTGAGAGTGACCTGGGTTTCCGAGTGACGGGCAAGGTTTCGAAACGTCTGGTTGAGGTCGGCAGCCATGTCGATGCCGGGCAGCCACTGGCGATTCTGGACGAGGCCGACCTAAATCTGCAAGCCGAACAAGCCGAGGCCGAGCTTAGCGCGGCAAAAGGCGTGCGCGCACAAGCCGGCGCGGCAGAAACCCGCACCAAAGAACTGCGAGAGAAGGGCTGGTCAACCGATGCGCAATTGGACCAGGCCAAAGCCGCAGCCGACGAAGCACGGGCGCGGCTTAACCGTGCCGAACGATCGGTCGAGTTGACGAAAAATAGTTTGTCCTACGCCACGCTCGTTGCTGACGCTTCCGGAGTCGTCACCGCAACCTTCATTGAGCCCGGCCAGGTCGTCGCTGCTGGGCAAGCAGCCATTCGCGTGGCGCGCCTTGCCGAAAAGGAGGTCGTGGTCGCGATTCCCGAGACGCTGTTGGCGCGCGCCAAATCGGGTGAAGCGCGTGTCTCAATCTGGTCTGAGCCGGACAAACACTATGCCGCAAAGCTTCGTGAACTCGCGCCGTCGGCCGATCCTACAACGCGAACCTATCTCGCTAAGTTCTCGATGCCCGGCGCCGGCAACGAGGTGCAACTGGGCATGACAGCTACGTTGATTTTGTCCGATGCGGCAAGCGAGCGCGTCGCCCGGCTTCCCTTCTCGGCGCTATTCGACCAGGGTGGCGGCCCGTCACTTTACGTGGTGGACACTAAGACCGGAGCGATCACCCTCAAGGGCGTCGCCGTGAAGTCCTACGAACGCAATGATGTACTGATCAGCGGCGGCGTAGCAGAGGGCGCAGATGTCGTTGCCCTTGGTGTCCAGAAACTAAACCCCGCCGAGAAGGTCAGGGTTGTCTCGTCGCTGTCCTTCTGAAAGTGGATTAGTCAGATCGCGAAGGAAGATACCATGCATCGCTTCAATCTTTCAGCATGGGCGGTCGCTCACCCCGCTCTAATCCTTTTCCTGATCGTGATGTTCGGGGCAGCAGGCCTACTCTCCTATCGGAGCCTCGGGCGCGCCGAGGATCCGTCATTCACAATCAAAGTGGCGGTCGTTACCACAATGTGGCCAGGTGCAACTGCCGCCGAGATGCAGGCTCAGGTCGCTGATCCGATCGAGAAGAAGCTCCAGGAGTTGCCTTATTTCGATAAGGTTACGACATACACTAAGCCGGCCTTTACCGCGATGCAGGTCGCGTTCAAGGACAATACGCCGGCACGCGAAGTGCCGGAGTTGTTCTATCAACTGCGCAAGAAAATCAACGACATCAAGGACGATCTGCCTGCGGGTCTCATTGGCCCGTCGATCAACGACGAGTACGGCGACGTCGATTCGATCCTTTATATGCTCACGGCCCAGGGCGCCGATTATGCGCAGATGAAGAAGGTTGCCGAAGCTCTTCGCCAGCGCCTGCTGAAGGTCAAGGACGTCACCAAAGTCAACCTGTACGGCACACAGGATGAAAAGATCTACGTCGAGTTTTCCAATGCCAAGCTCGCAACGCTTGGCATCACGACTGATCAAATTTTCCAGTCGCTTGCCAGGCAGAACGCGGTGGTGCCGGCCGGTATCGTGGAGACATCAGCACAGCGCGTGCCACTACGCGTGACTGGCGCTCTCGATGGCGCCAAGGCTGTCGCCGAGACCCCGGTTGAAGCGAACGGACGTGTGTTTCGCCTGGGCGATATTGCGACCGTGAGCCACGGCTATGTCGATCCGCCGGATTTTCAGGTCCGGCAGGAAGGCAAAAATGCCATCGGCATCGGAGTTGTAATGGCGAAGGGCGCCAACATTCTTGAGCTCGGTCCCGCGGTTAGCAGCGCCACTGCCGACTTCATGGCCTCGGTGCCTCGGGGATTCGAGCTTGAACAGATCGCCGATCAACCTGCCGTAGTCGAAAATGCGGTTGGCGAGTTTGTGCATTCCTTCATCGAGGCGTTGGCGATCGTGCTGTTCGTCAGCTTCCTCGCACTGGGTTGGCGCACCGGCATCGTCGTCGCGCTGTCCGTCCCACTGGTCCTTGCCATCGTGTTCCTCGTCATGAATGCGATGGGCCTTGACCTTCACCGGATCACGCTCGGTGCGCTCATCATCGCTCTCGGCCTCCTTGTCGATGACGCCATCATCGCCGTCGAGATGATGGTCGTGAAAATGGAGCAGGGCTGGGACCGGATCCGGGCCGCATCGTTTGCCTGGGAATCCACCGCCTTCCCTATGTTGACCGGAACCCTGGTGACAGCTGCCGGATTCCTGCCCATCGGCTTCGCAAATTCCTCGGTCGGTGAATATGCGGGCGGCATCTTCTGGGTTGTGGCCATCTCCTTGGTGGCCTCGTGGCTGGTAGCTGTCGTTTTCACCCCGTACATCGGCGTGAACCTGCTCTCAAATCTCCGGAAGCGCGGGTCAAAGCACGACCCCCATGCCATCTACGAAACCCGGATTTATCGCATTCTGCGACGTTTGATCGAATGGTGTGTCGAGCGGCGCGTCGTCGTGGTGCTGGCGACAATCGGCGTCTTTGTGCTTTCGATCGTGGGTTTCGGCCACGTGCAGCAGCAATTCTTCCCGCTGTCAGAGCGGCCGGAGTTGTTTTTTCAACTCCGCCTCCCGGAGGGCACAGCATTCGGCGCGACGCTGGAGTCGGTGAGAAAGGCCGAGGCCTTGCTCAAGGACGATCGGGATATTTCGACCTACACGGCCTATATTGGGCGGGGCTCGCCGCGATTCTGGCTAGGGCTCAACCCGCAGCTTCCGGACGAATCGTTCGCCGAAATCGTGATCGTGTCGAAGGATGTCGAGGCCCGCGAGCGAATCAAAGCACGGATCGAAAAAGCTGTCGCCGATGGCACGCTTTCGGAAGCGCGCGTGCGCGTCGACAGATTCAATTTCGGTCCGCCGGTCGGATTTCCGGTGCAGTTCCGCGTCATCGGTCCGGACACCAAAAAGGTACGCGACATCGCCTACCGGGTGCGGGAGGTAATGCGGGCCAACAATCAGGTGGTCGATCCGCATCTCGACTGGAACGAGCAATCGCCGTACCTGAAACTCGTGGTCGATCAGGACCGCGTGCGGGCATTGGGAATGACCCCGCAGGACATCTCCAAGTCGCTAAGCATGCTGCTTTCGGGCGTACCCATTACTACGGTGCGCGACGGCATTGAGAAAGTCGAAGTCGTGGCGCGCGCTGTGCCCGCTGAGCGGCTCGACCTCTCGCATATCGGCGACCTGGCGATCTATTCGCGGAACGGCGTCGCTGTGCCTCTGTCACAAATCGCAAAGGTTGAATATTCGCACGAGGAGCCGATCCTCTGGCGCATCAATCGCGATATGGCGATTACGGTGCGCGCCGACGTCGTAGACGGCGTCCAGCCGCCGGATGTGACCAACGCCATCTGGCCCGAACTAAAATCCATCCGCGATAGTCTTGAGCCGGCCTACCGGATCGAGATTGGCGGAGCCATCGAGGAATCGCAGAAGGGCAATGCTTCAATTTTTGTCCTGTTTCCAGTGATGATAGCCGCCATGCTGACCCTGCTGATGATCCAGCTGCAAAGCATTTCGCGGCTTATTCTGGTTTTCCTGACCGCGCCGCTCGGCATCATCGGAGCCTCGTTGGGCCTTAACGTTGCTGATAAACCATTTGGCTTCGTAGCGTTGCTTGGACTAATCGCGCTCGCTGGCATGATCATGCGCAACGCGGTGATTCTGGTCGACCAGATCGAATCGGATGTGGACCAGGGTCTGAGCCGCCGCGAGGCGATTGTCGAAGCGACTGTGCGGCGGGCGCGGCCCGTCGTATTGACAGCGATGGCGGCAATTCTCGCCATGATTCCTCTCTCGCGATCGGCGTTTTGGGGGCCGATGGCCATTACCATCATGGGCGGACTGTTCGTCGCAACGTTTTTGACCCTGCTGTTCCTGCCTAGCCTCTATGCCTTGTGGTATCGTAAGCGGTTAGGTGAGCAAGGCGGCGGAGCAGTCGGATTGCCTGATAGCTCGGGGCACCTGCAACCATTGGCCGCAGCTCCGTTTGCTGTTGCGGCCGAATAACGAGAGGCGAGGGGAAAGAGCCAGAATGAGCGACGTTACTGACCACATTGAAACAGATGTGCGGGAGAGAATTCTGGTCACGGCCGAGCGGCTGTTTCGTGACATCGGCTACCAAAAGACGACTGTGGCCGACATCGCCAAAGCTCTGCACATGAGTCCGGCAAACGTTTATCGTTTCTTTGACTCGAAAAAGTCGATCAATGCCGGCGTGGCACGCCGGCTGATGGGGCAAGTCGAGGGCGCCTCGCAGTTGATCGCCGCAAAGCGTGGAGGCGCTGCCCAACGGCTACGCGAGCTGCTAGCGACCGTGCACCGCATGAATTGTGACCGTTATGTCGGCGATTCCAAAATGCACGAAATGGTCGCAGTGGCAATGGAAGAGAACTGGGATGTCTGCAAAGCACACATGGAATGCATCACAGGGATGATTGCAACTGTTATCGCTTCGGGCGTGGCTTCCGGCGAGTTCCATGTCAAAGACGTCGGCGTAGCGGCTATATGCACCTGTACCGCGATGGTTCGTTTTTTTCATCCACAATTGATCGCCGAATTCGCTAACAAGCCCGGTCCAACGCTTGATCAGATGATTGATTTCGTAATCGCAGCGCTCAGCCGACCGAATTAGTGTACTGCGCGGTTGTCCAGAAGCGAGAAGCCGCTTTTGAGGTGAAAGCGAATATCGAAATTCAGGGGGATTTGATGTCTACTTGTGATCTAAAGCCGACATTGCCCAAAACGGATCTGACTGGGTCGTTCTCGCTCTCTCAATAGCAGTGCAGGCGTTCCTAGAACTGCTTGGCACGAAGCGATTCAAATTCTTGGCGACAGGCTTCGGTGAAATCACGAAGGATGTCGATTGAATTGCTCTGGACCATTTCTCGGAGTTCGAGGAAGGTCTTGTCCGGCTGCAAGTATGTATCGAGAATTTTGTGTCCGATCTGTTCGGCAGCGGCGACGACGTTTTGAGGTGACAGGATGCGCATTCGTTGGATTTTAGTGTAAAGGGTGACAAGCGCCGGAATGTCGCCTTTATCGTGCTGGAGCGCGTCAATATAGCATTTAGACGCCTCCTCAATGAATTCCCTATAAAGGTCTTGGCGATGGAGCCTGTCCTGTACGACCCACTGCGCACGCACCTGCACCCGCTGAGTCATCCACGACGCTAAGAGTGATGCAAAACCGCCGATCGCAGCACCCAACAATCCGGATAGGGCCGAAATGACAGACGCGTTCATGGGATTCTCACTGGCTTCTTCTCAGCACTTGCAAAGATTGCGCTTACATTTGCTCATCTGGTCATTCAGTGGTTAGGCGAGGATCCGAGTATGCCTGCGGCCAGGGCAAGGGTCGCCGCGGACGACAGGGCCGTGCTGTAGGCATCGGTAGCGGCATTCTTAGCTACTAATAGCTGACGCTCCGCAATCGTAACATCCGTGATCGATCCGACGCCATTGCGTTGAAACATGATTGATCCCTTCCGTTGATTGCCGAGAGTCATTTGTAGGAAGCGCCGGGATCGGCATGTAATCCGGCCGCTTCGATGGTGTCAGTCCAACTCATTCAAAACGGTACGGCTTGTGCAATGCGCGCACGGTACATAGCCCTGAACTTGTCGTAGCGGGCAGATAGCAGCTCTGACTTGAGTGTCGGCGCTTTGTCCGGATGACCGGAATCAAATGGTGGCGCGGGGTCATATTCTATGCCGAGTTGAATTCTTCTCGCCGTCGTCTCGCCTGCGATTTCAGCGGCGACGCTAAGGCCGAAATCGATCCCCGCGGTTACACCACCCGCGGTAATCACGTTGCCATCTTTCACGACTCTGGCCTTTTCGTATGTGGCGCCCACAAGAGGCAATAGATCAGTATAGGCCCAGTGCGTTGTTGCCCGTCGCCCCTTTAGCAGTCCTGCCACACCCAGAACAAATGTACCGGTGCAAACAGCAGTTATGTACTTTGCGGCACCGGCCTGCTGACGGACGAATTCGATTGTCTTACGATCGTTGATAATGCCACACACACCTTCGCTTCCCCCCGGTATGCAGATCAAATCGAGAGGCGGACAGTTCGCAAAGGTGTGGGTCGGCAAGAGACTAAGCCCGCAATCACTCGCGACGGGTGATGCTGATTTCGCGATAATGTGGATCGCCGATTGAGGAAGCCGCGAGAGCACCTGTAGCGGACCCGTGAAATCCAGCTGCGTTAGATCAGGAAAGATGACAAAGCCAATATTGAGCGGCATACTCGTCCCTTATTTCGGGGGATCGTAACTGTTTAAATAGCAACATTGGAAGGGTCCGATCATTGTCCGCTCTGGGTCTTGGCTGTGTGAAAAACGCGCCCGCCCCCGAATACAGCAACATGCCACCTAAGCCAAAAAGATGATCTTTGATAAGAATCAAGGCCCCAAAGTTACGAGTGCATCATTTGAAGGCTAGCTCATAGCTAACTCGAAGAGGGTTGATCATGAAGTTACTCAAGGCGATAGCACTTTCGATGGTTACTTGTGCATTTTCGGGGACAGCGATGTCTGACGAGCAGATAACTGTGCAATCGCTACTCGCAAAGCAGTTTGCCACGGTGGGCGCCGTCACGAGCCCAGTTGGACCGGGGCTATTCCTACAGAAAGGGGATCAGCTGTTTTTGTGTTTCGTCTCTGAGACGCCAAACTCACAGGCAGTGTCGACTCGCTACTGCAAGCCGGTCCGATGACGCGACGATGCGAGCATCTATTTTGCCCGGAGTAAGTCTTCCTGCAAGTAGCTGGCGCCCGATGCCTAGGTAACGAATGACCCGAAGCGGACAATTCGCCCAATTCGGGTTGGACCACATTTTCTAGTTAGAGAAACGCCGACACGGTTGGACGCATGAATCGTATATCTGACCGCTAAATTGAGACTTTTGCACGTATGGATTAAAAACAGTATGCCGAAGCCAATTTGCTCGGTTAAGAACCGAAAATGCCGACGCTGAGCTCGATCACGATTACCGGCAACGAGGCCGCCAATATTGCGGACT
>Ga0207837_1000108_pt1 | contig 12164 bp, 9 predicted proteins | sample LuqExpMetageno58_FD_187816 | JGI IMG/M metagenome (GOLD analysis project Ga0207837, IMG submission 187816) | Tropical forest soil microbial communities from Luquillo Experimental Forest, Puerto Rico - Sample 58 (SPAdes) | ecosystem: Environmental > Terrestrial > Soil > Tropical forest ... | reverse complement strand
AGGTTTGGTATTAAAGGTCCGCATACACCCACCAATGGGCAATAAATTCGACATTGCGCGTGACTGGAGCCGCAACTGGTTCGCTGGCATCGGTCACGACGAGATGAATCCCGCGAGACTTGAGCATTTTTCCTGGTTCTGGTCCGACGAATACAGCGCTGTTCAAAAAGCCCTGGAAGCGACGATCGTAACGAGCCGTAGATCGATTCTTTCCGGCGGTAACGCGGAACCCGGGAGATATGGCAGAAAAATTTGAGCGTCGCGATTGAATGCAGATTGGTTTGTTAGGCGCAGTGATTGCCGGGCTTATTTCAATCGCGTGCGGGCTGAACGCGTGCTTCTACGGCTTTCGCGGCCCACCGCTGGGCAATGATCCTGATGCAGCCCTACCTGCGAAGCAGCATTGGCACGATACTTGGGGTATGTGGCTTCGGCCCGCGTCAGTTGGTGGCTTCCTTTTCAACCGAGCTGTGGCTAACAGCAAAAAATTACTGATTTTATTGGTGGGCGGTAACGGACTCGAACCGCTGACTTCCTGCGTGTAAAGCAGGCGCTCTACCAACTGAGCTAACCGCCCTTCCAGCAAACCCATATCGCTTGATCGCCGGGCGAGGCAAGCGCCGCAGGGAACAGAAACGACGCCTGGCGGCGTCGTTTCCAATTTCCTCTTGCCGATCGCGTTTAGTGCGCGGTCAGGCCGGAGCCTTCCTCGTCGCCGACGGCTTCCGAGGCGGCGGCGAGCTTGGCGCTCGCCTCGTCCCACTCGATTGGTTCGGGTTTGCGCACCAGCGCGCGCGCCAGCACTTCGTCCATGCGGGTCACCGGCACGATCTCCAGACCCTTTTTGATGGTGTCCGAGATCTCCACCAAGTCCTTCGCGTTCTCTTCCGGGATCAGTACGGTCTTCATGCCGCCGCGCGAGGCAGCGAGCAGCTTCTCCTTCAAGCCGCCGATCGGCAGCACGCGGCCGCGCAGCGTGATCTCGCCGGTCATCGCGACGTCGCGCCGAACCGGAATCCCGGTCATGACCGAAACGATGGCAGTGACCATTGCTACACCGGCCGACGGGCCATCCTTCGGCGTCGCGCCCTCCGGCACGTGCACGTGGATGTCGCGCTTGTCGAACAGCGGCGGCTCGATGCCGAAAGCGACCGCGCGCGAGCGGACGTACGAGGCAGCAGCCGAGATTGACTCCTTCATCACTTCACGCAGGTTGCCGGTTACGGTCATCTTGCCTTTGCCGGGCATTGATGTTCCTTCGATCGTAAGCAACTCGCCGCCCACGTCTGTCCAGGCTAAGCCGGTAACCACGCCGACGAGGTCCTCGGCCTCGATCTCGCCGTACCGGTATTTCGGCACGCCGAGATAGTCGCCGAGGCTTGCCGCGGTGACAGCGATAGAGTCCTTCTTCGAGGTCATCAACTCCTTCACCGCCTTGCGGATCAGGGTCGACAGCTCGCGCTCGAGGTTACGCACGCCCGCTTCCCGCGTGTAGCGACGGATAATGAGCAGCAGCGCCTCGTCGTCGATCGACCACTCCTGCGCATTGAGGCCATGCTTGGCGATGGCGGCCGGGATCAGGTGCTTGCGTGCGATCTCGACCTTCTCGTCCTCGGTGTAGCCGGCGATGCGGATGATCTCCATGCGGTCCATCAACGGCGGCGGGATATTGAGCGTGTTCGCCGTGGTAATAAACATCACACTGGATAGATCGTAGTCGACCTCCAAGTAGTGGTCGTTGAAGGTGTGGTTCTGTTCTGGATCGAGCACCTCGAGCAGCGCCGACGACGGGTCGCCGCGGAAATCGGCGCCCATCTTGTCCACCTCGTCGAGGAGGAATAGCGGGTTCGAGGTTTTCGCCTTCCGCATCGACTGGATGATCTTGCCGGGCATCGAACCGATGTACGTTCGACGGTGACCACGGATCTCCGCTTCGTCACGTACGCCACCAAGCGACACACGCACGAACTCACGGCCGGTCGCCTTCGCGATCGACTTGCCGAGCGAGGTCTTGCCCACGCCGGGAGGACCAACTAGGCACAAGATCGGGCCGGTCAACTTGTTGGCGCGCTGCTGCACCGCGAGATACTCGATGATACGTTCCTTGACCTTCTCCAGGCCATAGTGATCATCGTTGAGGATCCTCTCAGCACCGACGAGATCCTTCTTGACCTTGCTCTTCTTGTTCCACGGGATCGAGAGTAACCAGTCGAGGTAATTGCGCACGACTGTGGCCTCCGCCGACATGGGCGACATCTGCCGCAGCTTCTTGAGCTCGTGCGTGGCCTTCTCGCGGGCTTCCTTCGAAAGCTTGGTCTTCTTGATTTTGTCTTCCAGCTCGGCGAGTTCGTCTTTGCCTTCCTCGTCGCCGAGTTCTTTCTGGATTGCCTTCATCTGCTCGTTTAGGTAGTACTCGCGCTGCGTCTTTTCCATTTGCCGCTTGACGCGGGTGCGGATGCGCTTTTCCACCTGCAGCACGGAGATCTCGCTCTCCATCAGCCCAAGCACCTTCTCCAGGCGCTCAGTGACGCTCGGCGTCTCCAGGATGTCCTGCTTGTCCGGAATCTTGACGGCGAGGTGCGAAGCCACGGTGTCCGCGAGCTTGGCGTAATCCTCGATCTGCTGGATCACGCCGACAACTTCCGGCGACACCTTCTTGTTGAGCTTAACATAATTCTCGAATTCAGTGATGACAGAACGGGCCATGGCTTCCGCCTCAACGCGATCGCCGCCGTCGTCGGCGAGCACGGTGGCGTCGGCCTCGTAATAATCCACGCGATCGGTATATTTGAGCACCTTCGCGCGCTTAGCGCCTTCGACCAGCACCTTGACGGTGCCGTCGGGCAATTTGAGCAGCTGCAAGACGCTCGCCAGCGTGCCGACCTCGAAAATCGCGTCGGTCGCGGGATCGTCGTCGGATGCGTTCTTCTGCGTCGCAAGCAGAATGAAGGTGTCGGAGCGCATTACCTCTTCCAGTGCTTTAATCGACTTTTCGCGACCGACAAAAAGCGGAACAATCATGTGCGGAAAGACCACGATGTCGCGCAGTGGTAGGACGGGATAGGCCCGAGTTTCGCCGGGCTGCAATGGAGGTCGTGGCTTGGCGGTCATTAGTTTAGCCCTTTTTGTTGTGCCCCCGTCCGATGACCCGCTTGTTGCAGCATCGCCGGATGGTGCCGGGAAGGATGGGCGGGGTGGCTCCGGTGCGCCCTGCAGGAAGGGTACGAGCCCCTGCCCATTCGATAATTACGATCTTTCGTAAGCCAGCTCGCCTCGCGCGCTATAGGTAGGATGGCACCCGGGGGTCCGCAAGTAAGGCTCGCCCTTTCGGTAAAACGGCCCCGATAACCCATAACACGCCATCGACGGCGCGATTCTACAAGCTGTTCTGCCTGTCGCGCCAAAGGCAAAATCAGGCGCTGGCACCGCCCGATTCGGCCGTACGATCCGCGTAGATGTAGAGCGGTCGGGCGGTGCCCTCGACCACCTCTTTGGAAATTACAACCTCCTCGACCCCTTCGAGGCTGGGGAGATCGAACATGGTGTCGAGCAGGATGCCCTCCATGATGGAGCGGAGGCCGCGCGCGCCGGTCTTGCGATCGATCGCCTTGCGGGCGATGGCGCCGAGTGCTTCCTCGGCGAGTGTCAGGTCGATCGACTCCATTTCAAACAGCCGCTGATACTGTTTGACCAGGGCATTCTTCGGCTGGGTGAGAATGAGCTTGAGCGAAGCCTCGTCGAGATCCTCGAGCGTGGCAACAACCGGAAGCCGTCCGACGAATTCAGGGATTAGACCATATTTGAGGAGATCCTCGGGCTCAACCTCGCGGAAGATTTCTCCCGTCTTGCGATCTTCCGGCGCCGACACTTTGGCCGAGAAGCCGATCGAAGTCGACCGGCCGCGCGCCGAGATGATCTTCTCCAGACCGGCGAATGCGCCGCCACAGACGAACAAAATGTTGGTCGTGTCAACCTGCAGGAATTCCTGCTGAGGATGCTTGCGGCCGCCCTGCGGGGGCACCGAGGCGATGGTGCCTTCCATAATCTTCAGTAGAGCCTGCTGCACTCCCTCCCCGGACACGTCGCGGGTAATCGACGGATTGTCGGACTTACGCGAAATCTTGTCGATTTCATCGATATAGACAATGCCGCGCTGGGCGCGCTCGACGTTGTAGTCGGCCGCCTGCAGCAGCTTCAGGATGATATTTTCCACGTCCTCGCCGACGTAACCGGCTTCCGTAAGGGTGGTGGCGTCCGCCATCGTGAACGGCACGTCCAAGATGCGCGCCAGCGTCTGCGCCAAAAGTGTTTTGCCCGAGCCAGTCGGGCCGATCAGCAGGATGTTCGATTTGGCGAGTTCGACGTCGTTGTGCTTGATCTGGTGGTTAAGCCGCTTGTAGTGGTTGTGAACGGCGACCGAGAGCACCTTCTTGGCATGATCCTGGCCGATCACATAATCGTCGAGGACTTTGCGGATTTCCTTCGGCGTCGGGATGCCATCGCGCGACTTCACCAGCGAGGACTTGTTCTCCTCGCGGATGATGTCCATGCAGAGTTCGACGCACTCGTCGCAGATAAAAACGGTCGGTCCGGCGATGAGCTTACGCACTTCGTGCTGGCTCTTGCCGCAGAACGAGCAGTAGAGGGTGTTCTTGGAATCGCTACCACCGACTTTGCTCATTCAATTCTCCGTTACGTCCGTCCGTTACACTCCGTGGCCGGCGAAGTCTGTGATCTACCTCACCCGCCTAACGAACCAAGCAAATTGCACGCCGGTTTCCCGGTGTGGCGGGCTTTGTCTTGGGAGGCCCGCAGTCTCCACTGCACCCCCCTACCATAATCGAAGCATGCTAACGGCGTGATAATCAAGAATCGATTAACGATAATGCCCCACCAACGTGGCAGCAAAAATGGAACTTCCTTGGCAATCTCCTGCGATTGTGGCAGCGCGGAACGACCGTTGTGCTAGGCTGTTCATGCCGGTTTAACGGGCAACTCTTCCGGCCGCCGCTCGATCACCTTATCGACCAGACCGAAATCCTTGGCCGCCTCGGCCGTAAGGAAATAGTCACGCTCGAGCGCGTCTTCGATCTTCCTCAGCGACTGGCCCGTATGCTTGACGTAGATCTCGTTGAGCCGCTTCTTCAGGTTCAGAATTTCCTGAGCGTGCAGCATGATGTCGGTCGCCTGGCCCTGGAACCCGCCCGAAGGCTGATGCACCATGATGCGGGCATTCGGCAGGGCAAAGCGCATATCCTTTGCGCCTGCGGCAAGCAGAAGCGAGCCCATGGAAGCTGCCTGCCCCGTGCATAGCGTCGAGACAGGCGGGCGGATGAACTGCATCGTGTCGTAGATCGCCATGCCCGACGTCACCACCCCACCGGGCGAGTTGATGTACATAGAAACCTCTTTCTTCGGATTCTCCGCTTCGAGGAACAGGAGCTGCGCCACGACCAGTGTCGCGACGCCGTCCTCAATCGGACCGGTGATGAAGATGATCCGTTCCTTGAGCAGGCGCGAATAAATGTCGTAGGCCCGTTCGCCCCGGTTGGTCTGCTCGACCACCATGGGCACCAGGTAATTCATATAGGTGTCGACCGGGTCTCTCATTTCAGCTCCTCCACGCGAATCACGCCGGCGGCATTAGCCTTCCCGCCGCGTCCACATCATTTATTTTCGACCCGCCGGCAGCGCAAGGAGCACCGCTCAGGCCGGCGCAGAGTCTTCTTCTTCCTCATAGAGCTCCTCACGTGGGACCTTCTTTTCGGTCACGTTGGCGAGCTCGAGCAGGAAATCGACCACCTTTTCCTCGTAGATCGGCGCGCGCAGAGCCGCGACCCCCTGCGGATTCTTCCGGAAATATTCGTAGATCTGCCGCTCCTGGCCGGGGAATTGGCGAACTCGCTCCGTCACCGCGCGGTTGAGTTCGTCGTCGGCTACTGTGATCTTGTTCTTCTCACCGATTTCTGCGAGCACGAGGCCGAGCCGCACTCGCCGCTCGGCAATAGCGCGATATTCGGCCCTGGCCTTCTCTTCGGTGGTGTTTTCGTCGGCAAAGGACTTCTTCTGGTTCTCCATCTCAGAGAGTACCGATTTCCAAACCCGGTCAAACTCTTCCTCGACCAGCGAGGGCGGCGGCTCGAATTTATGCCGCTCATCGAGCGCGTCGAGCAACGCGCGCTTGACCTTTTGCCGCGACATCGCTGCATGCTCGCGCGCGATGCGGTCCTTGACTGCCTCGCGCAGTTTGGCAAGCGACTCCAGCCCCAGCGACTTGGCGAGTTCGTCGGGGATGATCACCGCGCTGGGAGTTTCAACCGACTTGGCGGTCACAACGAATTCAGCGTTTTTCCCGGCGAGATCTGCCTTTGGATAGTGATCGGGGAATTTCACCTTCAGCGTGCGGGTCTCCCCCACACCGATACCGATCAATTGGTCCTCGAAGCCGGGAACGAATGCATTCGATCCGATTAGCACAACGGAATTGTCAGCCGAGCCGCCCTCGAACGGTTTGCCGTCGATCGTGCCGGCAAAAGAGATCACTACACGATCGTCCTTCGCCGCCTTAGCGCCTTCCGGCTTGGCGCTATAGGGCTTGTTCTGCTCGGTGATGCGGGCAACCGCTTCATCGATTTCGGCGTCAGTGACCTCGCTGGTCAGCTTGGTAAGCCTGATGGTTTTGAAGTCCGTCAGCTCGATCGGCGGTACGATCTCTACCGCCATTTTGAAATCGAGGTCGCTCTTGCCCGAAATCAGCTTTTCGATTGCTTCCTGTTCCGTCGGCAACATTACCTTCGGATCTGCGGCGAGTTTGAATCCGCGCTCGCTGACGATCTGGTTGTTGGCCTCACGGACAGTTGCGTCGATCACCTCGGCCATAGCCGAACGGCCATAGATGCGCTTGAGATGCGCGACCGGTACTTTGCCTGGGCGGAAGCCGCGGATCTGAATGCGGGACTTCAACTCGTCGAGACGGAGATTCACTTTTGCATCGAGCTCAGCGGCGGAGACCACCACTTTGAATTCACGCTTGAGACCTTCAGACAATGTTTCGGTAACTTGCATTGATCAACACACTTTTCTGCTGGCGGCGCTCGGCGGCGGGCTATTTCCATACCAGGCGACTTGCTGCGTTTCCCTCACACCCTTGGTGTGGTGCGGGCGGAGGGACTCGAACCCCCACGACTTTCGTCACGGGAACCTAAATCCCGCGCGTCTACCAATTCCGCCACGCCCGCAAAGGGCAATCTCAAGGACGATCCTGGCGCCGCAAATTCCGGCAGGGATTAACGCAACGTGGCCCGCTAGGGCAAGCGTTTTGGCCGGCCATTCAGGCCGCTTAAGGTAAGGTGCGCAGACAGCAACAAGATATTTGGCCGTCAGGAGCGCCAGCTGCCGAGTTCGGCAGAGAGACGGCGGTAGACCGCTGGCAACGCCTCCGGCAGGTCCTCGGAAATAAGGCCCGGGCCGAAGCCCACAGCCGCCTCGCCATGCAGCCAGGCCGCGGCGCTCGCCGCCTCAAAGGCCGGCATGCCTTGCGCCAGAAGGCCGGTGATCATGCCGGCCAGTACATCCCCCGACCCAGCCGTCGCTAGGGTCGGGGGCGCGTTGTCGGAAATCGAGGCGCGTCCATCCGGGGCAGCGACCACCGTGTCGGCCCCCTTAAGTAATACGACAGCGCCAAAAGATCTCGCCGCTACTCGCGTTTTTTCAAGCTTTACTTTAATATCATGATTTTCATATATCTCTTTAAATAATCTGGCGAATTCTCCTTCGTGTGGGGTGAGTACCACTTCCCGCGAACCGCGTTCTCCTACTAGGTCAATCAGTTCCGCAGGTTCGTCTGCAAAACTGGTCAGGGCATCGGCGTCCAGCACGACCGCCGCCCCGCTCGCCAAGGCAACGGCCACAAGGTCGCGCATGGCCGGCCCGACCCCGCCCCCAGGGCCCAAGAGCACAGCGTTGCGCCGCTTGTCGGCGAGGAACGCCGCCAGTTCCGCCACGCCCTCTACCGGTCGCACCATCACCGCCAGGCTGGCGGCCGCATTGACGTGCAACGCTTCACGCGGGCATGCAATCGTGACCAGCCCTGCCCCAGCTCGCAAAGCACCGCGTGCAGCGAGGCGCGCCGCGCCGGTCGTCGATAGCCCGCCAGACAGCACGACGGCGTCGCCGCGCAAATACTTGTGGCCTTCCGCGCGCGGCTGCGGAAATGTTTGCCCCCACAGCGCAGGCCGATTGGCGAACGTTTTGGGCTTAATCGTCTCCAGCACGCTGTCAGGAATACCGATGTCGGCCACCTGGATGGCGCCGCAATGCAGTCGTCCAGGCAGCAGCATGTGTCCAGTCTTGCGTCGAAAGAAGGTCACCGTGTGCGCCGCGTTAACCGCGACGCCGAGCACTTCACCGCTCGTTCCGTTTATACCGCTCGGAAGGTCGACCGCCACCGTGGGTGCACGGCAGGCATTCATCCTTTCGATCATGGCACGTGGCAGACCCTCGACCTCACGGTCGAGCCCCGCGCCAAACAGCGCATCAATGACGATGTCGCAATTCTCAAGCGCCTCGGGCGAAGCTGCTTCGAGCGGCCCGCTCCAGCGCTCGGCCGCTAGTGCCGCATCGCCCTTTAGTTTGGCCTCCTGGCCCACTACACAGACTCGCACCTGGTAGCCGCGCTTGGCCAGATTGCGCGCTGCCACAAAGCCGTCGCCGCCATTGTTGCCGGGGCCCGCTACTATGACGACGCGACGGCCTGGCAAGGCCGTTACAGCCTCGGCAACGGCGCGGCCGGCATTCTCCATCAAAGCGATGCCGGGAACTCCGCCGGCGATGGTTAGCCGGTCGGCTTCAGCCATTTCGGCATTGGTCAAGAGTTCGAGCATACCGCGCCAAGATTACCCCAAATGCGGCTAATTACCCCTCCCGCACGATGTCTCAGGCGGCTGGCAAAAGTTTTGGCAGGATGCTTAATCGCTGGGCACAATGCCTTGGGACAAGCGGCTATGGATGCCATAAAGCATTGCATGGAAAGGACTTTCGCGCTTTCGCCGGCTTGGCATAAGACCTGCTAACCGGTAGCGCGCACCGCAGGTTCGCGGCGGCTGGTGGGAGGAAGCACACAGAATGAAAAAAGTCGAAGCCATCATCAAACCCTTCAAACTCGACGAGGTGAAGGAGGCGCTGCAGGAGGTCGGATTACAAGGTATTACGGTCACCGAAGCCAAAGGATTCGGTCGCCAGAAAGGACATACTGAGCTTTATCGCGGCGCTGAGTACGTGGTCGATTTCCTCCCCAAAGTGAAAATCGAGATCGTGCTCGCCGACGATATGGTTGATAAAGCGATCGAGGCGATCCGGCGCGCCGCTCAAACTGGCCGGATCGGAGACGGGAAAATCTTCTTGTCCAACATTGAGGAAGCTATCCGGATCAGGACCGGCGAGTCCGGAATCGACGCCATCTAACCCGCGGGCAATGCTCCGCGGCCAAATGTTCACGGGAATAAGGGGGAATCCAACCAATGACGACAGCCAAGAATGTCATGAAGATGATCAAGGACAACGACGTGAAGTATGCCGATTTCCGGTTTACCGACCCGCGCGGTAAGTGGCAGCACGTCACCTTCGACGTGTCCTTGATCGAAGAGGACACCTTCGCCGAGGGTCAGATGTTCGACGGCTCGTCGATCGCAGGCTGGAAAGCGATCCACGAGTCCGACATGAACCTGATGCCGGATCCGGCGACCGCTTGCATCGATCCGTTCTTTGCCGAGACCACGTTGTCGTTGGTGTGCGACGTGCTCGAGCCGACAACGGGCGAACCCTACAACCGCGATCCGCGCGGCATCGCCAAGAAGGCCGAAGGCATGGTGAAGTCCTCCGGCGTCGGGGACACCATTTCTTTCGGACCGGAAGCCGAATTCTTTGTGTTCGACGACGTAAAGTATGCAGTCGATCCCTATAACACCGGCTTTAAGCTCGATTCGACCGAATTCCCGACCAACTCCGATACCGAATACGAAGGCGGCAATCTTGGCCACCACGTTGGTACCAAGAAGGGCTATTTCCCGGTGCCGCCGCAGGACTCTGCGCAGGACATGCGCTCGGAAATGCTAGGCGCCATGGCGCGCATGGGCGTCAAGGTCGAGAAGCATCACCACGAAGTCGCCTCGGCGCAGCACGAACTGGGCATGAAGTTTTCGCCGCTCACGCAGATGGCCGACCAGATGATGATCTACAAATACTGCATCCAGCAGGTGGCGCAGATCTACGGCAAGACCGCGACCTTCATGCCGAAGCCGGTTTACGGCGACAACGGCTCGGGCATGCACTGTCACCAGTCGATCTGGAAAGCTGGCAAGCCGGTGTTCGCAGGCAACAAGTACTCCGATCTCTCGGAGACCTGCCTCTCCTACATCGCCGGCATCATCAAGCACGCCAAGGCAATCAACGCGTTTACTAACCCGACTACTAACTCTTACAAGCGCCTCGTGCCGGGATTCGAGGCTCCGGTGCTGCTCGCGTACTCGGCGCGCAATCGCTCGGCTGCCTGCCGCATTCCCTACACTACCAACCCGAAGGCTAAGCGCGTCGAGGTGCGTTTTCCCGACCCGCTCGCCAATCCGTATCTCGCTTTCGCGGCGATGACGATGGCCGGTCTCGACGGCATCAAGAACAAGCTCGATCCGGGCTCGGCCGTTGACAAGGACCTGTACGATCTGCCGCCGGCGGAACTCAAGCGCATTCCTACGGTGTGCGGCTCGCTGCGGCAGGCTCTCGGCGAACTCGACAAAGATCGCGGTTTCCTCACTGCGGGCGGTGTGTTCGACGACGACTTCATTGACAGCTACATCGACCTTAAGATGACGGAAGTGATCCGCTTCGAGCACACGCCTCATCCAGTCGAGTTCGAAATGTACTATTCGGCGTAAGCGTTCCTCCCAAACCATCGTTCAAGCGATGCAACTTTCCGGGCGCCTTGGGAGAGGCGCCCATTTTATTTTCCGCGGTAGCGCCTGCATGGCGGACGGGAGCAGAAAGATAAAAAGGCTCGGTGCGCCCTTCTTAAAACCCCATAATTTCCAGACTAGCGCTTCCCAGACTTAGCGCTTCGAGAACTGGAATGAACGCCGCGCCTTGGCCCGCCCATACTTCTTACGCTCGACCACGCGCGAATCACGCGTAAGGAAGCCGCCTTTCTTCAAAGACCCGCGCAGCTCGGGCTCGTAATGGGTTAACGCCTTGGAAATCCCATGGCGCACGGCGCCGGCCTGGCCCGACAGACCGCCGCCTGACACCGTGCAGACGACGTCGTATTGACCGGTACGATTAGCGGCCACCAATGGCTGCTGGATCAACATGCGCAGTACCGGACGCGCGAAGAACACTTCCACATTCTTGGTGTTGACCAGAATCTTGCCGGAACCCGGCTTGATCCACACGCGCGCGACCGCGTTCTTGCGCTTGCCGGTGGCGTAAGCTCGGCCCTGCGCGTCAAGCTTCTGTACATATTTCGGCGCTTCCTGCGTAGCCGGCTTGAGGGTTGCCAAATCTTCCAATGATTGCATGGTCTCGGCCACGGTCAGGCACTCCTCACGTTCTTACGGTTCATAGCGGCAACGTCGAGCTTCTCTGGTTTCTGCGCCTCATGCGGATGATCGGGGCCCGGATAGACCCGCAGATTTCCGAGCTGCACGCGGCCAAGCGGTCCGCGCGGCAACATGCGCTCGATAGCCTTTTCAACCACGCGTTCGGGGAAGCGCCCTTCCATGATCGACTTGGCAGTGCGCTCTTTGATCCCACCGATGAAGCCGGTGTGATAGTGATAGACCTTCTTCTCCTTCTTACGGCCGGTGAACACCGCCTTGGTGGCGTTGATGATAATGACGTTGTCGCCGTCATCGACGTGCGGGGTGTAGGTTGCCTTGTGCTTGCCGCGTAGCCGCATCGCAACGATCGAGGCAAGCCGACCGACCACCAGCCCAGTGGCATCGATCATCACCCATTTCTTATCGATTTCGGCGGGCTTGGCCGAATAGGTCGTCATGACAAACCCCTTGCAGCTGAAGGAGCGGCTATGTAGCCGAACGGAATATTGGGGTCAACGCCGTCTCGCAACTATTATGCATGTAATAACAAAAGCTTATTATAATGGTACTTTAGCACCA
>Ga0207837_1000101_pt1 | contig 12497 bp, 8 predicted proteins | sample LuqExpMetageno58_FD_187816 | JGI IMG/M metagenome (GOLD analysis project Ga0207837, IMG submission 187816) | Tropical forest soil microbial communities from Luquillo Experimental Forest, Puerto Rico - Sample 58 (SPAdes) | ecosystem: Environmental > Terrestrial > Soil > Tropical forest ... | reverse complement strand
GCCATTGCCAAGCACATCGGTGTCAAGCTCGCAATCGAGGATTGGGAGACGGTCGGCTATCACATCCCGCTTCTGGTCAACGTACAGCCAGCTGGAAAATATCTCGGCGAGGAATATTACCGCGCCGGCGGCCTGCCGGCAGTGATGCACGAATTGTTGCGCGCGGACGAATTGCACGCCGACGCCTTGACGATCAACGGCAAGAGTATGGCCGACAACGTCAGGCACACGACCACGCAGGACCCTGATATAATCCGACCGTTTAGGCAGCCGCTGAAAAGGCAGGCGGGCTTCAAAGTTCTTTCCGGCAACCTGTTCGATTCGGCGATCATGAAAACAAGTGTGATCTCGGAGGACTTCCGGCGCCGGTATTTGTCCGATCCCAACAATCCGAACGCCTTCGAAGGCCGCTCGGTGGTATTTGAAGGGCCGGAAGATTACCACCGTCGTATCGACGACCCCGCCTTGAAGATCGATGAAGATACCATTCTATTCATCCGCGGCGTTGGCGCCATTGGCTATCCAGGCAGCGCCGAGGTGGTAAACATGCAGCCGCCGGCCGCCCTGATCAAACGCGGCATTACCTCCCTGCCCTGCATCGGCGACGGGCGGCAATCGGGTACGTCTGGCTCACCGTCGATTCTCAATGCCTCGCCGGAAGCGGCTGTCGGCGGCGGACTAGCGATGCTTAAGTCTGGCGATCGCGTACGCATCGATCTCAACAAGGGCACCGCTGACATCCTTATTTCCAAGGCCGAGTTCGCGCAGCGCCGCGCCAAGCTCGAGAAACAAGGCGGCTTTAAATATGCAGATAGCCAGACGCCCTGGCAGGAAATCCAGCGCGGCCTCGTCGACCAGCTTGCCGACGGCATGGTGCTGCGGCCGGCGCTGAAATATCAGCGCGTCGCTCAGAATCGTGGCCTGCCGCGCGACAACCACTGAGGGCTCACGCGATGGCCGGCCGCCTCAAAGGCAAAGTCGCTCTGGTGACGGCCGCCGCCCAGGGCTTTGGGCGCGCGATCGCCGAGGCCTTTATCAACCAGAGCGCGACACTAATCGCGACCGACGTCGACGCAAAGAGCTCAAAGGGCTCGCGGCCGCGCAAACCGCGCAGTTCGACGTTCGTCCGTCAGCCCCGGGCACGGCTCGGAACCACGCAGGAAGTGGCGGCGCTGGCGCTGTTACTGGCCTCCGAGCAGCCTAGGTCACCGGCCAAGCGCATCTCGTTGACGGCGGCATGGCGCTTTGACGCGGCCACGGGCCCGAGAAGCGGCTTGATTTCAAGCTTCGATTAGTCGGATGATTTCCGGCGACAAGGGGCGACAAGCTTCGAGGGCCAAGAACAATAATGGCCGCAGCCGCTACGTCGGCAGGGAGAGAAACGAATGGCTTCGGTCGCGATACGCGGCGTCAGCAAAGCCTTTGGCTTGACGGCCGTTATCCACGGCGTTGATGTCGAGATCTTTGACGGCGAATTCGTCGTACTGGTCGGCCCGTCCGGTTGCGGCAAGTCGACGCTGCTGCGCATGATCGCGGGCCTGGAGAACATCACTTCCGGCGAGATCCGCATCGGCGAGCGCGTGGTTAACCACCTGCCACCGAAAGAACGCGACGTGGCGATGGTATTCCAGAATTACGCGCTTTATCCCCACATGACGGTTGCCGCCAACATGGCGTTCTCGCTGACGTTGCGCGGCGCACCCAAAGTGGAGATTGACGAACGGGTGAAGCGCGCGGCCGCCATTCTCGGGCTTGAAGCTTACCTCGAACGGTTTCCGCGTCAGCTCTCCGGCGGCCAGCGTCAACGTGTGGCTATGGGGCGCGCGATTGTCCGCGATCCGCAGGTCTTCCTGTTCGACGAGCCGCTGTCCAACCTCGACGCCAAGTTGCGTGTGCAGATGCGCACCGAGATCAAGGAACTGCACCAGCGGCTGAAGACGACGACCGTCTATGTAACGCATGACCAGATCGAGGCCATGACGATGGCCGACAAGATCGTGGTGATGCATGACGGAATCGTCGAGCAAATCGGCGCGCCGCTTGAGCTCTACGACAAGCCGCAAAATCTGTTCGTCGCCGGCTTCATCGGCTCGCCGTCGATGAATTTTTTGCCGGGTGTCGTTCGTGCCAATGGCCAGATCGAATTTGAAGGAAAGGGCGGCGTGCGCATGCCGCTGGTGTCAGCGCCATCCGGCAGTGACGGGCGCGAGGCGGTCTATGGTGTTCGGCCCGAGCATTTCGCCCTCGCCCACGACGGCGCGGAAGCGGTGGTCCAGGTGGTCGAGCCGACCGGCTCCGAGGTGCAGGTCGTTGCGCAGCTCGGCGGTACCGAAGTCATCGCCGCGTTCCGCGAGCGTCATCCCTTTAAGCCAGGAGACAAAATTCGGCTTAAACCCAATCCGCAGCTTGTGCATCTTTTCGATGCCGCTTCGGGGCAACGGCTCAACAATTGAACAACGGAGGAATGTCCATGACCATCATAACACGACGCACGCTCCTAGGAAGCGCCACAGCGGCGGTTGCGGCCGGCGCGTTGACGGGGCCGGCGCTGCTTGATTGGGCGAAGGCCTGGGCGCAAACCGCGCCCTGGAAACCCGAGAAGGGTGCGACGCTGTCGCTATTGCGCTGGAAATATTTCGTGCAATCGGAAGATGACCAGTTCGTCAAGCTGATCGACGCCTTTACGCAGGCCACCGGCGTGAAGGTCACCATCTCACGCGAATCCTACGAGGACGTGCAGCCGAAGGCCTCGGTAGCGGCCAACACAGGCGCGGGACAGGACATGTTCTGGGGACTGTATTCGCTGCCGCACCTATTCCCGCAAAAGTGCCTCGACGTCACCGACGTCGCTGACTACCTCGGAAAGAAATACGGCGGCTGGGTCGAATCGGCGCAGAAGTACGGCAAAAGCGGCAACAAATGGATCGCCATCCCGGTCTGCTACAGCGGCAACATGCTCAATTACCGGATCGATGCGTCGAACAAGGCCGGCTTCTCGAAATTCCCGACCAAGACCGACGAATTCCTCGAATACGCCAAGGCGATGAAGAAGAATAACACGCCCGGCGGCTTCGCACTCGGCCACGCCTCTGGCGACGGCAACGCCTGGGTCTATTGGTGCCTCTGGGCGAACGGCGGCAATGTCGTCGACAAGAACGACAAGGTGATCATCAACTCGCCGGAAACCGAGAAGGCGCTCACCTACTCCAAACAGCTCTTTGAGAACATGATCCCGGGCACCGCTTCGTGGAACGATGCGTCGAACAACAAGGCGTTCCTCGCCGGCGAGATCTATTGGACTGGCAACGGTATTTCGATCTACGCGGCGGCGAAGAAGGACCCGACCAAGAACGACATCGCCAAGGACATGGACCACGCGGTGTGGCCGATCGGGCCCGCCGGCAAGCCGACCGAGCTGCATCTGATGTATCCGATCCTTGCGATGACCTACACCAAATATCCGCAGGCCTGTAAGGCACTGATGGCGTTCATGCTGGAGGCGGATCAGTTCAACAAATGGTTGGAGGCGTCCCAGGGATACCTGACGCACTGCCTCAATGCTTATGACAAGAACCCGATCTGGACCTCTGATCCGAAGAACACGGTCTTCGGCGAAGCTGCCAAGCGCACGCTTACCGCCGGCGGACTCGGCTCGGTCGGAGAAAAGGCGGCAGCGGCGATTTCGGACTTCGTCGTCTTAGACATGTTCGCGAGCTTCTGCACCGGACGCGAAGACGCAAAGGGCGCAATCAAGATCGCCGAACGGCAACTGCAACGGATCTATCGCTGACGTAACCCATGGCAGATCTCGCCATTAACACCAGCAAGCCGGTCCCGCTGGGAACAACCACCTGGGATCGGCTAAAAGTGAACCGGAACTGGGTCAGCTTCTGGTTCATGCTGCCGGCGGCGGCGTTCTTGATCCTGTTCCTTGCCTACCCGCTCGGCCTCGGCGTCTGGCTGTCGTTCACCGACGCCCGGATCGGGCGGAGCGGGATTTTCATCGGGCTCGAGAACTACGAGTGGCTGTGGGACGACAGCACGTTCTGGCTCTCGGTATTCAACACGCTGCTTTACACGATCGTCGCCAGCGCCGTTAAGTTCGCGGTCGGGCTTTATCTCGCGCTGCTGCTCAACGAGAATTTGCCGTTTAAAGCGCTGCTGCGAGCGGTAGTATTGATTCCCTTCATTGTGCCGACCGTACTTTCGGCGATCGCCTTCTGGTGGATTTACGACGCGCAGTTCTCCATCATATCATGGTCGCTGCGGCACCTCGGATTGATTTCGGGCAACATCGATTTCCTCGGCGATATGTGGAACGCGCGCTGGTCCGTGATCTTTGCCAATATCTGGCGCGGCGTGCCGTTCGTGGCTATCACGCTGCTCGCCGGCTTACAGACGGTGTCGCCTTCGCTCTATGAGGCGGCGACTATCGACGGTGCCAGCCGCTTGCAGATTTTTCGCCACATCACCTATCCGATGCTGACGCCGATCATCGCAGTGGTGATGACCTTCTCGGTGCTGTTCACCTTCACGGACTTCCAACTGATCTGGGTGCTCACCCGTGGCGGGCCAGTAAATGCCACGCAACTGATGGCGACGCTGTCCTATCAGCGCGCGATCCTAAGCGGCCAACTGGGCGAGGGCGCGGCGATTTCAACCGCCATGATCCCATTCCTGCTGGCCGCAATCCTGATTTCGTGGTTCGGCCTGCAGCGCCGCAAATGGCAACAGGGCGAGAGCAATGACTGAAGCCCTCGTTCCCAAGCTTGCGAGCTCCAAGGCAGTCCTGACGGGCACCGCGCCCGATCATTCCGAGGGCATGAGCTATCTACAGACACTGCCGCAGCGCTTGCTGACCATCTATCTGCCGCTCGCGATTATTCTGATGGTGCTACTTTTCCCATTCTATTGGATGGCGCTGACCGCGATTAAGCCGGACGAGCAATTGCTCGACCTCGATCGCTTCAGCCCGTTCTGGACCTGGAATCCCACCTTCAAGCACATCCACAAGCTGCTCTTCGAAACCGCCTATCCGCGGTGGCTGTGGAACACGATGTACGTCGCGATTTCCGCGACCGTGCTGTCGATCGCTGCCAGCGTGCTTGCAGCCTACGCGATCGTGCGCTTGCGCTATCGAGGCGCACAATGGATCGGCGGCGCGATCTTCCTCGCCTACCTGGTGCCGCCGTCGATCCTGTTTATTCCGCTGTCGTCGGTTGTCTTCACATACGGCCTGTTCGACTCACCGATGGCGCTAATCCTCACCTATCCGACCATTCTGATTCCTTTCTCGACCTGGCTACTGATGGGGTACTTCAAGACGATCCCCTTCGAGCTCGAGGAGTGCGCGCTGATCGACGGCGCCAGCCGCTGGCAGATCCTGACCAAGATCGTGCTACCGTTGGCGGTACCCGGGCTTATTTCCGCGTTCATCTTCTGCTTCACGCTGTGCTGGAACGAATTCATCTACGCCCTCACCTTCCTCTCCTCCACACAGAACAAGACGGTGCCGGTCGCCATCGTCAACGAATTCGTCGACGGCGACATTTATCGCTGGGGTTCGCTGATGGCCGGCGCGCTGGTCGGCTCACTGCCGCTGGTAATCCTGTACGCCTTCTTCGTCGAGCACTACGTGTCGGCGATGACCGGAGCCGTTAAAGAATGATCGTAAAAAACGTTATTCCGGAGGTAATCATGACCCAACTTCAAGATGTTGATCCTATTGAAACCCAGGAGTGGCTCGACTCCCTGCATGCGGTTCTGCAACACGAAGGTGCGCCACGTGCGTCGTACCTGCTCGACCAATTGACCGACGAGGCTCAGCGCGCCGGATTAAATGCTTCATTTAATTTGGCGACACCCTACGTGAATACGATTCCTCCGGAGCAGGGAGAGCACGCAAAATGGAATCGTGAAATCGAGCACCGGATACGTTCAATCATCCGCTGGAATGCTGTCGCAATCGTTCTGCGTGCCAATAAGGCGTCCTCCGAACTGGGCGGTCATATTGCAAGCTTTCAATCGGCGGCAACACTCTATGACATCGGCTTTGGCCATTTCTGGCATGCGCCGACTGACAAACATGGTGGCGATCTGATCTATATGCAGGGTCATTCCGCGCCCGGCATTTATGCACGCGCCTTCGTGGAAGGCCGGCTCAGCCAAGAGCAGTTACTGAATTTTCGTCAGGAGACCGGCGGCAAGGGTCTGGCATCCTATCCTCATCCCTGGCTGATGCCGGAGTTTTGGCAATTCCCGACTGTATCGATGGGTCTCGGACCTCTGATGGCAATCTATCAGGCGCGGTTTCTCAAATACTTGCAAGGCCGCGGCATCGCCGACACTAAAGCGCGTAAAGTGTGGGCATTTCTCGGCGATGGCGAGACCGATGAACCCGAATCGCTCGGTGCGATCTCGCTTGCTGGTCGCGAGCAACTCGATAATCTGATTTTCGTCATCAACTGTAATCTGCAGAGGTTGGACGGGCCCGTTCGTGGCAATGGAAAAATCGTGCAGGAACTGGAAGGACTTTTCCGCGGCGCCGGATGGAACGTCATTAAAGTGTTGTGGGGGTCCGGATGGGATCCGCTCCTGGCCAACGATCTTAGCGGTCGATTGCGGAAGCGCATGCAGGAAGTTGTCGACGGCGAATATCAGGACTTGAAGTCAAAGAACGGCGCCTATGTGCGCCAGCAATTTTTCAATAAATATCCAGAGACTGCAGCGCTCGTGAAAAACATGAGCGACGATGAAATCTGGGCGCTGCGGCGCGGCGGTCACGATCCGGACAAGGTGTATGCCGCCTATTCGGCAGCAGTAAAACATACTGGTCAGCCGACCGTCATTCTTGCAAAAACTGTTAAAGGCTACGGCATGGGCGAGGCCGGCGAAGGCCAGAACATCACCCATCAGCAGAAGAAAATGGGTCTCGAGGCGCTGCGCAAATTCCGCGATCGTTTTTCGATTCCGGTGTCCGACAACAAGATCGAGGAGATTCCCTTCCTGACGTTGTCCGATGAAGAAAAAAAATATCTCGAAGAGCGTCGCCGTTCGCTCGGCGGCTGGTTGCCGCAACGACGAACAAAATCGATTTCGCTAGAAGTGCCGGCGCTTTCGGCATTCAGCGCTCAGCTCGTCAGCACAGAAGAGCGCGAGATTTCAACCACGATGGCGTTCGTGCGTATTCTCAACACACTGCTGCGTGACAAGGTGATCGGCAAATTCGTGGTACCGATCGTTCCCGACGAGTCACGCACCTTCGGAATGGAAGGGATGTTCCGTCAATTTGGAATCTTTTCGCAGGTCGGCCAACTTTACAAACCGCAGGATGCCGATCAGCTCATGTATTACCGCGAGGACAAGTCCGGCCAAATGCTCCAGGAGGGCATCAACGAAGCGGGCGCCATGTCCTCGTGGATCGCTGCAGCGACCTCCTACAGCGCTAGTAATGTGCCGATGATCCCCTTCTACATTTATTACTCGATGTTCGGGTTACAGAGAGTCGGTGATCTTGCTTGGGCGGCGGGCGACATACGGGCTCGCGGTTTTCTGCTCGGCGGCACGGCAGGCCGCACAACTCTCAACGGTGAAGGCCTGCAGCATGAGGATGGCCACAGTCACCTGCTCGCGGCAACAATTCCAAACTGCGTGTCTTATGACCCAACCTTCGCCTACGAAGTCGCGGTGATCATTCAGGACGGCCTCCGGCGGATGATGAAGGATCAGGAAGACATCTATTACTACATAACATTGATGAATGAGAATTACACACATCCGACGATGCCTGCCGGCGCCGAGGAGGGCATTCGCCGCGGTATGTATTTGTTCCGCGAGGGAGCGACGAAGAAGACTGGCCCGAAGGTACAACTTCTCGGCTCGGGCACAATTTTGCGCGAAGTGATCGCCGCGGCGGATCTCCTCGAGCAGGATTTCGGGGTCGCCGCTGATATCTGGAGTTGCCCGAGCTTCAACGAGCTGCGTCGCGACGGCATGGCGACGGAGCGCTGGAATCTGCTGCACCCGTTGCAAAGCCCACGTAAAAGTTACGTCGAGCAATGTCTGGCCGGACGCAAAGGTCCTGTTATTGCGTCGACTGACTATATGCGAGCCTTCGCTGAGCAGATCCGACCCTATGTACCGCGACGATTTTCTTGCCTCGGTACCGACGGTTTCGGTCGGAGCGATTATCGCAAAGCACTGCGAAAATTCTTCGAGGTTGATCGGCACTACGTCGCCGTTGCGGCCCTCAAAGCGCTCTCCGACGATGGTGAGCTGCAACCACAAAAAGTGGCAGAAGCAATTGTCAAATACGGAATTGATACCGAGCGCGCGCCGTCCTGGAAAACGTAACGTCAAGAACGCTCCTGGTTCCACCTGTCGCAAGACTGACCGCGGTGGATGAGTTGTATGTAGTCGGAGATGCCGAGATGGGTCAGATAAGGGAAGTTACGGTTCCAGATATCGGGGAATTCAAGGACGTTCCGATTATCGAAATCGCGGTAAAAGTCGGTGATCACGTAACGGCCGAAGCACCACTCATTACACTGGAGTCGGACAAGGCTTCGATGGAAGTGCCATCGCCGGCTACGGGCTTTGTCAAGTCGCTGGCGGTGAAGATCGGTGACAAAGTCAGCCAGGGCGCGCCGATACTGTCACTGGAACTCGACGGCGCTTCTGCTGTCGAATCGATGAAGCCGGCTGTAACGTCCCCTCCGGCTCCAACTAGCGCGCCAAGCGGCGTTGCCGAGGTGCGCGTGCCCGATATCGGGGATTTCAAGGACGTGCCAGTTATCGAGGTGTCGGTCAAACCGGGCGATATAGTCAAGCCGGAACAGCCGCTGATCACGTTGGAATCCGACAAAGCTTCGATGGAAGTGCCATCGCCGCTTAGCGGCGTCGTCGGCGAGCTGAAAGTTAAAGTCGGTGACCGGGTGAGTGAGGGCACGGTCATTCTCACTCTATCGAGCGAGGCCGCGGCAGTGCCTCGGGCTGCGCCAGTCACCGCCGCCCCTTCGCCTGCCCGGCCGGCACCGACGCCTGCAGCGCTGACCCCCCCGGCGGCTGCGGCCGTGGCCGAACGCCTGCCGGAGGCCGCCTTCGACATTCCCTATGCAGGCCCCTCAGTACGGAAACTTGCGCGTGAGCGTGGCGTCGACCTGCGTCAGGTGAAGGGCAGCGGTCGGCGCGGCCGAATACTGCCTGAAGACGTAATCAATTTCAGCGCAGCACCTGCGGCAGCAGCCGCAGCAGGTCCTGCAGCGCCGGGTGCGGCGCTTGGCTTGCTGCCCTGGCCCAAAGTTGACTTTGCCAAATTCGGACCGATCGAGTCGAAACCGCTGTCGCGCATCAAAAAAATATCGGGACCGGCGCTACACCGTAACTGGGTGATGATCCCGCACGTCACCAATCATGACGAATGCGATATCACTGAGCTTGAGGAATTCCGCAAGCAGCTTAACAAGGAAAATGAGAAATCCGGCACGCGCGTCAGCATGCTTGCCTTTATGATTAAGGCGGCGGTGGCATCGCTCAAGAAATTTCCGGAATTCAATTCGTCGCTCGAAGGCGACAACCTTATCCTCAAGAAGTATTACAATATCGGCTTCGCAGCGGACACGCCGCAGGGCCTCGTCGTCCCTGTCATCCGCGATGCCGACAAGAAAGGCGTTCTCGATATCGCCAAGGAAATGGCGGAACTCGCCAAGCTCGCTCGCGACGGAAAGCTCAAGCCTGATCAAATGCAGGGTGGAACATTTACGATATCCAGTCTCGGCGGCATTGGCGGAACGTATTTCACGCCAATCATCAACGCGCCGGAGGTTGCCATCATGGGTGCCTGTCGTTCGTTCGAGAAGCCGGTATGGGACGGCAAACAGTTCGTACCGCGACTTTATCAGCCGCTATCGTTGTCGTGGGATCACCGCGTCATCGACGGTGCCGCCGCTGCACGCTTCAACGCCTATTTTGGCAGTCTCCTTACCGACATGCGCCGCGCCCTCGTATAGGGAAATCACCGATGGCAAATCTGATCGACGTCAAAGTCCCGGATATCGGCGATTTCAAGGACGTGCCGGTGATCGATGTCTTGGTGCGTCCGGGCGACCGGATCACGACCGAGCAACCCTTGCTCACGCTCGAATCCGACAAAGCATCGATGGATGTCCCGTCGCCGCTCGACGGTGTGGTGAAAGAATTGATGATCAAAGTGGGCGACAAGGTCTCGCAAGGCTCGCTCATTCTCGTCGCCGAAGCGGAAGCGGCGCCCGCCGGCGTCGCCCCGAAGGAGAAGGTCACAGGCGGAGGCGCTTCGTCGGGCGAGGGCGCACCGATTGCCGACTACGGGGCCGCAGCCGGCGTCTACGAGGTGATCGAAGTCCGCGTCCCGGACATCGGCGATTTCAAGGATGTGCCGGTCATCGAAGTGGCGGTGACGAGCGGTGACAAAGTCAAACCGGAGGAGCCGCTTATCACGCTCGAGTCGGACAAGGCCTCGATGGAAGTCCCCTCGCCAGCAACCGGAACCGTGAAGGAGATGAAGGTCAAGATCGGCGACCGAGTGAGCGCGGGAACTTTGATCCTGACATTGGAAACGGGGGTCGCCGGGGCAGCCCCAACCCCGCCAGCGGCGGTGCATGCCGGTGCTCCAGCGCTGGCCGCGCCGGTGCCGATCGCGGCCAGGCATCCAGGCAGCGCCGATGTCGAATGCGAAATGCTCGTGCTTGGCGCCGGCCCCGGTGGCTATTCAGCTGCGTTTCGCGCCGCTGACTTAGGCATGACGACCGTCCTCATTGAGCGCTATCCAACTCTTGGAGGCGTTTGCCTCAATGTCGGGTGTATTCCCTCTAAGGCGTTGTTGCACACCGCTGCGGTCATGGATGAGGTAAAAGCGATGGCCGCTCACGGCATCGCCTTTGCTGCACCGCAGATTGATATTGCTAAACTGCGCGGTCACAAAGAAAAGGTCGTCGGCAAGTTGACTAACGGGCTCGCCGGCATGGCGAAGGCGCGTAAGGTGAATGTGATCCACGGCGTTGGTCAATTCCTCGATCCATATCATCTTAAGGTCATGCCGCGTAACGGCGGCGAACCTAAGGTCATCAAATTCGACAAAGCAATCATCGCCGCCGGATCGCAGTCGATAAAGCTGCCGTTCATGCCGGAGGATCCGCGGATTGTCGACTCAACCGGCGCGCTTGAGCTGCCGGACATTCCTAAATCGATGCTGGTTATTGGCGGCGGCATCATCGGGCTCGAAATGGCCACAGTATATTCGACGCTGGGGACCCATATCGACGTCGTCGAAATGCTTGACGGGTTGATGACCGGCGCCGACCGCGACTTGGTGAAGGTTTGGGAGAAGAAAAACGCCGGCCGCTTCCGCAACGTCATGCTGAAGACCAAGACGGTGTCGGCAGAGGCTACGCCGGACGGAATCCGCGTCAGTTTCGAAGGCGAGAATGCGCCGGGACAACCCCAGCTCTACGACATGGTGCTCGTCGCCGTTGGCCGCGGCCCAAATGGTAAGGCGATCGAAGCCGAAAAAGCAGGCGTCGCCGTTAGCGAGCGTGGTTTCATTCCTATAGACAAGCAAATGCGTACAAATATGCCGCACATCTTTGCGATCGGCGATATTGTCGGGCAGCCTATGCTTGCGCACAAGGCGGTGCATGAGGCGCATGTCGCAGCCGAAACTGCGGCCGGCAAGAACAGTACGTTCATTGCGCGGCAAATCCCATCGGTTGCGTACACTGATCCCGAAGTCGCCTGGGCAGGACTGACCGAAGACCAGTGCAGGGCGCAAGGCTTGAAATACGGCAAGGCGGTCTTTCCGTGGGCGGCGTCGGGCCGCGCCATCGCCAATGGACGAGACGAGGGCTTCACCAAGCTCCTGTTCGATGAAGCCAACCATCGTCTTCTCGGTGGCGGTATCGTCGGTACCCATGCTGGCGATCTGATCGGCGAAGTGTGCCTCGCCGTCGAAATGGGATGCGACCCGACGGACATTGGCAAGACAATCCACCCGCATCCGACATTATGTGAATCAATCGGCATGGCGGCGGAGGTATTCGAGGGGACATGCACCGACCTGCCGCCGGCCAAAAAACACTAGGCGGGTGACATTGAGTTAAAGTGAGCACAATTGAGCAATTTGCGACTGAATAGGTTACGGGCTCGTGGAATCTAGCCAAGCGCAGCAGCTCACGACTGCACTACTAACGTTCGACACCAGCCGATACATAATTCGGTTTGCCGATAGCCGGCACGGAGCCGGAGCACCAAAGGCCCGATTTAGGAGCGCCGAATGAACTTTAGTCAGGACCAGACGACGGCAGAAACTCCTACGTCGAAACCAATCGCGCCATTGTGCGCGAGGGGGAAATATCCTGGCCATCAGGTAACCGGGGCCGGATTAAAGACCGCGAGTGCATTGTGGATGGCCCAACGGTCCGACCACGGCTTCTTTCGCCCGCTCGCGACTTCGAGGATTAAGCGGA
>Ga0207837_1000088_pt1 | contig 13735 bp, 13 predicted proteins | sample LuqExpMetageno58_FD_187816 | JGI IMG/M metagenome (GOLD analysis project Ga0207837, IMG submission 187816) | Tropical forest soil microbial communities from Luquillo Experimental Forest, Puerto Rico - Sample 58 (SPAdes) | ecosystem: Environmental > Terrestrial > Soil > Tropical forest ... | reverse complement strand
TTTATTGCCGCCTTGATGGCCAGCACCTTGCTCAGCTTGAGCCCTGCGCCGGCGGCGGACGAACCGAACAAAATCAAAATTGGGATCCTGCTACCGCTCACCGGGCCGTTCGCGGCGGTGGCCGAGACGCAGAAGCAGGGCGCCCTGCTCGCAATCGACGTCATCAATAACCGGGGCGGCCTCAACATGCCCTGGGGCAAGGTGACGGTCGAAGGCGTGGTCGACGACGACGAAGCTAAGCTTGACGTCGGCGTGCGCCGCTACCGCTACATGGTGTCCGAAGGCGTCAAGGGCGTCGGCGGTCAGACCTGGGCGCCGCTGGCTTACGCGCTCAATGCCATCGTCTCCAAGGAGCCGATGCCCTACTTCCCGATCTGCGTGATGGCCAAGGAAGCGTTCCAGAAAGGCAAGCTCGCCGATTCGAGCTTCGCCGCTGCCTACAGCCCGTGGACGGTCGGCTACATGGCCGGCAAGTCGGCGGTGCAGACGCTAGGCAAGAAGAAGGTGTTCTTCCTCGCCCGCACCGACAGCTGGGGCTGGGATATGCGTGACGGCGCCTATGCAGCCGCCAAAGAATTCGGCGGCGAGATCGTCGGTTACGACGAAGCGGCACTCGGCACCAGTGACTTCACCACAATCCTACAGAAGGTCCGCGCCGCCAAGCCGGACGTGTTGATCGCGGCACAGTTCGCGGCCGACTCGGTCGCGCTCCTCAAGCAGGTCTCGCAGATGGGACTGGGCAAGGAGACGACCATCTTCAACGCCTTCATCACCAATGTGGTAGCGAAGGGATTGCCCCCGGAAGCGCTGCAGGGTGTCTACGCCATGAATTACTTCTATTACGACCTCAGCGGCTTCCCGGATAAAGATGTCGCAAAAAGCGCGGCGGAGTTTACCGAGCTTTATCGCGCCAAGTACCCCACGCCGCCGGATGCCTACGCGACACTTGCCTACATCGCCTATACGGAGATGTTCCGCGGCTTCGAGCAGGCAAAATCCTTCGACGCACTCAAGGTTTCGGGTGCTCTATTGGCGAATGGCGGCAAGTTCGATAGCGTGAAGGGTCCGGCCGTGTGGCGGCAGGATCATTCGGCGGCGTTCAAGTATGCCGCCTTCCTGGTCAAGGGCAAAGGCGCTGCCGAGCGGAAGAACGAGTGGGATCTGTTCACCGTCGAAGGCTCGATGGGCGGCGAGTCCGTGCTGCCGTCGCTCAAGGACCTCGGCTACTGATCCCCGGTCAGCCGGGCGGCATTCACACGGCCGACGAAACTTCGAACCCGCCCCGGCGTCTGCTGCACGCAGGCGCTGGGGCGCATGACGAAAGGCACGGCCGGTGACTGACCAACAGTCCGAGATCATCCGGGCGGAAGCCCTCACCAAGCGGTTCGGCGCTTTGACGGCGGTCGACAATGTCAGTTACGCGCTGCGCGAGAACGAAGTCGCGGGCGTGATCGGCTCGAACGGCGCCGGTAAGACCACCCTCTTCAATCTCCTCACCGGCTATTACCTGCCGGACGGCGGGACTCTCTATTATCGCGGCGAAGACATCACCCGCATGACACCGCAGCAGCGCGTGGCGCGCGGCCTGATGCGGACCTTTCAACTGACCGCGACCTTCGACACGCTGAGCGTGATTGACAATCTGGTGCTCGCCTTTTTCCGCGCGCACCGGAAATCGTCGCTGCTGCGGCTGCTGATGAACACCTGCAAGAGCCAGCGCGCCGACCCAAGGATCTGCGAGATTCTCGAAACGTTCGACCTGCAACACCTGCGCGACCGGCTGGTCAAGAACCTGAGCCTCGGCGAAAAGCGCCGGCTGGAGATCGCGATGGCGATCCTGACCGAACCGAAGGTGCTGCTGCTGGACGAACCGCTCGCCGGCCTGTCCGAATCCGAGATCCAGAGCGTGCTCAATGTGCTGCGCCAGCGCATCGGCCGGCAGACAATCCTCATCGTCGAGCACAAGATTTCGCATGTGCAGCACTTTCTGCAGCGGCTCACAGTCATGCACGACGGTCGCGTGATCGCCGACGGGCCGTGTGAGGAAACGCTGGCCCATCCGGAAGTGCGCCGCAGCTATTGGCAGATCGACACAGCCGGTGAGCAAGACAAGACTATCGTCGCATGAGCAGCAGAGACGAAATCCTGGCGGTGGCCGGCCTGAACGCCGCCTACGGCGAATCCAAGGTGCTGTTTGACGTCAGCGTCGACGTATCGCGCAACCAGGTGGTGGCCTGCGTCGGCCGCAACGGCGCCGGCAAGAGCACGTTGCTCAAGACTATCGCCGGCTTCCTGAAGCCGACATCGGGAACGATCACATCCGATGGCGAAAACCTAGTCGCCAAGCCTGCGTTCGCCATCGCCGGTATGGGCATCAAATATATTCCGCAGGACAAGAAAGTCTTTTCCGACCTGACCGTACGGGAGAATCTTGAGCTCGGCAGCTACGCCAGCCAGGACTACGACTGGGTGCCGGTTTTCGACTATTTCCCGAAGCTAAAGATCTTGATGGACCGCAAGGCCGGCTATCTCTCCGGCGGCGAGCGGCAGATGCTGATGATCGGGCGCGCCATTCTCGGGCGGCCGAAGATGCTGCTTGTCGACGAGCCGACCGAAGGTCTTGCGCCGAGCATCGTGATGCACCTGCGCGACGTGTTCAAGGAGCTGGCGAAGAAAACGGCGCTGGTAATCGTCGAACAGAATTTACCGCTGGTGTGCGCCATCGCCGACAAGATCTACGCCATGAGGGAAGGCCGCATCGTGGCGGAACTGAAAGAGCGCGCCTCTATCAAGCCCGAGATGTGCGAGCAGTACCTCTAACAGGAAGCTGGGGATGAATATCTTGAGATGGTGGTGGGGTTTGCTGCTGGCCTTCGCGCTCGTGGCGATCGGACGCGCGTTCCTGCCCCTGCCTTTCGCCAATGAGGTCCTGATCTTTTCGATCTACACCATGGGCTGCAATTATCTGCTCGGCCGTGTCGGCTTCATCTCGTTCGGCCAGCCGGCCTATCTCGCCACGGGCGCCTACGGCGCCGGCTTCTATCTCTTTTACTTCGGGAATAATCCCTATCTCGGCCTTCTGATGGGCATCGCCGCCGGCATTGTGGTTTCGCTCATCATCGGACCGCTGTTCGTGCGGCTGCGCGGCGACTACTTCGCGCTGGTCAACCTCGCGCTTGCCGTCATCATCTTTTATCTGATGCAGAAGGTTCTGGCCGATATCACCCACGGCGATAACGGCCTATGGTACCTCACCAGCCTGACGTCGACGCCCATTCTCGATCTCACGCGGCCCGACCAGTTCTTCATCTTCGCGTTCCTGGTCGCTTTCGCGCTGTGGGCCTTCTACAAGTATCTTGATGATTCGATCTTCGGCGCCCTTTGCCTCGCCACCAAGATCAACGAGGACAAGGTGAAGTTCCTGGGCTACAGCAGCTTCGGCATCCGGCTGTTTGCCTTCGTCATCGCCAACACGACGACTGCGTTCGCCGGCGCGATGTACGCCGTCTATCTCGGCTTCGTCAGCCCGGCGATAACCGGCGCGGAGCGCGCGGCCGATCCAGTAGTCGTCACCATCCTCGGCGGCGTCGGCACGCTGTACGGGCCGCTCGTCGGCTCGGTCGTCTACACCGGCATGAAGGACGTGCTCAGCAAAATCATCGGCAATTGGGAGCTGGTGATCGGCTTTCTGTTGGTCTTCATCATGCTCGCCGGCGAAAAGGGCATCTGGGGCTCGCTCGCACCCTTGCTGCAAAAGTTGTTCACGCGCGACGGCAAGGCCCCCGACCGGGGAGGCAGCCGATGAATACGCAACTGCTGATCTCCGGCATCATTTTCGGTCTAAGCCTCGGCGGCATCTTCTTCCTGATGTCGATTGGCCTCTCTCTCTGCTTCGGCCTGATGCGCATCATCAGCCTCGACCAGCTCCTGTATTACTCGGTCGGCGCCTATCTCACCTACACCATCGGCCTGCTAGTCGGCGACGTATGGCTCGGCGTTATCGGCGGCGTAGTCGTGGCCGCGATCGTGTCGCTGTTGGTCGAGCGCGTGGTATTCCGACGAATCTATGAGCGGGACCTGCCCTTCACCATGATCACCTCGTTCGGCGTGCTGGTCGGCGGTGTCGGCGTCATCAAGTACTTCTGGGGCCTGATCCCGCGTCCGGTACCGGCACCGATCGCCGCGCAAGTCGACATCATCGGCACTGATATTCCGGTCTACCGCCTCGTGATCATTGGCGTCGCAGTGCTGGTTTATCTCGGCATCTGGTTGTTTCTCAATCGTACCATCATCGGCAAGGCGATCCGCGCCGGCACCGAAGACTGCGAGCATGTCGAGGGTCTCGGCATCAACGTCTATCGGCTATTCACGATCACCTTTATCATCGCCGGCGGGCTGTCCGGCCTCGCTGGCGGTCTCTATGCGCCGCTGATCATGGTGGACCCGCAGATGGGCCTCGAAGTGCTGGCCTTCATCTTTATGGTAGTGATTATCGGTGGCCTCGGCAGCATCAAGGGCACACTAATTTCCAGCCTGCTGGTGGGCCAAGTGGTCTCGCTCGGCTCGCTGATTTACGCGCCGCTGGCACAGATGGCGCCGTTCGCGGTGATGCTGCTTATCCTGCTGGTGAAACCGACCGGCCTGTTCGGCAGCGCCTTGCAGAAGCGCTAGTCACCCCGGGATCTGCTTCGGCGCACCTTTCTTCGCCTTGATAGCCGCCAACACCTTTTCCGCGGTCGCGGGCAGCGCGGTGATACGCACGCCGACTGCGTCGTGGATGGCGTTGAGGATCGCGGCAGCTGTCGGCACTGCGGTCGGTTCGCCGACGCCCTTGGCGCCAAACGGCCCGGTAGGATCGAAGCCCTGCACGATGTCGACGTGAATCTCCGGCATATCGAGCGACGTAGGCATGATATAGTTGGTCAGGCTGGGATTGACGATGCGGCCGTTGGCATCGAACAGCATTTCCTCCTGCAGCGCCATGCCGACACCCATCGATATGCCGCCTTCGACCTGGCCTTCAACCAGCATCGGGTTGATCGCCGTGCCACAATCGTGCGCAGCGCAGATGCGCAGCACCTCGACCTCGCCGGTCTCGTCATCGACGTCCACTTCGGCGATCTGCGTCGCATAAACGTAGGTGGCGAACGGCTTGCCCTGCCCGGTCTCCGGATCCATGGCGACGGTCGGCGGGTTCCAAGTCGCGCTGCCGATCGCCGGCTGTCCGAGCACCACCTGCGAGCGGAACGCCACTTCCCCGATGGTGACCGCCCGCTGCGGGAAGTTCTTCACTTGGATCCTGCGATCTTTCGCCTCAAGCTGGCTCGGTTTGACGCCAAGCATGGGCGCCGCCGCCTCGAACAGGATGGCTTTCGCTGCCTCGGCCGCGAGGTAGATGGCGTTGCCGGTGACATAGGTAGTGCGGCTGGCGATGGCGCCGGTGTCCATCGGCGTCACATCGGTATCGCCGGAAACCACGTGCACATCGTCCGTCGCAATACCGAGCGCCTCGGCAGCGATCTGCCCCAACACAGTGAGCGCGCCTTGCCCAGTCTCGACCGTGCCGGTGAGAACGGTCGCAGTGCCGTCCTCGTTCACCTTCACCGTTGCCGCGCTCGGATTGGCGTCGACGGTAAACCCGATCGGATACCACATGCAGCCGATGCCGCGGCCGCGCCGCTTCATGACTGAGACTCCCAGCCGAAGCGCGCTGCCGCCTTGTTGAGCGTCTCCTTAACCACCACGCTGTGCAGCACTTGGCCCGTGGGGCTCGAAGAGCCTTCGTCGAAGGCGTTGAGCAGACGGATTTCCAGCTGATCCTTGCCGAGCCCTTTGGCGATATCGTCCATGTGAGATTCATAGGCGAAGCACACCTGCGGCGCGCCGAAGCCGCGCATGGCACCCGTCATGGTCTTGTTGGTGTACACGACGAAAGCTTCCGTCAGCACGTTGTCGATCTTGTAGGGCCCGGGCGACAGGATGCAGGCCTTGCCGAGCGTCGTGGCGCTCCACGAGCAATAGGCGCCGCCGTCGAGCACCAGCCGAATCTGGCGCGCGACGATGCGGCCTTCCTTAGTTACGCCGCTCTTGTAGTCCATGATGATTGGGTGGCGCGTGGTGCTCGAGGTGAATTCCTCGCTGCGGGTGAACACGCCCTTAACGGGCCGGCCGGTTTTTTTCGACAGCAGCGCCAGTGCCGGTTCCTGCGAAATTTCGTTTTTGCCGCCAAAGTTGCCGCCAACGGTAGTGCCGATAAGGCGGATGCGGCTCATCGGCAGCTTGAGTGTGCGCGCCATGTCGGCACGCGCAAGCGTGATGCGGCCGATGGTCGCGTAGATCGTCAGGCGGCCGGTGGCGTCCCAGTCGGCAATCGCCGCGTGCGGCTCGAGCGAGACGTGCTCAATCATCTGCGTCGAGAAGCGACCCTCGAAAATGTGGTCAGATTCGGCAAAGCCCTTTTCAACGTCGCCTTTGCGAACCACCTTGCTCGCATAGATGTTGCTGTTTGGCGCGTGCACCTTGGGCGCGTCGTCGCGCATGGCCTCGACGGGATCAAAGACCGCCGGCAGCGCCTCATATTCGACGATGATTTTCTCCAGCGCCTCGTTGGCGATTTGTTCGGTGACCGCCGCGACCGCGGCGACGCCGTCGCCGGCATGGAAGACCCGGTCGGCGGCCAGCACCGGCTGGTCCTGGAAGGTAGGCCCGAAGGAATTGACCGGGATTTCCTTGCCGATCACGACGGCCATCACCCCTGGCATGGCCTCGGCTCCGCTGGTGTCGATACGCTTGATGCGGGCGGAGGAGATGCCGGCGCGCTTGATGCGCGCATAGAGCATGCCGGGCAATTTAATGTCGTCAATGTACTTGGTCTGCCCCAGCCCGTGCATGCGGCAGTCAGGCCGCGTGGCGCGCTGGCCGACTGCGCGCGTCTGTAGCCGGGCATCGACCGTCAGCGGCACAGCCGGAAAAGCTTCGCGCGGCGCCACCGCTGGCAGCCGCAAATTCACGTCGCGCAGAATTTCAATATCGAGCTGCTCGCGCTCCAGAACCTCGGTTTTGTCATCCATGACGCTTCGTCCTTCAAGTTCGCGCGTCGGTGAGCTGTTTGGTCGCCTCGTTACGTAGAACGCTGGCGGCCTCCTGCACCGCGTCGATCATTTTTGTGTAGCCTGTGCAGCGGCAGAGGCTGCCGGACAGAGCATCGCGGATTTCCTTGACGCTGGGATTGGGATTGTCGTCGAGCAGCGCCTTTGATGCCATGATGGCACCGGGACCGCAGAATCCGCATTGCAGCGCGCCGGTGTCCTCGAACGCCTTTTGGACCGGGTGCAGACGGTCGCGGGTTGCGAGACCCTCAATGGTGGTCACGTTGCGGCCATTGGCCTGGCCGGCCAGCATCAGGCAGGAATTCACCGCCATGCCGTCGACGATGACGGTACAAGCGCCGCAGTCCCCAACATCGCAGCCGAGCTTGGCGCCGGTAAGATTTAAATGCTCGCGTAAGAACACCAGCAAAGTTGTTTCCGGCGGCACCGAGGCGCTGCGAGTCTGACCATTGACAGTCAACGTCACGTCGGTCACAGAACAAGCTCCTTCGCTTTCGTCGTGGCGCGTGTATGCGAATTGGCGAGGCAGCGCTTCACCAGCACGGTGATCAAGTCGCGTCGGTAGTCGGCGCTTGCACGGAAATCGCTGATCGGCTCCGCCTCGGTTGCGGCGATACGGCCGGCCTCAGCCATCGCGTCCTTGGTGATCTTGCGGCCTTCGAGGTAGGCCTCTGCCTCCAGCGCGCGTATGACGATCGGCGCGACAGCGCCAAGTGCGATCCGCGGCGCCTTGAAGTTTCCGTTGTCCACGAAGAACGCGGCCGCGGCATTGACCAGCGCCAGCGCCTGGCCCTTGCGCAGGCCGAATTTTTCAAACGCCGCCGGCTTATTCAGGTTGGCCTTCGGAATAATAATGTCGGTGAGCAGCTCGCCCGTTTTCAGGCTGGTCTTGCGCGGGCCGGCAAACAGCTCGCCGAGCTGAATACGCCGCTCGCCGCCGGGGCCGGCGATGACCACTTCCGCCTCGAGCGCAATCAAAGTCGGCCCGCTGTCCATTGAAGGCACGCAGGTGACCAGATTGCCGCCGAGCGTGCCGAGGTTGCGCGTCTGCACCGCGCCAATTGTATACGCCGCCTCCACCAGGGCTGGAAACATGTCGCGGATCACGGGCGAGCGCATGATCTCGCTGTGGGTGACCAGAGCACCGATATGCAGCCCGTCGTCGGCGACCTCGATGTCCTTCAGCTCGTCCAGCCGCGAGATGTCTACGATAATATCGGGGTGATGCGGCGCGAATTTCAGATCGGCCAGCAAATCGGTGCCGCCGGCCAGAACCTTAGCGCCGGCGCCATGCTCCGCGAGCAGCGCGACCGCGTCCGTCACATCCTTGGCCGCTACGTATCCGAATGCCTTCATCCGGAGGTTCCTGGCTGCCACGTCGACAATTGCGCGCAGAATAAGCGTCTGGACCCAGCTAATCCAGATCAAAATAAATTAGCGGAATCGTCGACTTTTCTTTAGTCCAATGATGGTAGCGCATGGCTGACAACTCAGAATTCGTGGCCAATGAGCAGGTGGTCGAGCGAGTAAGCCCCGCCCCCGTGCACGAGGAAGTAGAGTGCCGCCATGGTCCACATAAGCGTGTATTCGAGGCCGAGCTGGTTCCAGAAATACCGCCCAACGCGCCAGCGTTCGAAATTGGAGAATGCCAGGAACAGAAAAATCGGCAGGGCGCTGGGCCGCGTGAACAGGCCAAGCGCAAGCAATGGCCCGCAGATGAGCTGTGTCAGCGATATTGCAGGCGCCCAGAGCATGCCGGGTCGATAGCCTTGCTTGTCCATGTAATCGGCGAGCGCTCGGATGCTTCGCAATGGCTGTCCGGTGGTAGGAAAGAAATTGAAAGTGTTGCGCAAGCCATGTGGCACCAGCGCCAGTCCGACCCAGACGCGCAATAGCGCTTCCGCAACGGGGCCGAAGGTCTGATAAAGGCCTGCGAGTTGCGGAAAGACGAGCGCGGGCTCGGGCATCAGCGTTATAGTCGTATTTCGCCGACATTGACGCTATCGCCAAGCGCGGCCTTGACCGACTTCTTTGTGCGGCCCGACTCGATCTCCACGACGTATTCGCCTGAGTCTTCGTCCAAGTTGGTCATGCTCGCATCGTCGATCACTGCGGAATTCTAGGCACCACAAGTTGAAACAGCTTGAGCGTTCCGCCCGTCGCTTGGATGGTCGCGGTCTCGGACGGACCCAGATAAATGCCGCCGCCCTTCTCGACGTCGTAGGCTTTGTTGTTCAGCGTGACGCGGCCTTTGCCATCCATCACATAGATGAGCTGGTGCTTGTCGGCGGCAGCGGCTTTGAACGTGTCGGCCGCCTGCAGCCAGCGCAGCGAGCCGAGCACGTTCTTGGCGCCACACAGTGCCTGGTTGAGCACCTCGGTGACTTCGCCCTGGCCGGGCACCGGCTTTTTCGCAAGTGCGTTGGTATCAATGAATGTCAGCGACATGGGTCTTATCCTCTACCTGCTCAGCTCTGCATCCACACTTTGCCGTCCCTGTGCTCCCAGCGAAGGTCGTCGTCGGTGCCTTCCAGAATCGTGGTCTTGAAGCGGTTGGGCGCCTGGAATTCAAAATAGAACAGCGGCTCGGTGGCGCGCAGGCGGTGCTTCTCCTCGGCCGGGATGAAGATCATGTCGCCGGGCCCGACCGGGCGCACGCCCTCGTCGGACTCCACCGTCGCCTTGCCTCTGATGATGAAATAAAAGTGCTCGCAGTTCTTGTGGAAATGCAGCGGCGAGGCGGCGCCTTGCTTGTAGTGCATCACGCCCGCCAGCATGTCGTCGATCTTGGCGAGATCCTTATTGACGAAGAAAATGCGTTCACGCGCCTTCTTAGCGTCAATGAGCGCCGGTAGTTCGTCCTCTTTGAACAGATAGGCCATCAGGCATTCTCCTTCCGTTACCGCTGCGACGCCAACAATCTACGGCCGTCGACCACTAGCGCTCACGTCCATCGTCATTTCGCCAATAGCAGTTCCGCAGCTGATTTGCGCTTGACCTGCACTTCTTTTCCAGTTTGAGCGAAAGCCTCGGAGATATATTCCGTATTACCGTCCCACAGCTCGATCTCAACCAAGCCCTGTGACCCAGCGAGCGAATGCGTGGACTTAGTTTGCGAACGGTGCGGCATTAATAAGTTAACGACGCCCCCGCGATCGACGGACCGGCCTGGCTCACCCATTGGTTCATACAGCGCCGAGGACTCGTAACTACTGGCCACGCCCCGCGGTAGCCGTTCTGTCAGCACCGCGGCACAAATCACTGCGCCACGGTCGTTGTAGACCTTGACCAGGTCGTGCTGTTTGATTCCGCGCTCCGCTGCATCCTGCGAATTCATGCGAACAACCCAGTAATACCAATTCTTCACCTTCACCCGGTGGTCAGGAATGTTGAGCAGGAAACTATCCTTGCCGTCGCTTTGTGTGTGGAAACTATACTTCACGTGTGGTGTCAGTAGCTGCAACGGATATTTCCGGAACAATTCGCCTGACCGCGGGCCCTCCCACGACTGTACGTATTCGACGACTGGGGGACGCTCGGGATCATTCAGACGCTTGAGACTGTTGCATTCAAACTCAAGCTTGCCCGATTGGGTCTGCAGGCCTTTTAGGAACTCCACTGAATAATCGGATGGCAATGGATGCGGCTCCGGAACATCCTTCTTCCGGCCCTCCCAGAACCAGCGGAATGATACCGGCGCACGTAACTTCTCCTTCTCCGCCGGCACGACGTAATAGCCGCGCTTGATAAACTTCTTCCACGAAATCCTCTTAGGCAAATCGGAAGCATCAAACAGGCGCTTGACCCAATCGATTTCATTCATGCCTTCGGAGAAGTAATTGGCTAGCCCGAGTCGTTTGCAAATCTCGTTGAAGATCCAGAAATCGGACTTGGACTCTCCGAGCGGCTCGATAGCCGGCGCTTGGAAGATGATGACACGATGGTTGAGTTGCTGCTGGCCGTGGTGGCCGTAGCCACCGAGCGCAGCCCACTCGCTGATGTCCACTCGCTCGAAATTCGTGCAGGCAGGCAATATAATGTCAGCGAATTTGGTGTCGCCTTCAAACCAGATCGCCTGGCTGACGACGAATTCCAAATTGGGTGACTGGAACATCTTCACGTGACGGTTCGTGTTGCTCATGGTCGCGATCAGCGACCCGCCATACTTAAACATCATCCGAACCGGTGCATGGCCGGCCGACGGATAACTAAACTTGCCGAACTGCGCTTCGATCGATTTGCCGTTCCACGGGTACCCACCGTCGGCTTTACCGTCGATGATGGCCTCCGGCAGATAAATCCGCGGAATCCTCTGCTGCGGCGTATTCATCGTCGGGAGCTGCGGCATGCGCTGGAAAAGCTCGACGGCCATCGCAGTCTTCTCAACGTCACCCGACATGCCGCCGTCGGCATAGCCCGGGAAATAGAAATTGAGATCAACCGGGGCGCCCCATTGCAAATTGCCCATGTTGACGCCCGGCTTGCCCAGACCCTGCATGGCGATCAGGCACACCATGGTGCGCGCCCACTGAATGCCGGTCTGGTTGCGGCATGCACCACCATGGCCGTTGCCCCAGCCGCCGCAGCCGAGATAGGTGCGTTTGGAGCCCCATTCGCGCGCCAGCGCCCGTACGTCCTTGGCTGGAACGCCGGTTTCTTTCTCCTGCCATTCCGGCGTCTTGGGCACGCCATCGCGCTCGCCCATCACATAGGCTTTCCAGGCATCGAAGCCCACCGTGCGCGTGGCCACGTATTCCTTGTCGTAGAGGTTCTCCTTGATCCAAACATACGCGATTGCCAGGGCCAGCGCGGGTGAGGTCGTCGGCCTCGGGCAGATCCATTTGCCGGGCAGGAATTGGGCCGATGAGTTGTAGTGAGGGTCGATGTGTACAACTTTGATGCCGAGCTTCTTCAGCCATTGCCGACGAACGGTACCTTCCTGAGCACCATAGGAACCACTGTTGGTTTCCGGATCGGCCGACCAGAACACAACCATTTCGCAATTTTGGAGGAGATCCTCGACGGTACCGTAAGTCTCGCACTGTCCGACGCGCAGCGTGTAGCCCCAGTGGTGCGCGGCGCCCCAGTACCAACCTTCCCAACTGTCCGGATTATGGTGTACCGGCGTGTGGCCGACGGCATTGCTAAAGCGATAAAGCGCGCTGAGGTAATAGCCAATATGGCCCCAGGTATGATGTGAACCGTGCGAAACCGTCATAGCGCCCGGCCCGTGATCGCGCTTAACACGTTGGATTTCACCAGCGACGATGTCGAGCGCTTCATTCCAGCTGATCCGTACGTAGCCTGACTTGCCCCGGTTTTGCGTGTTGCGCTCGCCCTTTGGATCGAAATCTGACCGCTTCATTGGGTAGAGTAAGCGGTCGGGCGAATAGATGGTCGACCGGCAAATCTGGCCGTGTGGGGCGAGCGTGGTCTTGCGCGGCGGCGTCAACTTCATTCCGTGCGCTTCGATTGTCCACGGATGCGGGTCGGTGTCGTCGAAATCGATCGGTGTGGTGCGAATTATCTTGCCGTCCTTGACGTAAACAAAGAGCGGCCCGCCATTTGCCATGTTGCAATAGCGCATGGAGCCGTCCGGCATCGGGGTGCCGAACTTCCAATGCGCGGTCTGCATGCCCATCAGGACTTGCGCAAACCAATTGGTCAGGTCCTCGGAGCCTTCGACTGACAACACAAAATCTTTTTGCGCATTGATTTGGTTGAGCCATTTGATCGGCGGCATCAGCAGCGACGAACCGATGGCTGCGTTTTTGAAAGCAAGCGTGATGTCGGGTCGTGGATGCGGGCCTGCACCGGACGTTATGCGGCCGTCTCTGATTTCAATCCAGCGGCCGACGTCTTCGTCGCGCGCTTTGATCTGCGCAACTAAGTTACGCTCCTTCAGCCGCGCGGCAAAAGTGGGATATCTCCGTGCGGCGAACTTGAGCATCACCGACAGGCCAAAAAGGATGATCGAGAATTTCAACCGGGAAATCATGATGCTTACCTTTTTTGGTACAGCGACGCCGTGAGAGTATACACCGCACCCGATCATAAACTGATGCAGATTGCGGGAAAACCGATCGATTCTAACGATCGCTGCCGCTACCCTTGCGCCGCGCCGCACGCACACCCTTTTCGGGAGGCACGATTCCGGCTGCTATGCGCTCGATTTCTTGAAGAAAAGCGAGGCAGACCGCCGACAATTCATGCTTGGCGCGAGATATCACCGCAACCTCCCAGGGCCGCATCGGTGAATCGAGTTCCAACAACACAATCGACGAGGACTTGCGGTTGTCGAAAAAGAATTGTGAAGGCATCAACGTAATGTAATCACCATTCTCGATGAGAGAGCGCGCACAGGCGAAGGACGTGCACTCGATAGTGCTCTTCGGCAGGGGTAGACGGTTGGAAGTAAAGGTCTGCTCGAAAACGTCGAGTCCGGTATTACTTCCCCGGTAAATAATCCACTCAAGGTCAAGCAAGTCCGAGAGCTTGCTCTTGCGCGCGCTGATGACAGGGTGATTGGCACGAACTGCTGGTACTAAGCGGTCCTTGACTAGGCTGACGAAGTTCAACGTCTCGTCGCGTGGCCGCGCTGGCACCAAGCAGATCGCGATATCGAT
>Ga0207837_1000072_pt1 | contig 14793 bp, 12 predicted proteins | sample LuqExpMetageno58_FD_187816 | JGI IMG/M metagenome (GOLD analysis project Ga0207837, IMG submission 187816) | Tropical forest soil microbial communities from Luquillo Experimental Forest, Puerto Rico - Sample 58 (SPAdes) | ecosystem: Environmental > Terrestrial > Soil > Tropical forest ... | reverse complement strand
GAACACAACCGTTCTCTACCAACCGCCCTCAAGAACGTACTCGATTGGGTGTCCCGACCTTACGGAAAAAATCTGTGGGCGGGAAAACCAGGTGGTCTAGCTGGCGCATCCATTGGAGCCATCGGAACAGCGGCGGTGACTTGTACGTCTTTGCCGGCTGGAAACTCGGTTCAAGACTGCTGCGCTGGTAAAGTATTACACTCCGGAACACTCATTTTAGACCGGAGGAATCAACGATGCCCTCGGTTGATCAATTCATCGTTTGGATCGTTGTTGGGTTGTTAGGGGGAAGCCTCGCGGGATTGCTCGTCACCTGGGATCGCGCGGGATTTGGCTTCTTACGAAATCTGGGTGTGGGCCTAGTCGGCGGACTTATCTTCCGCTTGTGGTCTCCTGCCCGACCTCGACAAAATTGCAATTTCGCTACGCGATGTTGTGGCAGCCCTCGTTGGCTCGCTAATCGTGCTTGCGGCTCTCTGGCTTTGGCAAAAATTTATGACATCGGAAACAAGCCAAAAGTACTGAGCAAGATAACTTAACGGCCAAAACTAGGGCATAATTGACACCGCTCGATCAATGCACGCTTCGCGGCGGCGAGACCTTCCTCAGCGAGGCACGAAGTATTGACTACTCGTGTTCAAATAGTTAGGAGTCGGGCACGACATACCCGTCACCGCTTTTTCCGCTAATTTTTTTCCCGCTCTCGATCCGCCTGGGATCAGAGCCTCGACGGACGACAGAGGCTTCGACCCTTGCCCACCGGCGTCTGGAAGTCGCCACCGACCACGATGTCGAAACCCCAATACAAACACGCGACTGTTGTTGTTAGAATGCAGCGGCGCTGACAGTCGGCATTAGGTCTCTAAAATGGCAGGTAACGATGGCAGTCATGGGCTGATGCTAGTAACCGGAGCGAGCGGCTTCGTCGGCTCAGCCATTGCCACCGCGGCGCGTAAGGTTGGCTACCGGGTTCGAGTGCTGGTCCGACGGTCAAGCCCTCGGACCAATATCCACCCCGATGACGAGGTGGTCATTGGGGATATCTGCGATCGCGGATCGCTGCTCCGCGCGCTGCAAGGTGTTCGCTACCTTGCACATGCCGCCGCGGACTATCGGCTTTGGTCGCCATCACCTGCCGAAATCATCCGAACCAATGTCGAAGGGACGCGATATCTGATGGAAGAGGCGCTACGCTCGGGGGTTGAGCGTATCGTCTACACAAGCAGTGTCGCGACGCTCCAGTTACGGGAGGACAATTCGCCAGCCGACGAAAATCGACCGCTGCCGGAAACCGGCGCGATCGGCCCATACAAGAAGAGCAAAGTCCTTGCGGAACGTCTCGTCGAAGACATGGTGAAACAGCATCAGCTTCCGGCGGTCATCGTCCACCCTTCGGCCCCTATCGGCCCGCGCGACGTGAAGCCGACGCCAACTGGACGCATTGTTGTGGAGTGCGCGTGCGGCCGTATGCCGGGATTTGTTGATACTGGTCTTAATCTTGTTCACGTCGACGACGTGGCGATCGGCCATCTTTTGGCTTTGCGACGCGGTCGGATCGGCGAACGCTATATTCTCGGCGGGGAAAACGTGTTTCTTAGCACCATGCTTGCTGACGTCGCCAACATTGTTGGCCGCCGCCCTCCTACCCTGCGATTCCCGATCGCCCCACTATACCCGGTTGCGTTTGCCGCCGAACTCTACGCCCGCCTAAGCGGAAAAACTCCATTTGTGACACTGGACGGGCTGCGTATGGCGAGGCATCACATGTTCTTCAGTGACGCAAAAGCGCGGCGTGATCTTGGATACACCTCACGACCATATCGCGAGGCCCTTACGGATGCAGTGGCCTGGTTCAAGCGATCAGGCTACGTGCCCTTGAGCAAAGCCGTACAGGGTCAAAATCCAAATAGTCGCCTCTGGACCAGCGACCATAGGCTTGGCGGCGGTTAGACGCGCTCCCATGCGCGACTTCGACAGCATCATTGATTTCGCGCGCGAACCTAAAATCATCGGCGGTGACAATAACCTGCTTCAGGACGCAGGCTCCCTCCGCTCGCGCAGGAAGCGGAAAAATTCGACTCCCTCGCGCAACCGACGCCGCAGCACCTCAGGACTTCTAATCATTTCGTTCGCAATGGCGGCAATCTTTGGCGCACGGAAATAAAAGCGCTTGTAGAAATCATCCACAGACTGAAAAATTTCGGAGTGGCTGAGATGTGGGTAACTCAAGGAGGCGACCTGCGTGCCGCGCTCCGTCAGTAGATCTGCGCTCTCATCAACGAGCCAATGGTTTTCTAGTGCCTGCTTGTGGAGGACCGTACCAGGATAAGGTGCCGCGAGCGAAACCTGAATAGTGTGCGGATTGATCTCGACAGCGAAGCGAATGGTTTCCTCGATCGTCTCCTTAGTCTCGCCCGGGAGGCCAAGAATAAACGTGCCATGCGTGACGATACCGAGTTCACGGCAGTCCTTAGCAAAACGCTTCGCTACGTCAACGCGCATTCCCTTCTTGATATTGTGAAGAATTTTCTGGTTGCCCGATTCATAGCCGACGAGCAGTAGTCGCAGGCCATTGTCCTTTAATACCTTCAAGGTCGACCGAGGCACGTTCGCCTTGGCGTTGCACGACCAAACGATTCCAAGTTTGCCGATCTCACGCGCGAGCGCCTCGACGCGCGGCAGGTTGTCAGTCAGTGTATCGTCATCGAAGAAGAATTCCTTTACTTGCGGAAACGCCTTTTGCGCCCACGTCAGTTCCTCGATCACATTTCCGACGCTACGGGTGCGATATTTGTGGCCACCGATCGTCTGGGGCCAAAGGCAAAACGTGCAACGCGATTTGCATCCGCGACCGGTGTAAAAAGAAATATAAGGATGCTTTAGATAGCCGCCAAAATAATTCTCGATCACCAGATCGCGCTTGTAGACCGGGGTCACGAAAGGCAGCGCGTCCATATCCTCAAGTACGGCACGATCAACGTTATGCACCACGACGTCGTTGGCATTGCGCCAGGAGAGTCCCGCAACGCGATCAAAATCGCGCCCTTCGGCCACCTCCTTGATCGTGAAATCGAACTCATTGCGCGCGACGAAATCGATAGCCCTCGAAGCTTTCAGGCTTGCCTCCGGTTCGACCGCAACCTTAGCCCCGATCATGCCAATCTTGAGAGTCGGTTTGAGAGCCTTGAGGGCTTCGGCCACTTTGACGTCAGCAGAGAAAGATGGTGTTGAAGTATGGAGGACCACAAGGTCGCGGCTCGTAGCTTGAGGCGCGACGTCCTTGAATTTCATTCGATGGGGTGGGGCGTCGATGAGCTTCGAGCCGTTGACGAGAGCGGCTGGCTGCGCGAGCCACGTCGGATACCAGAAAGACTGGACCTCGCGGCGCATTTGGTAGCGCGCACCCGCTCCACCATCGAAGCCATCGAATGACGGTGCTTGTAGGAAAAGCGTCCGCATCATACGCGTGATCCCCGATCAGTGACCCAATTCCCGACTGTGAGGTAGCGGTAATCTTTCCAACTCACGTGCCGGCTGAAAAAGCTCGCAACAAATACGAGAAACGACAATAAGTCACACGCTGGCACAAGCCAATACGTTTGCGACGGAAGGGCGTAGATCCTCTCCACTCGTCGCAAGAGCGTGACCCGACCGACGATGGACGCCATGGCGATGGCGATTGCAGGGAAAAGGATACTCGAACACGCACCAAGCAAGATTGCGATTAGAGCCCATGGCAACGGATGAGCGACAATTGAACCGGTGTAACCAACAGGATCAATGTTCTTGATCGTCCGCGCCCATCTCAACTCGTGACGCCAGAACTCGCGTGGGGAAGACTGCGTGCACATGTGGGCGACACAGAAGGGTGGTATCGAGATCGTGCTACCCCCTGCGCGCAGGGCCTCGCCCATGGCGTAATCGTCGGCAAGGCGATCAACAAACGGCATGAAACCGCCAATCTCAGCCAGTGTCTGGTGGCGAAGCGCCAGGGTTGAGCCGAAGCAAGGGCGGGCCAAGCCCAGCGCCATGCCAAACACGACACTCGGTAGGAAATGCGCATTAATGGCAAGGGCACAGAAGTTCGACCACATGCCGGCTATGGGAACGCCGTAGTACAGGCAGGTTACGGCGTTGACCCCGGGGTGATCTAGCGCTGCAACGACCTGGGAGAGATAGTCGGGGTTGACCCGTATATCGCTGTCAGCAATGACAACAACATCGTGCCGAATACGTGACGCCATGTTGACGAGACTGGAGACCTTTCGATTCGATCCGTGCACCTTGGCTTCGACCACGAGATTGAGATCGCGTGCGCTCCGAGCATTTTGCAGTCGCCTGACGACTGCTATGGCGGGATCGCTTGGATCCTGCACCCCGAACACAATTTGGACGCGGCCCGGATAGTGTTGCGCACAAAATGAACTGAGGTTTTCGAACAATCCTGGCTCATTGCCATAAAGCGGCTTGAGGATGGTAACCCCAGGGACAGCATTCGCACGCCATTGAACAGGCTTTCGTACCGAACGACTGACAAGGACTATGGCCGCAAGCAGATAGGCGCAGCCCGTGACAGCCAGTATCAATGCAATGAACGATAACCAGAAGAAGATCATACTAGAACTCAGGCATCGTGTGCGCGCGTTGGCTTTTGTCGACGCGACGTGACCGATGAATAGTTTGGCACAAGGCGTTTCCATTCCAGCAACTGCCAACCAACGAGTGCGGGCACGCCAATCATGAGGTCGACGGCCCGCTTGACAAGCGACAACGCTATCGCCTGCTCAGGTGGAATTCCGAATATGGCGCACAGCAGCACCAAGGCGCCCTCCTGCGCTCCGAGCGCGCTGGGGATAACAAAGGTCGCACCCCGAACTGCATGCATGAGACTCTCGATAACAAGCGCCTCTGCCAGGCTGATCGGGTTGCCCATAAAGGCAAACACAATTAGGACCTCTGCCACGCCAAAGATCCAACCGGTCATATGAACCACTGTGCTAGCGACAACATCGGACCGGGCGGCGTAGATCGTCGCTAGGCTATGGTAGATAGCGTCGACCGTTGCCGCGCCCCACTTTCGATCGCCTGTAATACGATTAATGACAAAGTGAAGAATGCGCTGCCCGCCGCCACGCTGCGCGAAATAGAAACCGACGAGCATTATGCCGGCAATGCCAAGCCCTACTGCTGCAGCCCATATCAGCGTCGCATCGCCCCCGAGGGCGATCAGCGCAAGCAAGCCGACGATTGCAAATAAAAACTGGGTTGCCGCCTGAAGCAAGACATCGACGATGACGCTCGCTACCGCGAGTGCGCCGGGAATTGCGTAAAGCGTCAGCAGTCCCGCGCCGATGAAGTCGCCGCCTATTTGTGCCAAAGGTAGAAGAACATTGGTCGCTTCCCGAACGAATCTCAGGGCGATGCATGTTTGAAACCGAGGTCGCGTCTTCAGCGGAAAAAGCAGCCACCAGCCCGTTCCCGCCAGGGAAACCGTGACCACGCGCACCATCACAACGAAGAGAATCCCCCACCCAACGTTAGCAACCGCATGGCCAACCCCATTTAATCCGGACCAAGCCGTAATGGAGATGAGCGCGAGGAGCCCCACCAACCATGCGATTATGCCAGCTTGCTTGACCATCTCAGTCCCATCCACATACGTTCCGGCCCGGCGAACATATTAAAAGGATATGACGCGGCCTGCACAGATCTGGGTACACGGACTTGCCAGCAAAACGCAATGTCCGCCTGATACCGTTTTCGAATACATTTCGCATTAAACCTCATTTGCTAATTTGGTCATGCTATGTGATATCATTCATCAGTTTGCGGTGTGACGTATGAAGCAAAGTTTCCTCTTTGTTCTTGCTTTCCTCTTTGTTCTTGCTTTTTTGGCCACCCCGGCAGGCAACTGCCTTGCCGTCGAGGTTGAGAAAAATAAACAAATTGACTTCCTCACCACAATTCAGCTCGGCGATTATTCTCTGAAGTTCGACGGAGAAAATCCGAGAATGTCCACTGATCTCGACGACCCGCCGGGACTGAAAAGTTTAAAAAAGGACGTCTTCAGCCCGTTTCTCGGGCTAAGATTTTCGGCGCCTCTGAAGGACGATTTCTTCAAGCCTAGTCATTAGCCGACGTTCGCCTATGTCCTCTCAAAGGCCACTGTTGGCCAATGGCGTGGCCAAGAACGAAAGGCCGTGATTTTATTCTTTGAGCCTTCCGCGCCGCGTGGGGCGCAAGGCCAAAATAAAGACCGAATCACCGGGAACCAAATCGACGTGGGCACGTTTGATTTGCTTAACGCAACCGAGGGAGGTCAGCCCATGTGGCTTGACATTTGGGGTATGGCTATTGCTCTGGCTGTTGGGCTTTCGGCGGTCGCCATAGCGATGCAGCGATAGTCGGTGGGTATGGTGCGTAGCGTCGTGAGGCCGCCTCAGTTGGCGGCCTCTTTTATTTGTCGGGCTTCGCCTTCCAACCCTCGCGTTTGTCATGCGGACCAGTGCCGGGTGCCAGATCGCGCATCGGCGCTTCCTCGTCTAGCTCCTTCCAGCCGCCGTAGCGGCGAAGCTCTTCAATTACCTCACCAGCAATTTGCCAGCGGGTTTCCTCGTCGAGTTTTAGTTTTGTCGGCCCGTATGCACCTTGCGGAGCGCCTGTGAGAGAGCGTGGCGTAGGAGTTCAGCGCGAGTCATTGCCATTCCACTTGCAAGCAGTTCGCTTACGGCTTCATAGTGAAGCCATGCTGGTTTAGCTTTATTTTTTATCTACGTTGACTTAAGAAACGAAACTTCCCGATTATGCGAACAATAGGGGACTAAAAAGCAGGCTGAAACAGGAGGATGTTCTCATGGTGCTCACGGACAAGGACGTGATTCGCGGGGCAGAAACCGACGAAGAACTTCTCATTTTTGATGTTTCGGATGACGCACTGGAGCGCGCCTCCGGTGTTACCGACGGACAAGCCACGTTGGTATATGGTACTGTAATCTTGGGCAATTGCGGCTGCCCCTGTATTGAATAGACACCTTACACGGCGCTGATACCAACGCGCGCAAGTTGCGCACGCTCGGGGGCAATGTCTGTTGTCGAGAAGTTGTTGGTGAGTATCAGTTGCCTGTTCCGGGCAACGCATAAAAAAACGAGACCGCTGAGCACTGGCGACTCGCGGTCTCGCCCTTCGAGATAAGGGACGGGGACGCCAATGCCGCAGCAAAAGAAGACGAGCACGGTCTGGAAGTCTCTTGCGCCAATCATCACCGGGGTCGTGATTCTCTTGATCCCCGCGCCGGCGGGACTCAAATTCACGGCCTGGTGTTATTTCGCGCTTTTCTGCGCCGTCTTGGTCGGCGTTATCGTCGAGCCAATTCCGGCAGCGGCGGTCGGCGTCCTCGGCATCGGCTTGGCCACGATCTTCGGCTTGGTGGACCCCAGACCCGGCGAGGCGGTCAAATGGGCGCTAGCCGGTTTTTCCAACACCACCGTCTGGCTCATCTTTGGCGCGTTCATGTTCGCCCTGGGCTACGAAAAAACCGGCCTCGGTCCACGCATCGCTCTAGTCCTGGTCAAGGCGCTGGGGGCCAGAACTCTCGGCCTCGGATATGCCATCGCGCTCTCGGACTTTGTGCTTTCTCCGGTCACTCCCTCCAACACGGCGCGAAGCGCAGGAATAATCTACCCCATCATCCAGAATATTCCTCCGCTGTATGGCTCTTATCCCGGAGAGACTTCGCGCAAGGTCGGCGGCTACATCATGTGGGTGGCCTTGTGCGCCACGGCCATCACCGGGTCCATGTTCACTACCTCGCTTGCGACGAACCTCCTGACGGTCGAACTGTCCCGCAAGATCGCCAACGTGGATATTTCCTGGACACAATGGTTCATCGGCTTTCTGCCCGTGGGTGCGCTGCTGCTCGCTTCCCTCCCCTATCTTGCCTACAAGATCTATCCGCCTGAGATAAGAACCAGCAGCAAGGTGCCTCAATGGGCCGCGCAAGAGCTGGCCAAGCTGGGCAAGATCTCCTTGAACGAAATCGGCCTTGCGCTGCTAGTGGCGACGGCGCTGGGGTTGTGGATTTTCGGCAGGAATATCGCCGATCCCACGACCGTCGCCTTCGTCGCGATCGGGCTAATGGTGGCTACGCGAATAGTCAAATGGGAGGATGTTCTCGGCAACAAGACCGCCTGGAACATCCTGCTGTGGTTTGGCACCCTGGTCGGCATGGCCGACGGATTGGCCAGAGTGGGCTTTGTGGAGTGGTTCGCCAAGCTTGCGTCGTCCCAGCTGTCGGGATTTCCGCCGGTTCTAACCATGGCGGTCCTGGTGGCGCTCTACTATTTCATCCACTACATGTTCGCCAACCTGACGGCGCACGCCGTCGGCGTCATGCCGGTCATGCTGGCGGTCGGGGTGGCCATTCCGGGCATGCCGGTCAGAACGTTTGCCATGCTGTTGTGTTTCTCCCTGGCCATTCAGGGAGTCATTACGCCCTATGCCTGCGGTCCGGCGCCCGTGTATTACGCCAGCGGTTACATTCCGCGCGGGCAGTTCTGGCTGCTGGGCTTGATCTTCGGGTGTGTATTCATCACTGCGTTGCTTGTGATCGGGATCCCTTATCTGACGTTCCTCAACGATTGATCCGAAGGATGAGGCGTTAGTTCCAGGTTAGGTACCGCTCGGCCTGCGAGAGAGCGTGGCGCAACCGTTCGGCGCGGGTGAGAAGCGTCAAGAATTATTTTTCTGAGCATAACGGCATCTTGGAAAGGACAGCAAAATTTGGGATTGTATCATCCAATGTCAGAAGCGCGGAAAAGATATTTTTCCGGTTGGATCGACCCGGCGTCGCGGCCAAGCAAAGCCGCGCACTATCGAATTTGCCGGTACTGAATCGTGATTGTGTCTACATAATCGCCACAATGGCGGTCAACAAAGCCAAGGAAGGATGACAAGAGCTTGCGCTCATCCTCGGGCGTCGCGGCACGAACCTTCGCAGTAACGATCTCGGATGGATCGTGCGCGAGCTGCACAGAACCCTTGTACATCTTGTGCTTCCATCGAGCCGAACCTAGAGATCGGCGCCCCACGCGGCTGTAAGTTCCGCGTCCGCTCCTGCGGATGGCAGCTTCCTTAGCGACAAGCGCGCCATAGAGACGCGTGCGGTCGCGCGGAACGATTTCCAGTATTTTCATGCGAGGTCTCAGACGCTCGGAAGAAAATGTACTATACCCCAAAATTGTTTGCGACGTCTCGATGGCTGGGTGTGGGGCCTCGGCGTCAACAATATAAAAAGCGGGATGTCTAAGAGCCATTTTCCGGACTACTGCATTGCAACAAATAGAAATACCGCAGCGTGATCGCTCCGAAATCCGATCAGACCTGGGCAGAGCATGATTGAGTTTAATACCCTCGTATGCTCTATTTTTTGGGGATTTGCATTCCATTCATATCTGCAACTGTTTTCCATCTTAGTGGGACAAACATGAAATTTTCCCGTCGTCAGTTCTTAGATCTGGCAGCGGGCGCCGCCGCGCTGCAGTCATTCTCTTGCATAGCGCTGGCACAAGTAAGTTATCCCTCGCGCCCGATCCGCCTCATCGTCGGTTTTACGCCGGGGGCAGCCTCCGACGTCGTTGCCCGTTTCTTTGCCAAAGGCGCAGCGTCGATAATCGGTCAGCAAGTTGTCGTTGAAAACAAACCAGGCGCAGGTTCCAGTATCGCTGCCAAATATGCAGCACGTTCCGCCAATGACGGCTACACGTTATTTCTTCTCGCGCTGTCGACGTTGACTAACGAAATTGCGAATCCTGCTCTCGGCATGGACATCGTCAAGGATTTTGCGCCGATTGCGCGCCTCGCTAGTGGTCCCTATGTTCTGGTGGTCAACCGCGACACCGATGTGCATAACGTCAGTGACCTTATCGCTCTGGCCAAGGCAAAATCCGGCCAAGTGCTCTTCGGGTCGGTCGGCGTTGGCAGCCTGCCGCACCTTTGCGCGGAAATGTTTGCGCAACGCGCTGGCGTTAAGTTGACGCACGTGCCTTATCCTGGCAGCCCGCAGGTGATCACTGACCTGATGGCCGGCCGCATCACCATGGCCTTCGAAAATGCCATCGCGGTGGTTGGCGAGGTCGCTGCCGGCAAGATCAGGGCACTGGCGACCACCGCCAGCAAACGCCCAAACGTGCTGGCGGGCGTGCCAACCATCGGGGAAGCAGGCATGCCAGACTTCGACGTCAGTCTCTGGTTTGGTCTGATGGCGCCGGCCGGTACGCCGCGGCCTGTAATCGACAAGCTTGCCGCGACCGCGCATGAGGCCATGCAGGTGCCGGACACTGTGGAAATGCTGCGCAAGCAAGGCTTTGAGCCCTTCGACCTCGGCCCGGATGCCTTCGCGCCATTCATTCGCAGCGAGATCATTCGCTGGTCCGAGGTCGCACACATCGCGGGGTTGAAAACCTAAAGCGTATTAGCTGAGTTTGAGATCGCTCTACCAGGCGAACAGGTCGGCCGAGTTTTGCAAAACCACTCTCATCCAATGTTATGGTAGCGTCACATCCGCCTGCGGACGAAGCTGATGAGGGTCGCGACTTCATCACGTTGATCCGGCGCATCGGATGGACGTGCCAATGCAATGTTCTATCGATCTTGCCGGGCCGACGGCCGCAGCTGGGGGGACGCATACGGCGACACCGACACTGTCTCCCGACAAACCTACAATGGCAAAGAAGAGACCGCTACGTGCCGTTGAAATGGTCGCGGAAGCTATCGTTGTAATCGCGCTGCTCGCAGAACTCGTTTTCGTCGTTGCCAATGTTATTGACCGCACGTGGTTCCGACACTCCTTCCTTTGGGCGGATGAAGCCGCGCGCCTGTCATTGTCGATTTTGGCATTCATCGGCGGCGCCGTCGCCTATCGCCGTCGCGATCATGCGTTTGTTCGCATCCTGCTCGACCTCGTGGCGCCGTCAATTGAGCGCATCTGTCTGGTTCTCTCCGACGTCATCGTGCTGTTCGTCGTCGGGCTTGCCGGCATAGCATCCGTACAATTCATCGCATCGAGCTGGGGAGAGCTGACGCCGGTATTGCAACTGCCGGCGGCGCTGATCGCCTTGCCGCTTCCGCTCGGCATGGTACTCCTTGCGCTCTTTGCCCTCGATAATCTTCTCCGCCACAGCACGCGCATGGCGTGCGGCGTCAGTTTCATATTTGTAGTCATGCTTGCTATCGCCGCCCTGACGCGTGATCTCTGGTTGCCCTATCTTGGCGGCGACGCCGCCATCATCGTGGTGCTGACACTGTTCTTCGTCGCGATCTTCGCCGGCGTGCCGGTCGGCTTCGTGCTGCTCCTCGCTACCGCGACGTATTTGTGGACGGCTGATGCTGGCTCTTTTGTCGTGCTTCCGCAAACTATGGTGAACGGTACCGGCAATTTCATTCTGCTTGCGGTCCCATTCTTCATCCTAGCTGGACTGATCATGGAGCGGGGCGGCATCAGCGTTCGGCTTGTCCGCTTCATCTATTCGCTGGTCGGTCATTGGCGAGGCGGGCTTCTCCAAGTCACCGTTGCGAGCATGTATGTCGTATCCGGCTTGTCCGGCTCAAAACCCGCAGACGTCGCGGCCGTCGGAACCGTCATGCGCGACCAGTTGCGTGAGCGCCACGGCGCGGCTGAGGGAGCAGCCGTTCTGGCCGCGTCGGCGATAATGGGCGAGACCGTGCCGCCGAGCATTGCCATGCTGATCGTCGGCTCGATAACGAGCGTCTCTGTCGGCGCCATGTTTATCGGTGGCCTGATGCCGGCGGCCGTGATGGCGCTCTGTCTAATGACACTGATTTATGCGCGCGCCCGACGGGCCGGTACGCCGCGCGTGCCCCGCGCGCCGCTTCGCACGATCGCGCGGGCTGGCCTCGGCGCGGTTCTGCCGCTTCTGATGCCGGCGATGCTGCTGGGTGGCATTCTGTTCGGAATCGCCACCCCGACCGAGGTTGCCGCGTTCGCGGTGCTCTACGGTCTTGCGCTCGCGATGCTGCTCTACCGCGAAATGAGCGTCGGCGAGTTCATGCGCACGGCGCTCGACACTGCGGCGCTTACCGGCGTGCTGCTATTCATCTTCGCCGCCGCGTCCGGCTTTTCATGGACCCTGACGGTGGCCTACCTGCCGCAGCGGCTCGTCGCGCTCCTGCATGTCATGGGCGGTAGTGTCGAAATCTTCATGCTTGGCTCGATCGCGCTCCTCGTCCTCGTCGGCGTCCTGCTCGAAGGCCTGCCGTCGCTCAACGTCGTCGCGCCGCTTCTGATTCCGATCGCCGGCAAGCTCGGCTTAAGCGAGATGCACTATGCGCTCGTGCTGATCATTGCCATGGGCATTGGTGGCTTCATGCCGCTCGCCGGCGTGGGCTTCTATGTCTGCTGTGCTATCATGCGCAGTGACATCGAAAAAGCGTCGCGCGCGATGCTGCCCTATCTGCTGGTTGTACTGATCGGCCTTGTGATCGTTGCGTTCGTGCCGTGGTTCGCGCTTGCGCTGCCGAGGTATTTTGGGTTTCGCGTCTGAACAATAGGGAGCGAGGTTATGGCCGATACAGTGGATCGCAGGAAATTTCTTAAGGCTAGCGCCGCCGGCGCCGCCCTATCCATTTCGGCGCCATATGTGTCATCGTATGCCGCTCCGCTGACCCTGCGGTTTGCCCATTTTGGCGCGGAGGATCATCCGTCGAACATCGCCGCCAAGCAGTTTGCAAATCGCGTGGAAAGTCGCACCGACGGTGCAATCAAAATCAACATCTTCCCAAACAACGTGCTTGGCGGACCACCCGAGCAGGCGCAGCAGATCAAGCTCGGCACCATCGACATGGGATTACCGACGCAGGGCCAGTTGGACAAATACGATAAGGCGTTCGCGGCGGTGATGCTGCCGTTCATATGGGATAGCCCGCAGCACGTCTTCCGCGTGCTCGACGGGCCGGTCATGGCCTGGCTCGCGCCGCTCGCCGAGAAGCAAGGCTTCATCCTGTTGCGCAATTGGGAGTACGGCTTCCGCAACGTCACCAATATCGTGCGCCCGATCAATACGCCCGACGATGTGAAGGGCCTCAAGCTGCGCACGCCGCCCGAATTGCAGATCCAGGCATCCATGGAAGCGCTCGGCGCGACCGTGCAGGCCATTGCGTTTCCGGAACTCTATCTGGCGCTGTCGCAAAAGGTCGTGGACGGCGAAGAAAATCCGATCGCGGTGATCTACTTCAACAAGTTCTACGAAGTGCAGAAGTATCTGGCGATTACGCGGCACATTTACAACAATATGATCCACACGGTGAGCACGATCGCCTGGGCAAAGCTCAGTCCCGGCCAGCAGGCGATTTTCCGGGAGGAAAGCGCAGCGGCCGGCGATCTCATGCGCAAGATGATTGGCGATCAGGAGGCGGACCAGATCAAAAAGATCGAAGCTGCCGGCATGCAGATTACGCGGCCCGACCTGGCGCCGTTCCGCGCCCTGATGGGGCCCGCCAATACGCGGATCGCCGCTTATGCCGGCGCCGACAATGTGAAAAAGTTTCAGCAAATGGCTGATCAGGGCCGCAACGGCTGACCTCACCCCGGTTTAATCGAAGCGAGGCGCGATGGCCGCGATTCCAGAACGGCTCGAAGCATACCGCAATCTGTTTCGCCTCGACGGCAAGACGGCGCTCGTCCTCGGCGCCGCGTCCGGCATCGGCAAGGCGTCCGCCGAGGCACTGGCCGCACTCGGAGCGACCGTCATTTGCGCCGACAAGAATGCCGATGGCGTCAAATTGACCGCCGCCGAAATCGGCGCACACGCCAACGCCGAAGCCCACGTCGTCGATGCCGGCGAAGCCGAAGCGGTCAATGCACTCGCGGCCGCGATCGCAGCCAAGCACAAACGGCTCGATGTCGCGGTGACCACGCCGGCGGTCCACGTCAGGAAGCTGATGTTGGACTATACGGATGAGGAATACGACCGGGTCGTTGATCTCAATTTACGTGGCACGTTTCTGTTTCTTCGCGCCTTCGGCCGCATGATGTCGCAGCAAAAGGGCGGTAGTCTTATTGCCAGCTCGTCCATTCGCGCGACGACGCTCGAACCGGGCCTGGCAATCTATGGCGCGACCAAGGCCGGCATTATCCAGATGGTACGCGGCCTTGCCTCCGAAGTCGGCCCATTCGGCGTGCGGGTCAACGCCATCGTGCCGAGTATCGTCGAGACTGGCCTGGTCGCGCCGCTCAAAGCGCGGCCGGAGGTTTGGAATGCGCTAGCCTCACACACCGTCTTCAATAGGTGGGCACAGCCGAACGAGGTGGCGGCGGCGGTTGCTTTCCTGGCCTCCGATGCCGCAAGCTACATTACCGGCACCGCGCTCCTCGTCGATGGCGGCTGGACCGCAATAGATGGCGCGCCAACGGGATTGACGAAAACACACAGCGATGCGCGGTAGCCGACATCGAAGCCACCCACCCCTACAACCAGCGCGAGGCTAACGCCAGCGCTTGCAACTCCCGCGTGGCTTATGTCGCTTAAAAACGGCCCCTCCGCCATTTCCCACAGGAGGGTTGCACAAATTTTAGGCAAAAGGGGAGGGCCGAATGGCTAGCCACGCCTGAGGGCGCCAAAAAAGACCGACCCTCGGATGTCCATTTGAGAGACACGGAAGAATCGGTGGCCAGAGTGGCCGCGGTGGCCACTACATAAGAAAACGAAATGGAAGCGGATCGAGTCTTTGCCGCCGCACACGCAAAGCCTGCAACCTGCCCGTGCGCTGTCTTTCGTCGA
>Ga0207837_1000044_pt1 | contig 18754 bp, 19 predicted proteins | sample LuqExpMetageno58_FD_187816 | JGI IMG/M metagenome (GOLD analysis project Ga0207837, IMG submission 187816) | Tropical forest soil microbial communities from Luquillo Experimental Forest, Puerto Rico - Sample 58 (SPAdes) | ecosystem: Environmental > Terrestrial > Soil > Tropical forest ... | reverse complement strand
ACAGTGAGGCCGATCAGCGCAAGGCCTTCATCGGATTTCTCCAAGACATTGACGGCAGAGCCGGCGTTCACCTCCTCGTTCCCACTCCGAATGACGAAAAAGCCTTTGGACCATACCTGCAGCAATACGCGATCATCCTCGACTACAATAAGGACATGAAAGGCCCAATGAATGATTTCGTCGCGCAGATCATGAAGCTTGGCTACGGTCCCACCTCGAGCCCGCGCACAATCGAACAGATGGCTGCCGCGCCGCAGGACCTCGTGGTAACCAAAAATGCAGTCGACAAGATGGAGCACGACATTGAAACGCGGTTGGCAAAAATAAATTCGGAACGTAACGCCTTCAAACAGCCAGACGATTTGAAGGCGGTCTACGATAAGACCTTCGACAAGCTTGTTACCGCTCCAACATTGGCGATGGAAAAATCCGCCAAGGCGCTCGATGCCGGAATCGATGCTTCGATCAAGCTCGCTGATTACATCAACAATCACCGTACCAAGCTTGCGGTGTCCGGGGCGCAGATACAAGCCAAGGACCAGCGCACATTGGACGAGCTTAAGCCACTGCTGAAAGCGCACCAAGACGCCGGCGAGCGTTTCCGGGCCGCGCAACGCGAAGTCCAATAAGTCCACAGAAAGATTAGTTGCCAGTCCGCCCTGACTTGTCTGGTACTCGGCTTCGTGGCCTAGGAGTTCGGCGCTGGTTATGCCACCTTACTGCATCTCGCATATAACTCGGAGGTGCGCTTGCCCGCGCAGGCAAGTCGGTCCAACAACCTTGCACTTAGCAGCCAAATTATCTGAGAATTATCGCTTAGGCGCAGGGGACCTTCCATGAAGAGTCCATCCATTATTGCCACAACGGCTACGCTAATGCTCCCCGCCTTGACCAATGCCGCTGAAATCAAAGTTCTATCCACTCAGGGCACCGAACAAGCCTACCGCGAATTAATCCCACAATTTGAAAAGTCCACCGGCCACAAGGTCACGACGATCTTCACCGGCACCCTTGATGCCCAGAAGCGGCTGGCGGCTGGCGAAAGCTATGACATGATCATTATGGCAGGCCCATCAGTCGACGCGCAGATAAAGGTTGGCAAGGTCGTGGCCGGTAGCCGTGTCGATATAGCGAAGTCCGGTGTTGGGGTCGGCGTCCCGAAGGGTGCACCCAGGCCAGACATCAGCACCAGCGAGGCGCTAAAGAAAACCGTGCTGGCAGCCAAATCGATCGGTTATTCGACAGGCCCAAGCGGCATCTACATGATGAGCCTGTTTGAGAAGTTGGGCGTGTCCGACCAAGTCAAGGACAATCTTAAGCAGACGCCGAGCGGCGTGTTTGTGGGGACAATGATTGCCAACCGCGAAGTCGAGATCGGCTTCCAGCAAGTCAGCGAGATTGGGAATTTTCCGGGTGTTGATTACGTCGGTCCGCTGCCTGCGGACGTGCAACAGACGACTGTATTCTCCAGCGGCTTGATCGTCGGTGCTAAGGAAGCAGAGGCGGCCAAGGCGCTGGTCAAATTTCTGACCACCCCTGAAGCAGGTGCAGCATTCAAAAAACGCGGCATGGAGCCGGGCTGACACTACTGCCAACCGTCGGCAAACTGTCCAGACGTCCGCCATTGCTCCAGAACAGGCGTGACAACCTGTCGGCCGAAAGACGAACAACGCACGACATTCCAGCCGGTGGCTGTTGCTATATTCAGTGATGAGCGTCGCATGGTTTGGCGGAGCAAACCTAATTTCGGTCGATACAATTTGGCTGTTCCTTTACGACCTTCCGTTTTGTTCGCCGGCAGTTGGCTTGGAATGAAGTTTTACGGACGCATCAATGAGACGACGTTCACGCCATAAGAGGGAATTTCGATCTTCTTCGCTCGAGGTCGTGAACGCATAAAAGACGCAGGCAATTGAACTTCGGTGGCTCACGGCCGGTGTTTGGACCCGAAAGTGCTTCCTACTTGACAACGGGTTTCGACCGTGCGCGGCCGCGCTTTCACTTTAGGGCTTGCGTGTTGCGAATGATTTCGTCCACAATTGCTGATCCGAGCAAAAATCCCCTCGAAATGATCCTTCGTCTCAAACGCTTTGCGTTTTTCTATCCGCTACGGATCGTCGCCTCATACTTCATTGTTCTCATCGTGAGCCTATACTCGCGGCTGTTCGATGGGTTCACGCCATACGCGGCGCTGTTGATTGGGTTCTTTCTCGTCTATCCCCACGTCATTCGCTACGTCACTTGGAAGTATCCGCAGGACAGGTGGAAGATTGAACGCCGGGTCTTTCTGATCGATTCATTCGTGGTGGGTCTGGCCGTGTATTTCATTGGGTTCAATCCGGTACCATCGTTCGCCTTGATTACTGTCGCGCTCGTGAATGCGCTCGCCGTTAACGGCTTTAGGCAGATGTTCTTTTCCGCGATCGGTCTAGTTGTCGGGATCGCGGTGTCGATGCTATTCGGGGGCGTCCACCTCAGCTTCCACAGCGCAGTCGCAATTGACGTCGCCGGTTCCGTGTTCCTGTTTATCTATTTCACGTTCTTTGGCTTTTCTGTCTATAGCAGTAACGCGCTGCTCGCCCGGTCGCGCACGGAACTGCGTGAGCAGAAAGCCGTCTTGGAAATCGAGAAACTGCGCTCTGACGCATTGCTCCTGAACCTCGTCCCGACCGGCATAGCCGCAGAGATGAGGGATGCGAAACGGGTGGACTTCACTGTATTTGATCCGGTGAGCCTGTTAGCGGTTGATTTTTGCCGCTTCTCTCGGACCTTGGATTCTGAGGAACCAAAGGAGGTGCTCGCCCATCTCTTACATTGCTTCAAGGCATTCGACGCTATTACCGGCCGACACGGATTCGAAAAGCTGAAGACTTTGGGCGATCGCTATCTGGCGGTTGCCGGCGTGCCGAAAGGATGCGACAGCGACGCAGCAGCCGGGATCAAGGCCGCCTTAGAGATCTGCCAATTCCTCGCCGACCTGAATGAGTCACGCCGGGCTCATGGCAAATTCGTGCTAGAGGCCCGTATCGCGGTTCACACCGGTCGAGTGTTTGGCGGCGTCGTGGAAACGGAAAAGATGTCCTACGATCTCTGGGGCGACGCCATCAAGACATTGTTTCGATTGCTTGAGGAAGCCTCCATCGGGCAGGTCGTTATTTCCGAGGCGACCCGGAGGGTGACGGGCGAGGAGTTTTCATCCACGCCGGCCGGAAGCGTGGGCTCTGATCTAATTTTTTACAACGTGGAGAAATGCGCGGCCTGAGCGTTGATAGCGCTTGAGCGACAAGGCAAAACTGCCATGAACGGGGAAATCTTACCACAGGCTAACACGTGGTTGCGGCGCTACTTTGGTGAACTTCCCCCGGCAGAGCTGGACGAAATCGCGACCCATCTGCGGCACGAGGAAATTTCCAGCGGCAACCTCCTCTACCGCAAAGGCGACGTCGGCGATTGCATGCATTTCGTTCTCACCGGGCGCCTGGAAGTGAGGCTTCGGGACGAATCAGGCCAGGCCCACGCGGTGACTCATCTGTCCGGCGGCGATTCGGTCGGTGAGCTGTCGGTGCTGACCGGCAATCGCCGCGCTGCGGATGTCATAGCGATTCGCGATAGCTCCGTTGCCCGCCTCAGCAAGCAGGACTTTGAGGAAATCACGCGTGACCATCCGCAAGCCGGCCTTAATATCGCGCGTTATGCTCTCAACCAGTTGAGCTCGGGGACGACGCGTTTTGTGCCCCGAGTTGCTAACATTGCCGTCGTTCCGTTGCATCCAGGCGTGCCGCTTGCCGAATTCGGGCGACGACTCGAACTTGCGCTGATGCGCACGGGTAATACGCTTTATCTTGACTCGCAGACGGCATGCCGGCTTCTGAACCGCCCTCGAAAAAATAAGGAGACAGATGATTTCCTTCTTCAGTCGATCCTCGACCAAGCTGAGAAGACGCGGCGTTTCGTCATCTACCAAGCCGATGCGAAAGCCACCGACTGGACGCGAAAGTGCGTCCGCCAAGCCGATCGCGTCTTGCTCCTTGCGGATGACAACAGCTCTCCGGAAATCACGCCGATCGAGGAGGCACTGTTCGGGGACTCCGGCACAGCGGTTCTCGCTGAAAAAGAGCTTATCTTGCTGCGCTCGAGCCGTCGGACAACACCGTCGGGAACGGCCGCATGGCTCGCTGCGCGCCATATCGACCGTCATTCCAACATCGCCTTGGAAGGCGATGACGATATCGGTCGTTTAGCCCGATTGTTGTCCGGGCACGCCGTCACCCTGGTGCTGGGCGGTGGCGGCGCTCGCGGCTTCGCGCATATTGGAGTCATTCGAGCAATCCGCGAGGCGGGAATACCGATCGACGCAGTTGGCGGCACCAGTATCGGAGCAATCATCGGGGCGCTTGTAGCCCTTCGCTGGGACGACGAGCACATCTTGCAATCCTGCAAACGCGCCTTCATCGACGACCGGCCGCTCGATGACTTTACGGTTCCCCTTTTTGCTTTACTACGCGGTGAAAAGCTCGGGCGAACGCTCAGACATTATATGGGCGACGTCGATATCGTCGATCTTTGGCTCCCGTACTTCTGCATCTCAACGAACCTATCCCAGGGCCGGATGGAGGCGCACCATTCAGGAACATTGTGGCGTGCGGTGAAGGCTAGCGCCACGTTGCCAGGGATTTTGCCTCCGGTAATCAAACAAGGCGAACTTCACGTGGACGGCGGCGTCCTGGACAGCTTGCCAGTCGGAGTCATGAAGCGCTTTATCGGAGGCAATACGATCGCGGTTGGCGCATCGGTCGCTCAGGAATTCACAGTGCCCGTGGACAGCTTTCCGACAACTCTGCAATACCTTCGGTCTCGGCTGGGCAGGGAGGCGAAGCACATCAACTTGCCGACATTGGGCGAGCTGCTTATCCAGACAACCACCCTTGACAGTTCCCGGAGTGCTGGAGAACTGCAGGAGGGAATCGACCTCTATCTGAAACCGCCGATCCAGGCGTTCGATCTACTCGACTGGAAGGCAATCTATAAGTTGGTCGACATTGGATATGATTACGCCCGCGAACAATTGTCCCGCTGGATTAGCACGAACCCAAGCCTGCAACAGCGCAATACGCCGGGCTATAGACCCTTCGCGAAGTACTGAAAGTTGGGCCCCTTCCTTGGCGTCCTTTGATATTTGATATCGGCCTTATCATCGAAGGGAACATATCAGCGGTTGCTGCATTGACGTAGCCTGACCATCCACTGTGGACATGCCACCTCTTAACGACAGCAAGCAAAGATATGTGGAAGTGCTTATGTGTACCGATCGTTTCGGTTGCATTCGCCTGCCCGGCGTTCGCGACAGATGTCCAAGTGCCTAGCGGAGGTGCAGTAGAACCTGGACTGACCGTAGCGGCTGACACCTTCCGCAAGCAAACCGGTAACGAGATCAAAATAAGTTATGCCACTGCTCCAGAGATTCGTCGGCGTGTGGGCGCGGGTGAAACGCCCGATGTGGTGGTAGCACCTCCTTCGGTCCTCGACGAGATTGCGAAGTCCGGCAAATTCGACAACACGGCCCGTGTAGAGGTCGGCCGCGTTGGTATTGGGGTCGCAGTTCGGGACGGCGCACCGAAGCCCGATATTTCGACCATCGATGCGTTCAAACGTGCGGTACTTGACGCGGACTCCCTTGTCTACAATAGGGCGTCAACCGGGCTGTTTGTTGAAGGATTGCTACAGCGGTTGGACTTGGCTGAACAAACGAAGGCGAAGACCATGCGTTATGCGGGTTCGGAAATGCTAGAGCACGTCATCAATGGCACGGGTAAGGAGTTAGCATTCAGTCCAGTGACCGAAATTCTGCTCTATCGTGGCAAGGGGCTGCAACTCGTCGGTCCGCTGCCAGCCGAAATTCAGAATCTCACCGCCTACGCTGCACAGCCAGTGTCGCAATCCAAAGCCGCTTTGACGTTCGTGCGTTTCCTCGCGACACCAGCGGCGAAAACGATATTTGTTGCTGCGGGTATCGAATAAGCTGCTCAGCCCCACCCAGCAAGGTGCGGGCCTACAAGTCGGCGCGTGCGAGCAGTCAGCGACACATTGAAATTGAGAGCTTTGGCGGTCTTGAGATTGATAATCAACTCGAACTTGGTCGCTCTCTCAACCGGCAAATCAGCCGGCTTGGTACCTTTTAAAATCTTGTCAACCGACGCACGCCGATACATGGACTCGTCACAGAGCGTCGTATCGATATAACATCAAGATGAATTGCGTGAACTCTTACGAATGTTGACGCACTGAGTTTTGAGGAGTAGCGCGATGAATTTCGGAAACATGTTTGCTATATCGCTTGCGGCGACCGCGGCCGGCGTGTCCTTGGTTTCTGCGGACACGCTGCAGACGCATCGTATTCCTGCGGCACTCGCGGTTGAAGCAGCAACCGAAGCAGTTGCCGCTTGCGCCAAGCAGGGCTATCGCGAAACCGCGGTAGTGGTTGATGCCGATGGTATTACGATCGCTGCTGTACGCGGTGACGGGGCTGGATCCCACACGCTCGATAGCGCGCACGACAAGGCATATACCAGCGCATCGTTTAAGAACGACACGATCGCCTTTACCGAGCGATTAAAAACCGACGAGTCTCTTGCGCAGTTAACCAAGGTCGCGCACATACTTTTTGTCCCTGGTGGCGTGGTAATTAAGCTCGGGGAAGAAACGATCGGTGCCATTGGTGCCGGAGGTGCCCCTGGAGGTAAATTTGACGATGGTTGCGCTCGGGCCGGATTGGACAAGATTCGCGATCGACTCAAGTGAGGGTCTGCTCGGCTGGCGAGCAAGGAAACCCGCTACATTTGCTGTCTGATAAAAGTCGGATCCAATTTCGGCAAGACGGCCGCAAGGTGAGCTTATCGACGCTGCGCCCTACATCGATTTTGCTGCGCAATGGACCTGTTGTTCCATGTTGAACCTTCGTGGTTAATACACCACCTATGTAGTGCATGAAACGCCCGGCAAGAGACGGCAGGTCCTTGGCTGCCGCGGTGAGGTATTGAGTTTCTAATGAGTGATGCGCCGTTAGTTCCAACTCATGATTTGACAGTGTACGCTGTCCTTGAGGACTTCGGTAAGCTCGGCTGCACCTGGCGGGAAATCGACGAACTCAGGGCAGACGAGCAATCCATTGTCGAGGGCATCCTCAGGGGTGAATACGAGCGCATTCTCCGCGTTGTGGCTTTCAATGCCGACGAGGGTTGGGCGCGTGATGTCACGAAACAAGTTGCATTGAAAGTCGCCCAAGCTGCGCGGCAGCAAAACCGAAAGATGAGCGCACTCACCCGTGAATTTGTTGAGCGGGTTACCGGGCGCGATATGGCCCAACTCTGATCCTCCACCGCTCAATGAGGAAGCGCCCGATCACCTTTCCGAACGAAGCAAAGCGAAAGGCGGGAAAACTGAAAGCGAGGAGTGGGGGAATAGGGACATCCCGGACTCGGTACCGTCGGCCGCGATGGTTAGAATTTCGTCATCTATCGCTTTTCCAACGATTGTTCGGCGGCGAGCCACTCGATCCGAGCGCGACTAACGAGAAGCCTCCGGAAGAGACGGAAAAATAAAAGAGGCCGCCAACTGAGGCGGCCTTTGGGCATCACCAAATGTAAATCGCCGCAAGGACGATTAAGACCACACCCACAACGGCTAATGCAGCCATTTGTACCCAAAGGTTATTGGCTATGTTTGATTTATTGCTGATCTGCGTGGCCATGGCTCATCACCTCCCACAAAATCACTAATTATACTTTGGTTGTAGGCTGTCATTGATGAGGATCAAAAAAAGAAACCCCGGCCCATTGGACCGGAGTTTCTAATCTACGCCAAAAATCAGTACCGACAGATTCAACTACGGATGTTTGCGTAATGTGAGGGCCATCAAACGGCGACAGCATGGCCCCCGCGCAAACGTACTGCATTTCCAAAATGTTCTTCGGTCAGAGGCTAAAAATCCTTTTGCAACAGTATCGGCACAGAGCGGACTCGAACGATGTCCTGGCGTGAGTCCGTGATCTGGGGTCAAGCGGACCTAACCTGGCAGCGGCAGCTCCTCGATCAGGATTTCGCGTAAACGCGCCACGGCCTGCGGCGGCTCCGGTTGCGCCGTGTAAAGCGACAGCGCGATCTGCGGCAATTTCGGCAGACCACTGGACTTGCCCAGTACTGCCAGCGGCGACGGCAAACCGAGCGGAGTGCGCACCGTGACTCCAAGGCCTGCGGCGGCAGCCGCCCATAATCCGCTCAGACTCGGCGAAGTAAAGGCAAGCCGCCATGGCCGATGCGTTCGCTCCAACGCTTCGACACCGGGTTGCCGAAAAACGCACGGCGATTCGAACAGCGCCAGAGGAACTGTATCGCCCCTCGGCACCGCGTAACCCTTGAGGCCGATCCACACCATTGGCAGCCGCTGCACTGCCACCGTGTTGGCAACGGGCGGGTTGCCCCACATCAGTGCCAGATCAAGGCCGCTCTCGGCGATACGCTCGACAAGTTTGTTGGCACGATCGACGCGCACCTCGATGAGCACCGATGGATGTGCGCGACTGAAACGCGCCAACACGCCCGGTAGCCAGCTATCGCCAAAATCTTGCGGCACGCCAAATCGCACGGAGCCGCCGATGGCGATGCCGCGCGCCGCTGCCACTGCCTGATCGTTCAATTCCAGAATTTGCCGCGCATAGCTAAGCACGACGTCGCCGGCATCGGTTAGCGCAAGCCCCCTGCCCTCGCGGCGAAATAATGGGCGACCGACGCGCTCCTCGAGCCTGCGCATTTGTAGGCTGACGGCTGACTGCGAGCGGCCCAGCCGTTCCGCTGCCTTGCTGAAACCGCCGAGATCCATGGCGACGGCCAGCGTCCGCAGCACATCCATGTCAAGATTGGCCAGCTGCATTGATTAGTTCTACAAAACTATTGCTTTAAAACTATCAATTTTTCTAATGTGAGGCAAGGGTCCATATTTCAGCAGAGCCGTACCAACTTCCATTCCGACAGGAGGATCATGATGCCTCTCATTCGCATTTCACTGCGAACAGGCAAGCCCGACGACTATCGCCGAGCGATCGCCGAGAACATCTACGCGTCGCTGCGCGAGACCTTTAACGTACCAGAGAACGACTTCTTCGCCACCGTCGACGAGCTCGAGCCACGCGATTTCATCTATGACCGTAAATACTTCAATATCGAGCGTAGCGACGATCTTGTGCTCATTCAACTAACGGTGAGCAATACCCGGACCGTCGAGCAGAAGAAGGCGCTCTACCACCGCATCGTCGAGCGGCTCGGTAAGAATCCGCGGCTGCGGCCGCAAGATATTTTCCTCAACGTCGTGGAAGTCGCCAAAGAGAATTGGTCGTTCGGCAACGGGGAGGCGCAATACGCGTAACCGCGCGTCGCCTAGCCGTAATCGGGTGGCGGCGAAAGGACAAGCAAGGAAAGATTGCCCCAGGTCATTTTGGGAGTTTCTCATGTTTTGCTCTTCGCAGGCTGAAACGAGCGATACATTCGCTGGACGCAGGACGTTTTCGCTTCGTACTGTCTTCAACCGGGTTGCCGACCGGCTCCGCGTCGCACGCACCCACCGCAGGCAGCGCCAGGAGCTTATCGAATATCTGGCGAGCGATCATCGTGCCGCAGGTGACCTCGGGATAACCATGCATGAGGCTCGCAATTTATGCCGCTAAAACTCCGCCGCCGAGACCTTGTGTAAGGCCATGAAGCGACGCCCGCGACCATGCCGGCATTTCTTGCCAACGGCGAGACATTGGCCAACCGCGTAGTTCTCGTTACCCTGACGGGCTGACTCAACGTTTCAGTTCAAGTTCCCTGTAATCAGGTAGCTTCCGGTAGATACTAGGGCCGATGCTGCGCGACGGCCCTAGGATGACCATTTCCCAAAATGTGCGCACATCCGTGTGCACAATCGTCTTCCACTGCGGGATAAAACGGTAAAATGTAGGATTAAGCCATTGATTTTATTTGCTGAGCGCGCCGGGACTCGAACCCGGGACCTACTGATTAAACAGGTCTATGCGCGTTTGCAGGCTTAGGCTGCAAAAATAGCGATCTGTGAAACACCTCACATCCCCATTACGCAAATCGAATTACATCTGATCGAGATCCATTTCTTGCCAAAGGCGAACCATGCCAAATCATCTGTGGACTTCCGCGTGCGCACTTGCGGCATTGGTCGCGGTGCAATCGACTGCGTCTTTTGCGCAGGATCCTACGATTGGGAATGCCACCGCCACCAAGAACAGAGTTGAAGGTCTTGTTGGATCTACGACACAAAGCATTTCGAAGGGCACAAGCGTTTATAACAACGAAGTCGTGCGTACCGGAGATGCTGCGGTCGCGGATCTACAATTCCTCGACGAAACGACGATGAGTATTGGGCCCATATCGGAAATCCGGCTGGATAAGTTTGTCTATGATCCCACCCGCTCATCGGGCAGCGTTGTTATTGAGGCGACACGTGGCGCGTTTCGATTTGTGACCGGCAAGCACGAGATGGTCTACCAGATCAAAACGCCCTCTGGGACACTTGGTATTCGCGGCTAGTTGAGCCTCCCCAAAGTTCTCGCTGCGTTGTTCGATCTCAAGCGCGCAAGGCTTAAGGCGATGCTGGGGCATACCCGCCGCAAGGACGGGTGCGCCTTCGCATTGCGTAAGATTTGTCCGATGGTATTCGCATGGGCAGGCGCGGAATGCATCGGCTGATCGTCATTGCGATGACGCTTCTCTTATCTGGCTTCGCTGGCGGTCAGGCCGCGGCGCAGGAGACGATCGGCGCGGTGAGTCGTATACAGGGAGAGGCGAGCGGAACGCGTGGCGGCGCCACACGAACGCTCAGCCTCAGCGCGTCCGTCTTCCTCAACGAGGTCGTGTCAACCGGTGAAGCGGCGCGGCTGGAAATCACTTTTACCGACAACACGCGGCTGACGCTCGGCGAGAAGGCGCAGCTGACGTTCGATAGGTACGTCTTCAATCCAGCCGCGGGCAGCGGAACGATCAAGTTCGGGGTGGTCGGCGCCTTCCGGTTTCTCTCCGGCCAGCTGTCGAAGCTGGCCCGCTCTGACGTCAGCGTGACGACGGCTGTCGCGACCCTTGGCATCCGCGGGACGGAATTCTGGGGCGGGCCGATCGACGATCAGGTGCTCGGCGTGTTCCTTATCGAAGGTGTCGTGAGCGTGTCGAACGCGGCGGGCGAGCAGATCCTGACCCAGCCCGGCCAAGGCACCAACATCGCCACACCGGGCGCAGCACCCGGGCCCGTCACCTTTTGGCCGCAAGACAAGGTCAACCGCGCCATCGCGACCGTGACGTTCCAATAGCGGTCCGCTTTACCCTCGATTAGCGACCGCAAAAGATGGGGTCATCGTCGAGCTGCATAGCCGCTAGGGGCTGGCGCGCAGAACCTAAGATATTCAGCTTTCCACATCAACGCCGCATCATCGGGACCTGCGGCATCCTCTGTCGGAGCTCCAATCTGAGATTTCGAGCTTCAACGCTCGTGGATCACTGACCCGCACGAGTCGCTTCATATAGGAACCAAGTGCGGCGCTCGGCCTCGTCGATCCAAACCTCAAGCAGGCTTGCGGTAGCAACGTCGCTGTGCTCGTCGCATAGATCGTGGGTCTCACGCATGCGCGCCACCAGCTGCTTATTGTCGTCACGCAGTTCGGCGAGCATATCCATCGGCGTTACAAAATCCGCATCGTTGTCCTCGATGCGTTGTAGGCGACCGATGTGGCCGATCGAACGCAGCGTGGTGCCGCCAATCTTTCGCACCCGCTCGGCAATGGCGTCGGTCGTGGCGAAAATCTGATCGCCCTGCTCATCCAAGAGCAGATGGTAATCCCGGAAATGCGGACCCGACACGTGCCAATGGAAATTCTTCGTTTTTATGTACAGTCCAAACATATCCGCTAGCAGGATATTGAGCGCGCCAGCAAGGTCGCGTACGGCATTCGGCTTGAGGTCGGTGGGTGTTGCAAGCGGAGCTGTCCGCAGTACTTTGGCTTTTTGAGTGGTCATTTGTACTCTCCTGCTAAAGCATTTAGGTAGGCACATCAATGAGGTTGAACGTCGGATTTGCTTCTAACCACCTTATGTTACGACAAGGATGTGGCTGCGCAAGCGAGCATGTAAATGGGCGAAGATCGGACCTCGAAGCTTTGTGACGAAAGAATGAATTAGACCACGGAGCGGAATTGCTGAAGATGGGCAAATTTCAACGGACTGACGCTGCGCTCGCGCCGTTCATTGTCTTGTGTAGGAAGTCATGAACCACTTTCGTTCCACATGAATCACAGGATGGCCTGACCTCTGATAGCTGTGTTTACTGTCTGGTCGACGGGCCGCTGCTAGGAACGCAAAAAGAGGCGCTCAGCGGGCGGGCGCAGGGCGGAGGCGCATTGGCATCCGGCCGGCCGCAACTTGGTAAAGCGCTTAGTTCTGCGGTGCCATCCTTGCTACCGCCCGCGTTGACGACGTGATCGAATAGTTCCACGTTCAGCGCCTGCGAACCTGGAGACTGAAAAATGAAAGCGATTCGGGTTCATGAATTTGGTGGTCCTGAGGTCCTCAAGCTTGAGGAGGTGGCTACACCAAAACCTTCGGCAGGCCAGGTGCTGGTGCGCATTCATGCGGCCGGGGTCAATCCCTATGACACCTACATGCGCGCAGGCACCTATGCCTTGAAGCCTCCGCTCCCCTACACTCCCGGATCGGATGGCGCCGGAGTGGTTGAAGCGGTTGGCGAGGGCGTCAAAAAAGTGAAGCGAGACGATCGCGTATACGTCGCGCGGACCCTCACCGGTGCATATGCGGAATACGCACTCGCGCTCGAAGAGCAAGTGCATCCGCTTCCCGCGAGAATTGATCTCAAGCAGGGCGCAGGAATCTGGGTTCCCTATGGAACCGCATATCATGCGCTGTATCACTCGGCGGAAGCGCACGCTTCCGAGACCTTACTAGTGCATGGCGCAAGTGGCGGTGTGGGCAACGCGGCCCTCCAAATCGGGCGCGCCATGGGTCTTAAGGTTCTTGGCACCGCCGGGACGCCGAAAGGCCTCGAACTGGCCAAGCAGCAAGGGGCGCATCAAGTTTTCGATCACCGCAAAGCTGGATATCAGGAAGAAATTCTGCAAGCGACGGGCAACCGCGGCGTGGACATCATTCTGGAAATGCTCGCCAACGTGAATCTCTCCAATGACACGAAACTTTTGGCTAACAATGGCCGCGTCATCGTGATCGGCAGTCGCGGCGAGGTCACCATCGATCCTCGTCAGCTGATGGCCCGCCGCGCTTCAATTCGCGGGTTTACGCTCTGGGCCATTACACCTGCCGAAGAAGCGGACATCCACGCCGGGCTCTTTGCAGGCCTCGAAAACGGTACTCTGCGCCCCATCGTTGGCAAGGAATTGCCACTCGCCGAAGCGGCGCGCGCACACAAGGAGATCCTTGAACCCGGATCGGTCGGCAAGATCGTTCTCATCTGTTGATCGATGAGCGGCATAGCTATGGAGCGGCGCGACTGTCGGACACAAGCACTCGCGGAGACAGGAGGCGTTGATGACACAAACGGTCGCAGACATGCTGGTCGGCACGCTCGAACGGATCGGTGTCAAGCATATTTTCGGACTGATCGGCGACTCGCTCAACCCGCTCGCCGATGCAGTCCGCCGCAGCAAAATCGAATGGGTCGGCGTGCGCCATGAGGAAGGCGCAGCGCTTGCCGCCGCCGGCCAGGCGAAGCTTACCGGCCAGCTTGCGGTCTGCTGCGGCACGACCGGGCCCGGTAGCACGCACCTTGTCGCCGGTCTTTACGAAGCGAGCGGTGACCATGCGCCGGTCCTGGCGCTCTCGGGCGACATGCCGCGAAAAATGCACGGTACCGACTTCATCCAGACTACGGAGCCTGATCTGCTGTTTCGCGACGTAGCGCTTTACACGGAAACCATTTCCTCGGCCGCCCAAGCGCCGGCAGTCATTCATCAGGCGATTGCGGCAGCCTACGCGGGACGTGGCGTCGCCCACCTGACGGTACCGCAAGATGTCTTTGAGACGAAGGCCGAGGGCGCCGTATCGAGCGTCGGGACCTTGAGGCCGCGGCCTGAAATCGTTCCGAGCGAGGAAGATCTCGCCGAAATCGCCCGCCGGATCGATGCAGCCGGTACCATTGTCGTCATGTGTGGCGCCGGCTGCCACGGCGCCGTCGAAGAACTGCGCTCCCTCTCGGACCGGCTTAAGGCACCGCTCGTTCATTCGGTCAAGGGCAAGGACATCATGCCGTACGACGATCCGCGCTGGATGGGCGGCGTCGGCATGATCGGCACCAAAGCCGTGTACCACGCGGTCATGCGCTGCGACCTGTTTGTTATGCTGGGCACCGACTATCCGTATTCGGAATTCCTTCCGCGCAACGGCGGCGTCATTCAAATCGACGATAGGGCGCGCGTGCTCGGACGCCGTGCCCCAACAGCGCTTGGTGTCGTCGGCTCGGTGCGGCCGACATTGAAGCTCCTCCTCGAACGGGTCAGCGCCAAGAGCGATGGCAAGTTCCGGGACCGGGTGATCAACGAGCGCCGCAAATGGGATGAGATGCTGGACCGGCAGGCCGATCCGACACGCAGCATGGATCGCATTCATCCGCAGGCCGTCGCACGGGCGGTCAGCGACCTCGCCAGGCGCGACGCAGTCTTCGTCTTCGACACTGGGCTCAATACTCTTTGGTCCGCCAACTGGATACGTCAAAGCGGATCGCAACGGATCATCGGCTCTTTCAACAATGCCGCGGTCGGAACTGCGCTCGGTCAGGCTAACGGCATCCAGGCACTCGACCGCTCGCGCCAGGTAATTGCGCTTTGCGGTGATGGCGGCTTCAACATGCTCATGTGCGAATTCCTAACTGCTGTGCATCACAAACTGCCCGTAAAGGTTATCGTCTATAACAATTCGTCTTTTGGACTGATCCCGCTGGAAGCTGAGGCCGTCGGCCTGCCCGCGTACAAGCAAGGAATCGAATTCCCCAATCCGGATTTCAGCGCGCTCGCGCCCGCTTGCGGCGGTCACGGATTTAGAGCGATGAAACCGGGTGAGCTGCACGCCGAGATCAACGGAGCACTCAAAGTCGACGGACCAGCAATCGTCGATTGCGTCGTGACGGCAAACGAGATGCCAAATTTCCCACATCTCGAACTTGATAAGCTCGGCAACTACGCCGTCGCAAAGATCAAGGAAGCCCTGCTCGCATGCACGGGACCGTGACTTTGCGCACCCGAATCTCACATTGAAGCAGCCAGCCGAAAGGATGGCCGAAAGCGCAAAGGTGACCGCCAAAAGCATGGCCGGTATCAGCCCGACTCCAACAACTGCAAACGTCGAGCCCGACCGCAAGCATAAGTATCCGACACCAATCGCTAAAAAGCGCTCGTTCAATCTTGATGGACGAACCAGCGATCTTTCCACGCTCCATTTCGCTTCTCATTGGATGATTGATCCGTTCGCCAATACCGAATGACAGGAACCCCAGTCTCAACAGAAAGCGCTCATCTTCTCTACTCACGTTTAAAAAAATTGTTCCAAACCTGGTGCAATTGGACGATTGCCGGCTCGAGCGGCGGGACAAAGAGCCGCTCGCCCTCACGTCGAACGAGGCCAAAGCGATTGAGCGTCTCGAGTGCATTGGCAATCTTGAAATCGACATTGACCACAAAGTTTTTTTCGAGCCACGTCTCGACACGGCCTGCAACCTCGGTCGCCGTTGGCGCTACCTCCGCCTTGCGGATGAAGTGATATGCGAGCACCGCTTCCTTGCTCTCCTGGTCCTCGGCAGTGGCGATCAAGTAGTCAAAAATGCCCGCATTATTGTTGACATTGCGGAAATAGATATTTTCGTTAAGCTCCATGTGATACTTCAGCGTTTTATGCCGATATTTCAGCCATTGGCGCACGGCAAAGCCACCGAGCGCCATGATCCCCATCAAGGCAGCGAGTGCCGTTTTCATGTCGGCGTCCGCAACTGACCCAGATCCGCCGAAATAAATTCCCGCCACAAGGAGCAGGACGGAAACCGTGGCGTAGAGCTTGAGTAGGATAGGAATGCCGCCGGCAATTGCCGGTACGCCGAGAAAGGCCTTGTCGAAATTGCTCATGACGACGCGCGCATTTGGAAAGAGAGCATAGAGATCGCCGCACGCGATATTGCGGAAATATTTCAGCAGCACCGACCCTGGGATGATCTTGCGGCGCTTCAAGATGCGCAATTCGCGCCGCGAGCCAATCTCGGCCCGGGTCTTCATTGCCACCACAAGCACGATGTCATCGAATACCTCGATCTCAACTTCGCGTCGCCGTAAGCCGAACCATTCGGTAACCTCAAACCGATCGACATGGCGGCCACGCTTGTAAAAGCGCACTTCGCGGAAATCGTCGTGCTCTGCCCTGACTTCAACCGGAACTGTCCGCTTGCGGTGGGCGTCTGCGACGTCCTCGTGCGGCAGTTCCTCAAAATTTGCATCTTTGAGAAGTTTGTCCAGAGATCGGATCAGATCGTCATAGGCGCAATTACTCATTGCCCGGTCGGCCGCGGCATGGCCTGCAATCTCAGGATTGAAATAGTAATAATCATCGCGCAGCCGATCGAGCGTCTCGGAATATTCGTAGTGACAGATCGTGCGCAGCGTACGCGCAAAACGCCAAAAAAGTTCACGCTCTGCAGGGTCCGCTAAGTCCCCCTGCTTGATGAGGGTGCTGAAAAGATCTTCCTTGCGAACTGGGATAAATTGATCGTGTTTCTGGCTCTCGGCCAGGTCTGAGATCCTTGCTGTCGTATCCAATGGCATCCTCCGCGCCACTCTGAAGCATATAGGGTGCGGCTTCTGCCATAAACCTCCTATTGGATGAACAAGTCAGTCACATCTTTGCTGCTACGGACGCTATAGCGGAGCGGGTAAGAAAGCTCGGTGCAGTGACGCTGCGCTTCGGTCGCGCTTCGGGCAGTATCCGCCAGCTCGGCTAGCTTTGGGCTGTCGACTTGTTCAGGGTCACGGCGGCGCGAACGAGAGCCTTCAACGCCCTCTCGTCTATCTTGTCGCCCTCGTGGAAGTCGATGGCACGCCTGGTGTTCCCGTCAAGACTGGAGTTGAAGAGGCCCGAAGGATCCTTCAGAGCCGCCCCTTTGGAGAAGGTCATCTTCACGACGTTCTTGTAAGTTTCGCCTGTGCAGATCAATCCGTCGTGCGACCACACCGGAACCCCTCTCCATTTCCACTCCTCGACAACTTCGGGATCGGCTTCCTTGACTAAGGTACGGAGCCGGCTGAGCATCTTGCCCCGCCAGTCGCCTAGCTCCTTGATTCTCGCGTCTATCAGCTGAGAAGGAGACTTGCTTTTCTGTGACCCGCTCTTCTTCATACTCGTTTCTCTTCCTTTCCCGCGTGCAAACGAAGGCTTTCTCACTTGCCGTCTTTTCACAGCTGACAAAGTCTTGTCGAGCTAAAAAAACAGATTGGAGCCGGTCAGTCACCTAGCGTCCTACGCAAAACGCTTGAAAAGGTCGAAGAAATACTCAGGGTTGATGGTGAGAGTTACGAGGCCTAGCTAGGTTCGCCCTCACGCTGTCTTGCCAAGGAGAAACGCTGGCAAATTGCCGGCGAGGCAATTACAGAACCACGCCGCTATGGCCGGCTGGAAAGGACTGGACGAAGAAGCGATGCGCCCTTTGACACGCGGATGACACCACGAGAGCTGGAAGGCGAAGCCGGAAGCGCGCCATTGACTGCGGCGCCGATCAGTTTCAGCCTTTAGGTGCGTAAAGTCAGAAGCTGATTGGTCCGAACGACCTGGGGTGAAATGGAGTTTTGGCTTGTCCTGTTGCTCTCGGGCGGTAGCACACCGCTCCATGTCGGCACGTTTTCGAGCATGGCTAACTGCGAAGCAGCAGCTAGGGCAGCGGTCCTGGTAACCCCGAAGCTAAGGGCTCCTATCTCGAGAAACTTCATTTGTGTTCAAGCTAACGATTCAGGAACACATTCGCCCGTTGATCAGCCCGCTACTCAATCGAGATAGGAAACCTGTTTTCGCGCAACTCAACTCTCAATGAGCACAATGCCTGCCGTCGGCGGAGCCTCTAACTTGCCCCTTGGGCCAATATCGCCGGGGCAACTCACGGATCTAAGTAGGGGCGGTTCCCGCGACCAAGGAGTGAGGCTGGGCATGCTGTGGTGGCAATCAGTAAAATGGAATTGGGGTAATGCCGCTGTAATTATTGCATTATGCCTAGTGGCTTTACTTATCTGGCTGTATGCCTGAACGCTTGTCTCGCCCCCTTACTAAAAGCTAAGAAATATTAGTAAGGAATCACGCTGTGGATTTCGCTGGGCTCATCACGAGCTCTTGGCTACAAAATCCAAAATTGGATTTTGCCGCTCTCCTTTATTTAGGCTTTGTGGATGGCCTTCGTAATTATAACGCGACTGCTTAAGGAAATAGCTGATTGTGTTTTGTCCTACTTTCCCGACAAGTTCCCTCCGACCAGTGGCTGATGCAGCAACTGGCGACAATCTATGGCTCGCGGGCAAGCCCCTCAACGGTATCTGCACACCGTCGGCGTCTCAAACTTGTCGCATTCGAGCGTATGAGAGGGGATCTTCAGGCTGCGTTCATGTCGAATTTTATAGATCGGCATGACCTTCGCGGTGGGATGCGCCAGCAGGCG
>Ga0207837_1000030_pt1 | contig 23979 bp, 23 predicted proteins | sample LuqExpMetageno58_FD_187816 | JGI IMG/M metagenome (GOLD analysis project Ga0207837, IMG submission 187816) | Tropical forest soil microbial communities from Luquillo Experimental Forest, Puerto Rico - Sample 58 (SPAdes) | ecosystem: Environmental > Terrestrial > Soil > Tropical forest ... | reverse complement strand
GTATCACCAGGCAGGCATCAACACAGGCCGCATCCTGAAGGGCGAGAAGCCCGCCGATATCCCGGTCGTGCAGCCTACGAGGTTCCAACTGGTCATAAACCGCTGGACCGCTAGGCATCTCGGCCTAACCCTGTCGCCAAACTTACTTAGCCGTGTCGATGAGGTGATCGAATAGGTTGACTTGTGTTCGCTGCTGGTTCTGAGCGGACGTAACTAGCTTGAGGCGGAGGAGTTTCTTATCGGTTGGCGCTACCATAAGTCCGACAGCAAACGACGATCATCTAATCTAGAAACTATTACAATCGAAGGGGTCATCACCATGCCAAAGAAGACCATACCAACAAAGAGGATTGGAATTCTGCACAGCGGTACGAGTGGGAAGCATGACAAGGAGTATAATAAATTCATTCAAAGCCTAAAATCGGCTGGCTACGCCCAACCAAAAAACCTCCAGATTACTGGGCCTCTTTGGGCGAAGGATGATCTCAACACGCTGCAGCAGCATGCCAAGACTTTGGCCACGACCACTCCTCGATTGGATTTGATTGTCGCGGCCGGTGGCTCCGCTTCTGCTATGGCGGCAACGAAAGAAACCAACGCTGCAGACCCCGTCAGCCCTATACCAGTCGTTTTCACGACGTACTTTGAACTAAACCGTCCTACTGCAAATAGCACTGGGGTCTGCGCGCGCACCTCCGAGCTCGACCCAACAAGGTTGTATCTGCTGAACCAGAGCTTTCCTGCTCAAGAAGTCGGTGCGCTCGTAAACTCGACTCGTCCCCAGTACAACACCCAAAAGGTCGAGCTGGACAAGGAGGCGGACAGGCTAGGGCTTCAACTCAAGCCCGAGGATGTAAATCGCAACCTCGGTGACCCAGCCACACTCATCAAACAGGCATTCGCGAACTGGCGCAAAGCGAGTATCACAACAGCGATCGTCACCGCAGACCCGATCTTCAACGATTATCGTCAGGACGTAGTCAAAGCCGCGCAAAGCAATAATATTAAAGCGATCTACCAATGGCACGAGTTCGTTGATGACGGGGGCGACCTGAGCTATGGGACAAGCCTAATGGAGGCCTATCAACTGGCGGGCACGATTGCGGGTCAAGTTCTCGACGGCGCCGACGCCGCGAGCATACCGGTTCAGCCGCTGTCCAATATCGTGCTGGTCATTAACCGCACAACCGCCAAGCTAATCCCCAAGGCGCTGCTCGCCGGCGCCCGTCTGGCCCGGGGCAAGTGAAATAAGATTCCGTCCTGAACCATGAGACCGCTAAAGCGCTTGGCGGAGCGCGCTGGTACTTATTTGACGACAGTGCTGTGGTAGTCACAGGCTATTACATTTCGCAAGTGTCACGCTTGCATTGCGGCTGAAGAAGCACAAGCATCCGGTTATCGGTCACCAATGGCGCAAGTTGTGCGCGACTCGTCAGAGGATCGAAACGGGAGCCAAATTTGCAAACGACCGAATGGAACAGTTCCCGTGCACTTGCGGTGGTCGTGGCCGCCACACTGTCGTTCGCACTGATCCCAGGCGGCCCGGTTTGGGGACAAGCTTCCACGGACAACTCCGGCGGCACAATAAATCTTGGCGGCCGTGCCTGGTCTGCGCCCGAAGGCAGGCCCGATGTATCGGAACGCTCGACCAACCAGTTTCAATTCGAAGTCCGTGGTGGGTTTGCGACCGACTACATCTATCGCGGGACGACATTGTCCGATCACAAGCCGGCCGTTGGCGCCGCCGCCGAAGCGACATTCGCTCAGTTCTACGCCGGCGTTGCAATAGCGAGCGTCAAGCTGCCAACCCAACCCGCCGCCGAAATCACGATGAGCGGAGGTGTGCGCCGGAAGATTGCAGACATCAATTTCGATCTCGGCGTAACCTACTACCTCTATCCCGGCGAGACATCGGTTAGCCCGAGCGTTGATTATTGGGAAACGGCGATCCGTGCCGACAAGCGAATATCCGAGTACGTCCGCGTCGCCGGTGGATTTGCTTATTCGCCAAACGTCTCCAACACCGGCGCCTGGAGCTGGTATGCGGCCGGCGGTGTGGGCCTTGAGGTGCCGAGCCGGCTACTTCCACCGGACATCGCAGTATCGTTTACCGGCGGTGCCGGCTATTCCTGGTTCGGCAATCAGTCGCAAGAGTTCGGCGGCTTTGCATTGCCCGCCTATCTCAATTGGCAGGCTGGCGTGACTTTCACCCGCAAGATCTTCAATCTCGACCTCCGCTATTACGACACCAATCTCTCGAGAGAGAATTGTTTTGTTCTAACCGGCGATCCGAACGCAAGGCCCGGCGGAGTCATCAATCCCGTCACGAATCCCGAGGGCCTGACTTCGAGTTGGTGTAGCACCACCTTTGTAGCGAAGATCTGGTTTGCCCTAAACTAGCCTCTCGAGGAGAGCCATGTACGATGCGTGTGTCGAAATCGATACGCGCGAATTTCATCCGCCGAGGGCTATCGCAATACCTACCTGTGCAATGCCGATGGCCACCATGATGACGCCTGTTGCCCATGGCCGAAGCCCGGCATAGCGCGCGAAAAGAAATCCACAGGTGAATAACAATATGACGGCGATTGCATTGGAGGTTCTCAGCGCCAATCTGGGATCTTCAATAACAATAAATGGAATAACAACCGGAAAGGTTGACAGGACGACAATCATGCAAATGCCCAATGCACCTAGGTAGTCGCGCCCCATCAGCTTTTGGTGCATTTCAGAGGAGGACATCTGGACAATTCTTTCGCGTATCAATTCAAGTTGCATTGGCTGAAAAATTGACGCGAGCAGCGTCGGTAGTTCGTTTGCAATTATCCGATGAGCGTCTTTAGGATCCGGTGTCTCACGTACGGCCTTCATTGCCAAGGCGTTGCGCCCGCGTTCGCCAATCCGGGTCATCAGGTACATTCCGGCATCGATGATCCCCCACGCTAGATTGCACCCGAGCGCAGCGATCACCATGGTGCGGATCTGAAAACGGTCCGCCGTAGCGACGCTAACTGCGCCAGTTATGGTTAGCGCCATGATCAACCCAAAAAGGATTTCAGAGAGACGCTCAACAGGTTCGAGTATGCGGTCCGTCGATCTCATGAAAATCTCCAATGACACGAATACTTTGATAAGATTTGTATCGGTTGGGACTGGCCAAACCGATGTACTGCCAAACAAGCCAAAAGAAAGTTCGCTTTATTCCGACGAATTGGGAAGGGAGATTTTGTATTTGATCGGCCTTCGAGCCCTCTGGTAGTGCTACTGGTAGCGAAGGCACGAGGTTTTTCTATGATGAAGAAGGGGGCGAATGGGAGTGAATGGGGAGGAAGACATGAAGCGCGAGAAGTGGCTATTAGCATTAGGACTGGCCGTCGCCGTCGACCTTGGTCCGTCCACGTTGCATGCGGCTTCGATCATCGATGAATGGGCGAGCGTGCAAGTGCCCCCGGCACCAGCGCTGAAGCCGGTAACGGTCGATGCGAAAACGACCGCGCTGCTAATCTTCGACCTCGTCAAACCATTCTGCAACCCGGAACGCTATACCCGCTGTCCGTCAATGCTTCCGGCTGTTAATAAACTGGCCACCGAGGCCCGTGCGAAGGGTGTGATGGTCATCTACACTAGCATTCCCTCTGTGCCGAAGACCGCTATTGTCGACGAACTCACTCCCACTGCAAACGACATGTTCATGCAGTCGGGGACTGATAAGTTTCTCAATACTGATCTGGAAAAAATCCTCAAAGATCGCGGCATTACAACCATCATCGTGACCGGACTGGCTTCAAATGGCGCTGTTCTGGAGACGTCGAGCGAGGCGGCGTTGAAGGGCTTTAAGGTTATCGTGCCGCTTGATCTGACCACTGCGGTTACCACTTATGCGGAGCAATTCACGGCTTGGCAGTTAGCCACTGGGCCGATTATTTCTCCGAACATCACAGTGACCACATCCGATATGATCAAGTTCTGAAAGCCGATCATCCTGCGGCAGCCGTAGACTGTGATGGTCCAAGCGATGACCCATCACTCATCGTTCCAGCCCCCGAGCTGTTCCTTTTCAAGCATCTTGCATACCTCCATCGGGGCCGGATCAAGGTTAAAGACCTTGTCGTTGGCGCCGGGCCTGAGCCAGGTTCCGGTCGTCGTGTCGCAGTCGCCGCCGAAGGCGATACCGCGGACGTTAAGGCTGATCGACAGACCGTCGCTGCTCGACGATCTGTCGATCGTAACACCGCCGCGGTCGCAATCGACCGAGCAGTCTATGGTCTTCTCCCCAAGGCAATCGCCGCTGGTCGCCAGCGTGCGCTTGTCGCCGCGGCGTTTTAGCGAAAGGGCGAAATTGTAGTAAATGTGGTCCGGGTTTTTGAAGACATAGGCGCCGCCAGCATCATAGCCCGAAACACGCAGGAAAAATGTCAGCTGCGTGACCTTCTGCCGCGGATGGGTGGCGAGATGTTTTGCATCGTAGACGCGGCGCCAGCAGGCTTTGCGGCCGGGCTCAGCGGGCAGGATTTTTTCGGCCGGCCAGTGCTGCATCTGCGCAGCGGCTGGTTTCTCGGCGCGGACGTCAGCCGAGCCAAGGAGTGCGGCGGCGAGCAGAGAGCAGCAGACAATTCGTCTTTCCGCACCGAACAGCATAATCAATTCTCACTGTTCAGCCGACATTTGCCAGATGGATATCTAATTTATGTGGTTAGTTACGACGGTACGTGTAAACACGCGTCGTGCGGTTCTTTTCATACGGCAATTTGCGTACCAATCTCCACTACGCGGCCAGTGGGAATACGGAAATAGTCGGTGGCGTCGTTAGCTGTGCGCGTAAGCATGATGAAGAGATGGTCCTGCCAGCGCGGCATCCCCGAGCGTTCTGCAGGCTTGAGAGATCGGCGCGATAGGAAAAAGGAAGTGGACATAATGTCAAACTGCCAACCGAGGCCGCGGGCAATCGCCAATGCCTTCGGAATGTTTGGCGTTTCCATAAATCCGAAGCGCAATCGAACCTTAGAAAAAGTGTCGCTGATTTTCTCGATTTGAACACGCTCCTCTACAGGAATGCGCGGAGTGTCGCCAGATTGCACGGTCAAGATGACGTTTTTCTCATGCAGAACCTTATAATGCTTGAGGCTATGTAGAAGTGCTGTCGGGCAACTCTCCGGGTCGCTAGTAAGAAACACGGCCGTCCCGGGTATTCGGATCGGTGGCTTAGCTTCTAAAGCTTTCACCAAACCTTCGAGAGGAAGCTCTAGCCTTCGAGTTTTATTAAACAGAACGCGTGATCCTCGACGCCAGGTGTACATAACAGTGATTGCGACACACGCGAATGCAAGAGGTACCCATCCTCCTGAAAGGATCTTCATTGAATTTGCTACGAAGAAGGTGCTGTCAATAATCACGAATGGGACGATCATAAAAACGGCAGCTGCCAAAGACCAATGCAAACCCCGCCAAATAACGATAAAGGCCATTAACGCGGTTACAACCATTGTTCCGGACACAGCAATTCCGTAGGCTGAGGCAAGAGCATCCGATGATCGGAAAAGGCCGACCAAAAGAATGACTGCAAATGCCAAGAAGGCATTCACACGAGGCACATAAATCTGTCCTTCAAGAGATTCCGAGGTGTGACGGATTTCCAAGCGTGGTAACAGCCCAAGTTGAATTGCCTGGCGGCTTATTGAGTAAGCCCCTGTTATCACAGCTTGGCTGGCGATAATCGTTGCGGCAGTTGCAAGCGCGACCATGGGCAAAAGTGCCCAACTCGGGTACATAAGAAAAAAAGGATTTTCGATAGCCGCTGAATTTGTGAGCACCATCGCGCCTTGGCCGAGGTAATTGAGGGCTAGCGATGGCAGAACGAGTGCTAGCCAAGCAGATTGTATTGGCCGCTTACCAAAGTGGCCAAGGTCCGCATAAAGAGCCTCGGCGCCCGTGACCGCTAGAAATACCGCACCTAGTGTCAAAAATCCGATCTTACCGTGGGTGAGAAGAAAGTTGACTCCGTATACTGGATTAATTGCCGCCAGAATGCCTGGATCATTTGCGATGTGAAAAATTCCTGGCAGCGCAATAAAAACGAACCAAAGGGTCATAATGGGACCAAACAACGCCGCAACTTTGGCGGTACCCTTAGATTGTGCTATAAATAAAATGGTGAGGATAACGATTGTCAGCAGTACGATGTACGGCTCTACTGTCGGCGTCGCCAGCTTCAATCCTTCAATTGCCGAGAGAACGGAGATTGCTGGCGTGATGACAGCATCGCCGTAAAACAATGATGCGCTTATCACACCAAACAAGAAGACAATGCCGGCTCCCCGTCCAAGCGCACGCTGCGCAAGAGCCATCAGCGCTAGCGTTCCCCCCTCACCATTGTTGTCGGCACGCAGCAGGATCAACACGTATTTGACTGTGACAATTAATATTAACGCCCACAAGATTAGTGATACGACACTCAAAACGGCATCTGAGGTTACTGCTTGGGTAGAGCCGCCGGCCGCTGTAATCGCTTCGCGAAAGGCGTAGAGTGGGCTCGTCCCGATGTCCCCGTAGACCACGCCCAGGCTGCCGACAGTAAGCGCCCAGAACCCGGCTTGGGCGCCCCCTTTTTGCACGCCACGAAGTGATGGAATGGCGCTCTCAGCCGGAGTAGCCATTTCTTTCGACATAATGTTTTTCCTTAGGTTGGCGGCGTGGAGCCAACGACCACAGAGTACCGTCATTGTCGAATGTGGCAATACGTTGCGGTACCGCAACGAAACCTGAACACCTCCAACTTTTCGTCAAGAGGTACTTGGTTCTAGTAGCGAAGCCCTTACTTTTTCGAAATGAAGAAGGGGTCGAGAATAGCGAGGAAGACATGAAGCGCGATAAATGGCTATTAGCGTTAGGACTGGCCGTCGCTGTCGGCGCTGGCGCGTCCACGTCGCATGCGGCTTCGATCATCGATGAATGGGCGAGCGTGAAGGCGCCGCCGGCGCCCACGCTCAAGCCGGTAACCGTCGACAGCAAGACCTATGCCCTCCTCGTGATCGACATGGTCAAGGAAACCTGCAATGAAAAGGAGCGGCCACGCTGTGTCGACACCATCGTGCCCCTGGTGAAGCTTCTTGGCGAAGCGCGGGCCAAGGGCGTGACAGTCATATACTCGCTCGGTCCCCGGGGAAAAGACATCGTGGAAGGGCTTGCACCGAAGAGCGGCGAACCGGTCGTGAAATCTGGTGCCGACAAGTTCATCAACACCGACCTCGAGAAGATAATCAAGGATAAGGGCATCACGAGCCTGATCGTCGTGGGCACACTGGCCAACGGCGGAGTGTTTTATACCGCCAGCGAGGCCGCGCTCCGCGGATTTAACGTCGCGGTCCCGGTCGATGGTATGTCGTCGCCCAACCTGAATACGCTTTACACGGAACAATATACGGCATGGCATCTAGCCAACGCGCCTGCCTTCGGTGGCAGGATGACCTTGACTAAGATTGACATGATCAAGTTCTGAAAGCAGACGCTAAGAAACAGTGCCCCCACTAGCGGGACACGACTGCGATCGATAAACAGGACATGAACGGCAATGTCACACCGGATTCAGGACTCATACGATCTAATCCGATGGGCGATAACAAGGAGAAGACGACGATGCGCAAACTTGGATTTATGCTAGTCACCGCCGCTGCACTGATCACGGGCAGTTCAGCAAATTCCGTAGCGGCGCCAGTCGCTCCCGACAGTGGGATCCGCAGCGCGCTTGCGGACGTTAACCTCGTGGAGAAGGCCCAATATGTTTGGGGCGGGCGACGTTATTGCTGGTATCAGGGCGGGTGGTCGGGGCCCGGCTGGTATTGGTGCGGGTACGCTTGGCGTCGTGGTTTCGGGTGGGGCGGGCCTGTTGGCTGGAACGGCTGGGCATATCGCGCTGCGCCAGGGCCATACGGGGCATATCGCGGGTACTATCGTCGCTGGTAGGCGTCCGGTGAAAAGCAGACATTCAAAAAGCTCCCGTGCATTTGACCGCACGGGAGCTTCGTGTCGCGACTGCGATATCGAAATTGAGGGCTGCTATGCGATGGGCGGAAACCAACCGGCTGGTGGCTGCGTTTGTAGCTTGCATGGTTGGCCGCTTCACGCGCGACGCCCAAATTGGCTAACCGTTGAAGCGGCCTTCACAGTGTTAGCGCAGAGGTGTTGAGATGATTATTCCGCATCTTGCAGTGCCGATCGCGGTTTACGTCACCGTCGCTGACGGCTTACCCAATTGGGATGTGACGGCGAGTTGTCGTGGCGCAGCCTCAGCAGGTTACGTCGCGCAATCAGAGGAGCGACTTAAGAGCTGCCTTGCGAGCGAGCAAAACACGCGCGACAAGCTCGCCGGTGCGTGGTCTTCATTTCCCGCCACAGACCGGATCAAATGTGTCGAGTCGATAAAGTGGTTTGAGCCAACTTACACTGAGCTTGCCGCGTGTCTTGATATGGCTAGGGATGTGAAAACCGGCGGAAGCGACAATTCAGCTAGCCCCATGCGGCGCTAGTCAAGAAATTGCAAGGCGGTGCACGCCACCCGCGCCCGGAAGCCGCTCGAAGAGGAGGCGCCGATGCGGGATTTGGCGCGCGAAAGGTTGCGGCATCCGTTCAAGTCTGTGCGCCCATGAAGTATGCGTTTGGCTGGATTTTTGAGCAGCGGCACCGGGGTTCACATGACCCGTGCCGAACTACGCCGCGCGTTTTCACTTGCGGAATAAAATTGGTTATGTGGCGGACTGGCGACTAAAACAAAAATTTAGTGCGAGAGGTTGTGCCGCCGTCGCGCCTGCATCCGACGGAATTGAGAAATGGCTGCTCGAACACTGTAACCCAAGAGAAAACCGACGATTAGATAACCAAAGGGAAGTTCCATGAGCATGGAGATTCGTCGCTATTGAATTTGAAGCGATTGGCAGGAGGCTGGCAAACAAACGCGATTGCACCGAGTTGGTTCCTTAAGGACGAGACCCGCGCAGAATGGTGTGGCTGTGCTGCAACAATTCGAGGAAATTCCGATTAACGTCCTAAGTCGTGATTGCGATCACAACCTTATTGTTAAAATATCGGCCCCGACCCACCGGGGGCTGGGGGGCTGATGGTGGTGGAGATCGGGGCCGCGCTCTTGGGGACTAGAGCGGCCCCGATTCTATTTCGGTCTCGATCTCAGCAACATTAAATTTTGATCACTATTCCGCTACATCGCGGCAGATCGTTCCGGTCTTCAACGCTCGGCGGCGCCAAATTTCTCTTTTTTCATTCATTGGAATGCCGTTGCCCCTAATGAATCGCCTCGATCAGCCTCGCGTCGTTTTCATTGCCGGACGAATTCACCCGTCGGGACACTGGCCACATCCGCAATATATTGTCGGACGTGGGCCTCAGCAGTTGGATCGCCGCCGCCGCACTTAAAATGACCGGCATGCGGTTATGAATTGGCCGCGTCAGCGCGTTCGCATCGGGGGTCCAGAGATAATCGAGCCTATCGGAACAGGATTGGCACTGTGAAATCGAATGTTGGCCCCGGCAGATTTGCAGGAGGCGGCGGGAACGGCGCCGCCCGATGAACCGTGGCGATGGTTGCCTGATCGAGGGAGGCAAAGCCTGAGCTGTTGATGACACGAGTGGCAACAACCTTGCCCTCTCGGTCGATCGTGAACGCGACCGTCGCGACACCGGTTTCGTGGTGCGCCTGAGCCGCGGCGGGATAGTTCTTGTGACGTTCAAGCTGAATGGCGATCTTCCGGTGCCAGGAGGAGAGCTGCGCCGCAGAAGGCCGCGGTAGCGGTGGAGCGGTTGTCAGCGGCGCAGGAGGCAACGTCTCTTCTTTCGGCCGTTCAGGTTCCTTTGGCATCTCCCTGGGTAACGTCACGTCGGCGTTCGGAAGGGAGGGTGGCGGTTCAATTCTCTCATCAAGCTTTTGATCTGGTTCTTTCGGTTGTGGTTCTGGGACAGGTGCAGCCTGCTGCTGCTCAGGCCCCGGTGCCAAATCGCGTTTTATGTCCGCTGCCGGACCCGTGAAAGGTGCGAGATCGACTACAATAGCCTCGGTGCCTTCGTCGCCGGCAAGTACGTCGTGCCAGGTCATCAACCACAGGCCGGCGCTGGCGTGCAATGCGAGGATAACTGCCGCACTGGCCACCCACAACCGGAGATCAGTTCGCTCAAGCGCAACGTCGATCATTGGGTCTTCTCAAGCCCTACGAGGGCGATCTTCAGGAATCCCGCGGCGCGCAAGAGATTCATGACCTCCATCAGATCGCCATAGGAGACAACCTTGTCCGCACGCAGGAAGATGCGCGTGTCCTTATTACCTTCGGTGGCTTGCGTGAGCGCAGCACCGAGTTGATCGCGTGGGAAGGTATCGTCGCCAAGCGACAGAGAAAGATCTGGCTTGACCGTAAGGAAGAGTGGCTTCTCGGGCCTTGGCTGCTGTTGCGCAGTCGACGCCGGCAGATCAACGGAAATATCAACCGTTGCCAATGGCGCCGCCACCATGAAAATGATGAGTAGGACCAGCATCACGTCGATGAATGGTGTGACGTTGATCTCGTGAACCTCTTCGAGTTCGTCTTTACCGTGATCGAGGCGAACGCTCATGGCATCACTCCGCGGCAGCCGTTAGCGGCTTGCGCAGCACACCGCGGTCAAGATCGCGACTGACCAGGCGCAAAACCTCAGCAGACGTGTCGCCAAGTTGTGCGCGATATCCGGCAATCGAGCGCGCGAACATGTTGTAGATGACGACGGCGGGGATGGCGGCAGCAAGACCGAAGGCGGTCGCCAACAGGGCTTCCGCAATGCCAGGGGCCACGATTGCCAGATTGGTGGTGTGCGACTTCGAAATGCCGATGAAGCTATTCATGATACCCCATACGGTGCCGAACAGGCCGACAAATGGTGCAGTCGCACCAATCGTGGCGAGCACGCCGGTACCGCGGCTGATTCTGCGACCGAACGCCGCCTCGAGGCGCTCAAGCCGGGACGCAATGCGCTCTTTCAGCCCATCGTTGTCCATAGCGCCGGCCGACAGGCGGATTTCCGCAATCGCCTCCGCACAAAAGGTGCTGGTATATTTTTCGGTTACATCGACATTGGAGATGGATCCCGCAGCGCCGATCGCGCGCAAGCCGGCACGCGCTTTGCGCTTCGCCTGCACGATTTCGATGCTCTTGGCGAGCCAAATCGTCCACGTTAGGAGTGATGCGATAGCTAGAACCACGACGACGGCTTTCACCACCGCGTCGGCGTTCATAAACATGCCCCACGGGCTGAGGTCGCGCGGGAGTGCCGCGGCCCCGATGGCGGGCGCAACCGCTGAGTCCTGGGCGAAGGCGGCGTGAAAAGATAACAACCAGGGAATCATTGCGAGAGACTGACGGACATACCGCGTACAGCGCCGTCGCGTGTCAAGAGTTTGGGATCGACGATGCCAGTATCCGTATTGCATTTTTCAGGTACCCTCTTAGCGACACCAGCGAGATAGCTCGCCATTAAAGTTTCTTGGACAACCCAACGAAAAAGCCGCGACGCATTCCGTATTGCGGTGCGAATACGCCGATCCCGGTGCCGCTTCTGATCTGGTAGACGGTGTCGAAGATATTTACGACATCAAGGCGTGCGGTGAATTTGCCGAGATCGGGCACCGTGAACTCACGTGAAACCCCGACATTAGCCGTGGCGTAGGGCGGGACGTGGTCAGTATTGGCAAATCCGCTGCGCAAACCACTGCCATAAACCATGCTGGCAGTGAACCGCGTGCCTTGCCACAGATACGAAGCGCCTGCCGAGGCAGTCCATGTCTGCGCATGGTCGGTATAGATGTAATTGTTTGCTATATAGGCAAGCTCGTCATTGCCAAATAAATATTGGTTCGATACCACGTTCTTTGCCATCTGGCGGGCCCAAGCCAGATTTCCGTAGCCGCTGAAGTTGCCGTCCTTATAGGTCGCGGTTAGCTCGACGCCGGCGTTGTAGGCACTTTCGTAATTGAAGCCACTGAGGATAAGGGCCTGGCCGAATTGGCCGTCATCCAGAAGGTCCTGCGCTATCTTGTAATAGGCGTCGATGCCGACCTGTAGGTTGGGGGTGATCTTTTGTACGACGCCGGCATCGAAGTAGTGGGAACGTTCTGGCAGGACCGGATTCTGCAGGAAGTTTTCCGGCTGAGCCGTTGTGTTGGCGGTAGCGGCGATGTTGGTGGGAGCGGCGATCGCCTGCGGCGGTGGCGTGAAGTAGCGCGCGTAGCCGGCATGAAATGTCGTTCCGTCGAAGGGCTTGTACACCAAATTGAAGCGAGGGCTGAACTGGTTGGCATTGACGTATTGCCACATCTGGTCAAAACGCAGACCAAAGTTCACGGTCAGTTGGTTGGTGATCCGCCACTCGTCCTGGAGGTAGATCCCGGCGATCCAACCGAACTTCGAATTATTGTCGGTGATCGGAAACGGTGCGTCGATGGGATTCCCCTCTGAGTCGAGCGGCTCCACCGTCGCGATATTGCTGACCAACGTGCTTTCGCCGGTGACGGTGAAACCCGCCCGCAAAGTATTTGCATCGTTGAGCGGAAAGGCGCCATCGCCCTGAAGCCCGTTAGCGAATCCGCGGCGATAAACGTCAGAGGCGATTCCGTTGAATAGAATGTCGCCGACGGGATCGGGAATAAAATGAAGCGAGCTATAACGACTGAAGGCCGCAAGCTGAACATCGAATCCGTTGACCGATTTCTGCAGCGCCACCACGCCAAAGGTGTTCTGTTCATTTTGATTCTCATTGAGGTTCGACGAGGAAAAATCGCTCACGCCATAGGCGCTGGTAATGCCGCAGCAGAACGACTGGCCAGGATTATTGGGGATCTGGAAGTGGCTCGTGGAATTACCGAAGATCGTGCTCACGCGGGTCTGCGCATCGAGCACGGTCGAGGTGTAGCTAAAAAAATTGCCCTGCAAGGTGCGGTCGTGGATCGCACTGTAGCTGCCGGTCGGATTTTCGATGCCGAGATTGCTGGTGAAGCCGCGGCCGGTGAAGAAATATTCCGTAGTGCCAATACGACCGCCGTATTCAACACTTGGTGTCAGAGTATCGAAGCTGCCGCCGTAGACGCCGACGCTCCCACCTTGTTCGAGCGATTTCCCGCTCTTCGTCTGAATGTCGATGACGCCAGCGGTACGCAGCCCGAACTGTGCCGGGAGGGCGCCGGTGATCAGCGCAAGACTGCCGACAAAGCTCGTATCGAGAACACGTCCGAATCCAGAAATCCCGTCAGGGAGAATGATGCCGTTTATTCGGTACTGTACGTTGGCATGTTCGTTGCGCACGTGAATCTCACCGCTAGCGGCTGAATCCTGCGAGATGCCCGGCGCCTGCAGCAGCACCTTGTCGATTGGTCCATCGGTGCCCTGTGGTAGCGTTTCGATGAAGGCGCGATTCATGTCGAAAGTGCTGGTCCCGACGCGCGGCGACAAATTTTCCCGTACGACATCGAGCTGTGTGTTCTGCGTGGCGATCACAGCATTGGCATCAGGTTGCACTGGTGTGACTGCCGGGCGTGGGGCGGGCTTCGGCCTCGCCGGAGGCGGGCGTTGAGGCGCTTCCACAACAATTTGTGGCAGCGCCGTCTGAGCCCAGGCTTCGCTGACGAGCAACGGGATGAGACTCGAACTGGCTAACAGCACCCCGCGCATAATTTGCAGCGGCATCTATGAAAGATTCTCCACGCTTCATGCGACATCGAAATGCGACGCGCCCCCGTCTGGGGCAGGCGGCATTGCGGATAAACCATCGATGTCAGGCGTGGGGTGGAGCGCGGGCTTGGTAATGAGACTCGAGATCGAAATTGACTTGAGCCGTTTGAATGTCGGCGGGCCATTCCCACCCGTAGGCCACGGGGAGCACAAGTGGGGCAACGATCGGCAATAACGAAGTCGATGTGAGACTCAGCGTCGCGCAAATGGCGCACACATCGTGTCGGTCACCCCGATCTTGCGGCGGCGGTGGTCCGTCATCGTTTGCCGGATTGTGTGCAATCGATGTGGGGTTCGCAGGAGCGGCAATTCCGAGATCTCCGGCGTGGATGTGTCCAAAGGACAGGACAAGCTGCAACGCTAATGCAAATAGCGCCAGACGCGCGCCCAACTGCCGATTCATGCGAATCCAGCGCATCGATGGCCGATCTATCCGTTACCAATAGAACATAGACAGACGACGATAAGTGTCAATTGGCCCTCTTCGAAGTAACAAGTGTTGGAACCGTGCAAGGCTCAATAAGCGTTCAAGCCAATATGGCCGCCAAGGCTCGATTCTGTTGAAAAACAGTTGGAATGTCAACGCGATCAAAAGTTTTTAGGCTCGTGCGCAAAGTGCGCCTGCAATAGATAAACGCCACCAACGAACGCGGCCTTTTTGCATGTGCTCGATAGAGAGTGCGTTTAGTTGAGCTTGGTCGAGATGTTGAGTTGCGTTTGCCCCTGATTCGGTAACCCAGCAACTAACTTTAGGACTGGCGTTTAGCAGTAATTATTAAGGCGAGAACCCAAGCAATAAAGATACTTGCGGTAATCAGAATCCAATTCTCGATTGTCGCCCCCAAAATGGTGATGTGACCGACCAAGAATTCTGATACCGACCGGCTCATAGCCCCGCTGGTATAATCGCGATTTCAAATAAAAATCTCATAACTTCGTGCCGATGTGTCCTACGGCTTACCCGAGCACCTGATATCGGCCTCTATGACCTACGGGGATCTGTGAGCTTAGAATTGCCAGTGAAACCGCCCACTGAACACGTTTACGGGTCCACGGTCGGCGTTGTAGGCGGGATCGGCAATGAATTGGTAGTCGAGGCTGATTTTTGTCGAGGACGAAATAGCGTAGCTGTAGTAGGTCTCGATGATCTTCTCAAGGCGAGGATTGGGAAGCATTCCATCGCCGATGAGTATGCCAAGCCCGCCGGCGTTTAAAAACGCCTCATGCACCGGTGAAATTCCGTTGATCACGCCGGCAATGCCGATGGTATCATCAGGCCGGCCCCATGCCTTGCCAATAATTGACACGCCGCCTGAGACTGTGCGGTCGATGTCGGTGAAATCCCAAGGCTCGACATTGCCGTCGGCCCAACCGGCGCGTGCAAATACGCCTACGTTCTCAGAAACCTGCTGCTCCAGGTTGATACTTACGCCGGGTCGACTCTGGTAGACGCGCACCGCATTAATGTCCGCTGGGGTGCCGGTCAATGCGGAGAGATCGATAGCATCCTGGAAGCTTCCAGCGCGACCTCGGCTTAGGAAACCAGTGAGCTTGATTTTGCCGGGCTGTCCCCACAGTTCGTGTCGCTCTTCAATTTCTCCAAGCAATTGAAATTGCCGAAACGTCGCGTCGAGATTACCGCCTGAGGGGCTAATTCCGCCGGCAGGCGTTGCGGATAGATCAAAGATGCCGCCGCGCACTGTAAAGCGGTCTAGATACCATTCCGCCGCGGCACCATAGCTGACGCCCCAAGCGTCGCCGGCGTAATCAAAAGTGCCGGCATTGATCACCGACCAGTTGAGAAAATCGGTCTTGGGATTGTTCGCGTATTTGTTGGTGTCGAATATGTCTGTTATCGCGAATTTTCCAACCGTCAGCACAAGACGATTCACTGAACGTGAGCCGGCGAACTGATTGACGTCGGCATCCACCTTCTCAATTTCACCACCGAGATCGATAGTTTGGCGTATGAAATAGCGCTGGAGGCGCGCGTAGGGATAATCACGGCCTATCTTAAAGGCTTCGCCACTCGGATATCCGGCCGCTCCGTGCGTGTCGCCAAGGCCGAAACCCTGATCAAGCTCGGGATTGATCCATAACTCGGCGCCTTTCCATAGGCGCAGACCAGCGTAGAGCGTGATATCCCAGGTCTCACGGCCTTCCGCATTAGAGGGTAGACTGTTGATGCCCTGGAAAGGCGATGGAAAGGCTGGATTAGCCTGCTCGACGAATGTGGTCTGACCGTGAAAGCTGAGGCTGTCTGAGTCTAGTACGGAGGATTCCTTAACATTGCCTGCAACCGTCCCATTGCCGAACCGGTAGTTTAAGCCGGCGCGGATTTCCTGCAGGGAGAAATCGGAATCAAATCGCTGGCCTGCTACTGGAAACGTTACGTTGCTGATACCATAATTTGTGTACAGATATTCGAGCCATGCGGTCCAGTTCGGTGCCACGGGGACCTCGATACCCGCCCCAGCCGCCCAGCCAAATCGCCACAAGAATGGAGATTCGGTCGTGCCGTTGATGAGTTGCGTCAGGGTCAATTGATCGTAGGTCCAAGCGAATCCCCCAGTCGCATAAAAGAGCCAATTGCCGGGAGCGTAACCGATGCGGCCAAGCACGGTGCCGAACGACAATACGGTCTCGCTATAGCTTTCGGCGGCCAAAGATGGGGACGAAAACGTGGAGATGCCACCAATGGAGAGTCCAGAAAGATTTGGAAAGTTCGGAAACGATGCATCGGCCTTAATGCCAAGGACAAGACGGCTTGGAAGCATATAGTCGTAGCCGATTTGAAGGCCCTGGAAGCGGCTCCCAGTCTCTGAAAAAGTGTCAATGGGCTGTGCTAAGCTAAACGAGCCGGAAATTTCAGCTGGCCCGTTCGTTGTCGGGCTCTCGCTCCAATTTGAATTACCCCAGCCATACCCGAAATGACCTCCAGCGTAAAAACCTGTCCAGTCATAGACGGAGGACGCTTGTTTTGGAGCTTGAGGCTTAATCGACGCGGCATCGTCAGCCGCAGCACGACTACCTGTTAGAGCGAGCGCGATGGTGGCTGCGGTTAAGGCCAGCCGGCCCCCGTTGAAAGTGCGCTTTGTCGTTATGGGCCGAGAAATTCTGCGCGAGAGACCACCAGATGCACAGAAAAGGGTCACAGAACACCTCACGCGAAACGTTCCCACTGGCAACCGGCAATAAACAACTTCCTGGGCAAATAGCGATCATCGGCAGCACTAAACAAATTGATACTTCAATTCCATGACATCGCAATGGAGAACAATCGCCTCCCGGGCATCCACGGGGAAGGCGTGCAAACCAAGCTTTGCGGCTGCGGATGCCGCCCCTCGGCTTTTTCCGGGCACAGTATAATTTTTCACATTAACCTGGGAGAGTCTTCTTCCGCCGCTTAGGCCATGTTGAAGAACGCCCGGGAGCAGGCCTTGGCATGTGGATCGCAAATACATTTGTCTATCAGGAGCAACAGGGTCGATGCGATCCGGAGTTTTTTGAAGGAACGCGTGGGCAAGAATTCGAAATCGAGATCGCTGCGTGTCAAGAGATTAACTGGGGCGATAATCGCAAAAGAGAGGCCTTCAAATGCGAGTTGGTCTGAGCATAGACTGCGGGAATTTTTATTGTGACTTTCTTGCAACAGTTATAAAAATTGCGCGTCCGATGGCGGTCCATTGGGGGTAAAACTACAAAACGCAATTCTCGAGGCTCAGGGTAGTACTAGTATGTGATTGCTAGCCCCAAGGTTTGTTGAATAATGCGCCGTATTTCTCTGGCATTGTTGGCTGCAACCGCGTTGAGTGGCGTTGCGGTTCAGGATGGTTTCGCTGCTGAGCCTCCCGCAACCGATTGGACCGGTTTCTACATTGGTGGAAATCTTGGTTACAATTCGGGAACCGACGACGTCAACGTAACCGGACTCGCCATCGAAGACTTCTCATTACCTGCTAATGGTTCGACGTCACTTAAGCCTACAGGCTTCATCGGTGGAGTTCAGGCTGGATATAATTGGGAATTCGAACCGCACTGGGTTGTAGGTCTTGAGGCGGATTTCCAATGGACAGGCCAGAAAAATAGCGTCACGCAGACCGCGACCATTTCGTCAGCGTCGTGCTTCGGTCTTGGTAGTCCAGACTGCTCTGTTACCGACGCTTTGGGTAGCGCCAACGTAACAGCGAAGCTTGATTGGTTGGGAACATTTCGTGGTCGTTTTGGCTATGTAGTAGACCGCATGTTGGTCTACGGCACCGGTGGACTTGCTTACGGCCATGTACAACATTCTCTGGCAGGCTCAATGGCCGGCGCATTTTTTGATTCCAATAGCTGCCAAGGAGGATGCCCCATTGGTGCCAGCTTCAGCGCCAGTAATTCGGCGATCAATGTGGGCTGGGTCTTGGGTGCGGGTATTGAAGGCTTTCTGCCAAATACGAATAATTGGATTTGGCGCGTCGAATATCTTTACGCAGATTTGGTCATTGATCATGTTACCGTTCCATTCAATGCTTCTGCGAATATTGTAGGTTTGGGAACAACACCGGAAAGCGGAACATTTACCTATGACTTGCACTTCACCGATCAAATCGTTCGAGCTGCATTGAGCTATAAGTTTTAAGCTGCATATCAGAGACCTTGAACCTTCCAATCGTTACTGGGTGCGCAGAACATGCACTCGTCGGCGCAGGTAGCCGACTATCTAAAAAATAAATCGCAGCGCGCACATGCAGCCGGCAAGCGCCAGATTAAAATTGTTTCGATTTTCCCTTGCTCAACGCACATTATCTCGCCGGAGAAATATTCGGAGGGGACAAGTCGCCGAGTCAGTTGCCTGTCATGCTTGAGTTATACAGTCCTGACCAAGGCGCTGCGGTCTGACTTGCGAACGCCTTTGGCACGAACGGCCTAATATGTGAAATGCTGACAGACTCGTTGCTCCCGCCCGGGACGGGAAATGCATATCCTATAATAGCCTTCGTTATCAGCCCATCCGATCCCGGCGTCAGTCCAAACCCAATGCCAAGTTCAATATCGAGCGGTTCAAGTTTAAAATCAGCAACTGCAAACACCACTTGGGAGGTTTGCGATAACGGCAGGAAGTTTCCGATCTGTCCGAAATCGCCATAGTACTCCACACCGATGTAACGATCTTCGCCAATTTTGCGCGCAAGCCGCACGGCTGGAGCAAAATCCGCTTCACCGCCTGTACCAAAACTAAAATTTATAATTGGATTAACGATAAACTCCCAGTTTGTGTTACGAACCCCAACGATGGGACGAACTTCCAGACCCCATGGCGCCTGCGCGAAGGACGGCGTCTCGTAGCTTAGTTCGAAATTGACCCCATAGAAAAAGTTGTGTTTTGCGGCGTCGGGAATAACGAATAAGTTTCTGACTTTCACGCCATCCGACAAAGCTTGGCCCGAGCTGCTGATCGCGAAGGGTAAGTAGAAGCCAGCTTCCCACCAGTCGGTAATCCCGTAGGCAAATTCAGGAGTGCCCTGCAAGCTGTGGTTTGAGGTGAGTGCCCCGGGGAAATCCGGAGTCGTTTGCCCGCGCCATGCGTAATTCAAGTGTTGCTCGATGGTCCACTGTCCGACAGCTGCTATTTCTCCATTGTAAACTTGGATCTCATCATGAACCTGCTCCGCACTCAGGGCACACCGCGGCGAGACGAAACAACCCGCGATAAGCGATAAAGCCATGAGACAGAGAAATCTGACTATTGGCATTTTTCCCCGCGGTATGAAGCGACTTCTCCGTGTTCCGAAAAAAGTACGTCATTGAATGCCACTAGATGCTACCAAGGTCGGCCGCGCCAAGTAACGGTGCGTAGCGCGTCAGGTCTGGATGCGGACGGGCCCTTTGAAATTGAAAGTAGACGAGGCCGCAAATTGGCGGCCTTAGGCCCAAAATCGGACATGCGTTTGACTGCGGCCTGCCATTCGCAAGGCTCATAGGGTAAGCCCCACGCGCGCCGCAATCGGCTGACTAATCCTCGTTTTCAAGCGCCCGCGCGCGTGGTTCGGTAATCCAGAAATAACGGAAAGTGCAGAATGTCATCAGTGTCCTCAACGCAAGCCACTCAGACTACTTCCGGCACGATGGATCGTGCGGCGGAACTAGCCCGCGACCCCCTGATTCTGATAGGACGGCTGATGTTAGGCTGGCTCTTTTTATCGAGCGGCTGGGGCAAGCTCATGAACTATGACGGTGCAGTCGCTTCCCTGGTCAGTCGCGGTGTTCCCGATTGGCTGGCCCACCTCGCCCCCGTCGCAGAGTTCCTCGGCGGCACATTACTGATCGTGGGTTTGACCACGCGCTATGCCGCAGTCCTCGTTCTGGTGTTCACAGTCATTGCGACTTTCATATCTCATCGTTACTGGCTGTCCGACCCTGCCCAGGTCACCAGTCAATATATCAATTTTTGGAAGAACGTCTGCATTATGGGGGGAACTCTTTTGCTTTTTGTAACCGGATCGGGCCGCATTGCGGTGGACGCACTTTTGCAGCGGCGCTGGCGAAATTGAACGGATGCGCCTCCTTCTGGATGTTGATAATCGCAAACTTGGCGAGTCTAGTTTTCACCAGCCTGCTTAGCGTAAGTCACTTTTTGATGTTACCGCTGGCATCGAACTGCTTGAGGTAGGCCCACAGGTCGTTGACCTGATTTTCATTCTTGACACCCGGAAAAATCATTTTGGTACCGGGAATTTTAGCGCGCGGATCCTTGATGTAGTCTTTAAAAGTCGCCTCGTCCCAGGTGATGCCTGAATTCTTGTTAGCGTCGGAATAATTGTAGTTAGAAGCAGTGCCAGCCTTGCGGCCATCCAGACCGTTGAGTTCCGGCCCAACCTTGTTGGCGGCGCCTGGTCCGATGGCATGACAGGCCATGCAAATATGGAAAACGTTGGCGCCCTTTTCGACATCCTGGGCCAAGCCTGCCCCTGCGGATGCAGCGATCAAGGTGGCGGCTGCGATCAACCTCTTCATTTGTCTATCTCCATCGGATGTTTGAATCTCTGATCGCCCCACTTTGGCCGATAGTTTATCTGTCGGGCACCGCAGCATCGTATGGTGTGCGAGTAGAGTGTGGCGCGGCGGTTATTCTGGGAGGTGGTTTTCTTGCGCTCGCGTGTGAGGATTACTCCAAATGATTAACATAAGCCGCGACGGCTTGTATTTGTTCCTTGGCTAGGTTGTGGGCAATCGGCTGCATGATTGCTGATGTGTCTGGGTGTTGCGGATCCTGGCCACGCTCTTTCGTCCAATTCAGCAGTTTATTGAAAATGTAGTCCTGCAGTTGACCTGCTAAGCGTGGAAACTCACCTTCACCTTTCGCTTCGGGCCCGTGACAGGAAGCACATGGAGGCACGTCTTTATTCGGCACGCCTTCTTCGAAGATTTTTTTGCCCGCTGTCACTTCTTCCTTGGGAGCCCCTCCTATCGGGGCCGCCTTAAGACCGTAAAAATACTTTGCAAGGGCGTCTTGCATCGTCGGGCTTAGAACATGGGCGACATTGTACATGTACTTATTGTCCCGCCTACGCTCGATGAAGGCCCCTAATTGATTCTTAATGTATTGGGGCTGTTGTCCCGCGAGGCGTGGGATCGGAATGGTTCCGCGGAAACCTTGCCCTGATACACCGTGACATGTCTTGCAGTACGTGACCTTCGCATCGAACGCATGCTGCGAAAAGTCGGCTTTTTCTTCTGCTCGACTCGATGCCGAAACGACAATTGCCAGAATTGCCGTCGTCGCCGCCCAACACAAGCTTCTAACTTTCATAAGCCAATCTCCCATGCCGACGTTTGCGGCATGTTCATTTTACGAAACTGAGGTAAGACGCGACGGCCTCAATTTGGTCGCGGGATAACTGCCTCGCAATTTCCGGCATGGGCGACTTTGCAGTCGCATGGTAGCCCTCTCTCCATTGCTTGAGCTTCCGCCTTAAATAATAATACGAGAGTCCTGCGAGACGGGGAATATCTCTAATGCCCTGAGCATCCGGCCCATGACATACAGCGCAAGCAGCGGTGTTGGCGTTTGGATCGCCATCCTCGAATAACGTTCTACCTGCGACTAATTTTTGCTGATTTCCATCCTTGGCAGGCTTAGAAGGTAAGGCAGCAAAATGAAGTACCAAATAGCGCGATTGGTCAAAACTTAGGTTTTCTGCGGCAGCCCACATGTATAATTTTGAAAATGGGTTGTCGCGCGTATGGGCACGAAAACTTCGAAGCTGATTTTCCATATAAAGGGGTTTTTGTCCGGCCAACTGTGGTGCTGGAGCGTAGCCTTGCGCCGATGTCCCGTGGCACCACGTGCAGTTTCGAGGATTTACGCCCTCCCAGCCCGCTAACGAGGGAATGGTTGAGGCAACCAAGGCCAGCATCGCGAGGTTTGAGCAGATGAATTTCATGATCCAAGCTTTCGATTCGTCAAAACAGGTTACTCCAGATGACTCAAGTAGGCTGCGACGGCCCGAATTTGTGACTTAGTCAAGTTGTGTGAGGTAGGCAGCATGACGGCAGATATATCTGGGTGATGCGGATCCTGACCGCGCTCTTGGTTCCAGTTCACGAGCTTATTGAAGATGTACTCAGGGAGCTGACCTGCTAAACGAGGAATTTCTTCGTGGCCCCTAGCTTCCACGCCGTGACAGGCTGTGCATGCGGGAACGTTACTTGCGGGATCGCCGTCTTCGAAAATTCTTTGCCCCTCGGAGTTGGCCGATCGTGAAGCGCCGCTCAGAGGCCTAGCCTTTAATCCGCTGAAATATTTGGCCAGAGCCGCTTGCGTCCCCGGGCTCAAGGCATGCGCCACGTTGTACATGTAACGATTTTTTCGCCGCCCTTCGCTATACGCTCGCAGCTGGTTCTCTGTGTATTGCGTTTGTTGTCCTGCTAGTCGCGGGATGGGATAAAATCCATAATAGCCTTGGGCCGATAATCCGTGACAGGTTTTGCAGTATTCGATCTTGGCCCCAAGCGAAGAGCTTGCACATTCAGCTCGCTCCGCGCAAAAGAGAACCGCCAGAACGGCGGCCGGCAAAGCCAGGCGCATATTAATGAGCTTCATAGTCCGGCCTTCGCTTTCATGGGCAGCGTCAACCGCCCTCCTGGGGGTTACATCGCAAACCAAATATAAGCGAACAGCAAATTGTTATCGTGAGCGAACACAGTGTCTCCATTAAACTCATTGTAGTACGTGTATTGGAGACCTATGCGCATATTAGCCCACGGCCAGATGGGTGCCCGGCTGGAAACAAAGGGGGTGTAGGCTATCTCGAAGATGTAGCCGTTGGTGTTTGGGCTACACGCACATCCTGGATTAGTGATAAATAGCGTCGTATCTGACGAGCCCCAGGTGTTGAAATATTGAGCTGTAAAGACGAAGCGATTGTCGTTGCCATAGGCAAGCGATGCCAGTCCCCTAAATGTGTTCAAAGTATTTGTGGGGTTGCTTGAGCCTGCGGCAACGGGATTATTGAAAGTGGCGTTAAGTTGTTGATATTCGTAAATATAGGTACCCCGCAACGTGAACCAATAATTCGACCCCTGGTACTGATATTGAGCATCGAAGGCTGTGTCGGTAAATCGATCAGCTCCAGGAATGAACACGGGAATTTGAAAGCCATTCGAGTCCGCCTGGCTTGTATCCCACTGTTGGAGTTGAGCCGACATTCCATAGGCGCCGAACTCAAACCAATGATTGCCCCAATGCGGTTCAAAAGCGACCCGCCAATAGGGAGCCACGCCGCTAATCACGCCAGCGCCGAACGGGTCCACACCGAGTTTGGTCTGCGTATTCCAATTGATCGTCTTATAGCCGGTCAATTCCAGATACAGCAGATCGTTGATGAAGGCATAGGCGCCAACGCCAGCCACATGTGCGGCAAGCCCCCCGTCTATAAGGGTTGTGGTGGGCGTTCCCGGGTATAGTCCCGCCGGCGGAATTGCATATGGGAATGACCAGGCCGGCGTTGTATTCCACGGGTCCTGAACGCTCGGGTTATTATTCGCCGTGATGCCAAAAATGACATCCAGGCCGGCAATGCGCGCTGTGTTGGCATAGCGAACGTCGGTATTATCCCACGACCATTGAAAGGTCGCGAAGGGGTCGGTCGGTGGTGGAATCCCAGCCGGAGCGCCGTTGTAGGTTACCTGCGCAAAGGCGCCGATATGCTCCGTGATGGCACCGCCATAAAAGAAGCTG
>Ga0207837_1000023_pt1 | contig 25946 bp, 23 predicted proteins | sample LuqExpMetageno58_FD_187816 | JGI IMG/M metagenome (GOLD analysis project Ga0207837, IMG submission 187816) | Tropical forest soil microbial communities from Luquillo Experimental Forest, Puerto Rico - Sample 58 (SPAdes) | ecosystem: Environmental > Terrestrial > Soil > Tropical forest ... | reverse complement strand
CGTGAACTCCGATGGTAATTAGGGTTGTCAGCAGCGCGAGCACTAGCGGAATTAGGACTGCAACCTCTTGCGGTGAAGAAGGGGTCATGATGCCTCGGGCGCAAACAGCTAATCTTTCATCTCGTCTGCGGTGGCGAGCTTGATAAACTTTGTAAGTAGCCGCGCAGCTGGAGCGAGCTGCAGGCAGCGCGCAACTTAGTCTGCTATTTATAGCAGGATCTTCTACTTGGGATTAGCCAGGGTGCTTGGCTTTAGGTTGCGACTCTTATCAATCAGCAGGTGAATACTGATCAAGAAAACCCATATGGGCAACACCACGACGCTCCAGCTGATGTAGTAGCTCCCGATAAGCAGAATCAATGCCAAGACGTAACCGAGAATAGCGATCCATCGTGGTGCGATGCCGGTGTAGATTACAACGGTCGAGGTTGAAATCATGAATACGCCCGCCATCTTGATTGCGTAAACATTCACTACGATGTACGCAGCTGCCCGGGCAAAGCGAAACGTCGTTGTATTAATGAGTTCGTTTGATGCAGCGGAGGATGCTACGAGGATTACCGCACCAATAACAGCTGCTGCAATAAACAGTGTGGCTACGAACAATAGGGCACTGCCAAAAAATACGGTCGCGAAGAAGCGATCTTCCAGTTCGCCCAGTCGATCACGCAGCACACCGATGAACCATAAAAACGCAACCCCAGCGAATGGAACCAAATGAAGCGCAACTGCCGCGGTGTTAGCGTTACTGGTTAGCCACGCGCCTTGCTCCAATGGGTCTGCGGGAACCGCAGTTCTGAAGAGCCAAAACATAAGCAGCAGGAGAATTGAAAAGATGATGCCGGCAACTGCGGCGGCTTGCGGCGTCTTTAGTCGCGCGCGAGTGAGTGTTCCTTTTTGTGGCATTACAAAAGCTTTCTTTCTTAGCCAAAACTTGTAACCAAGCCTTTGGCCCACAAAGCAGGCCACCTATAATCTGACAAAATATCCGTAATCGCTACAAGCGTAGTGCCTAATCTCGGGCGCCCGCCCCTTGTCTGCTCATTGCGAACTTACAAATTGTCTCCCATGTCTAACGATTAGCTTTGCCCGAGTGCCCGCCCAGTCCTTGCGAATCTGGAACCTGTGTCAGCATAAACTCTTCGGGCTGAGTAAAATGGTGCGAAATTTCTCGGTTAAGCAGGCTGAGTTCCAACTGAAGGACTGGATGCCGGTATGCGGGAAGTGTTTGGGTTAGATTTTCGATCATCGACCGTAGACGTCGGACAATTTGCAGGTTATTCGACCCGCACCGACGAATCTCGCTAAACACCAGATGAACAAAATCTTCCCAGTTTGGGGTCCGGCAAATCACACGCAATAGTCTAGATTTGTCCAGAATCTCATCGGTTCGCAGGTTCCGATTGCCAACCTTTCTGAGCATGCGATGAAGCTGGTCGATCGCCAACACGGCAGTGGTAGGATCATTGATCGCTGGCGATAATGCTTTAAGCGCTATATCAATTATAATTCGAAATGCGAACGTAGGATCCTGCTCCATCGTGCGCTCAGACCCAAAAGCAATCGTCGCACGTAGAATTTCGTCGTCAATGGAGCTCTTGCAGCCATATAAGTTGAACAAAGGCTCATCGACCGCAACGAAGTCGCCGACTTGAGGCACAAACTCGATTACCCCGTTTAACCTTTCTGCCTCATTTGTAAGTGTTTGGATGTTTACCGCCAAAACAATTCCCGATGTCCCTTTATGCAGAATAATGTGATCCGGCACGGCGAGTGCATGGCGGTGGGATTCCGAAACATTCGGGCCTAGACTGTGATCGGGGTACACGTCTTCGATAACCTGAAGGCCGGCGTTGCCGACACGAGCCAAGATACTGATGGGACGCAATAAGCGGGAGGCGTAGTCAATCAGGTAAAAGAACGCGGCGAAACAGACGACGCCAAGGGAAGCAGCCACAAATACGACAAGCTGGTTCACAGGGGAACTAACTTTATTAAGCGAACTTAGTGCGAAGAGAAATGTGAATATGAACAGGCCTACCGTGTATCTCACAACATTATCGCTCAACAATGTCGTAGCGATAATCCGCGCCGTTAGCTGCGAGCTAGCAACTTGAATCGCCACTAATAGCGAACCGAACGTAAAGACCACGAAGGCAAGTGTCGCGCTGATAATAGCTTCGAGCGTCGCTCGAGCACCCGCTTCCGATAAACCCAGGAAAGTCCAGTCGAGGTGAGGGTCGAGCCAAACCAGCAGGCGCGTGGCCGCCAAAGCAAATGGGATCGCAATAAATGGCACGATCCAAAGAGACGATCTAATATAACTTCTGAGTCTGTAAAATTGGTTCCAAATCATCTAAGTATCTCGAATAGTTGCTGAGACGACTGCATCCTCCGTCCTTCGCTCATGTGAATTCTAATGCATTAATGGAAACGCTGTACATTGTCTTCGGTACATGGTCAAAGCGATCATCTCCAAAATTTGGTTCGTGCCGCAATCTCATGGGATAGGGTAGCTTGCGTCACTGACTCAAATTGAAATCGACCGCCCGCGTCTCTAGTTCATATCAATCAGCATTAACGCCGCTTAATTTCCTTCGGTCATTGATCTAACACGCATTGTGAAACTCGGCAGGTTTCTATCCATGATGTGACCTGGACCTGCAAAACTCGCGTCGTCACACCTCACAAAATTTCAGCGACATTACTGCTCCCGGGCGCGCGAACAGATCAATGCTGTGTTCTGCCCGTTAGTGTCCACTAAAAACCAGCGTTTGGAACGGGAGCACAAGCGTCTGGATACGTAAAATCAAAGCATGTACCAGCGCGAGCGCATCAACGGCGTGCAGGGCGGCCGCACGCAGCATTCCAGTATCCTTTGATACGATCTCATCGTGATTGTTGGAATACGCATTAGCAATACAACTGCTGCCTGCGGTCACTCCCTCGAGTCCATCTTTGTAAAGAGGCTCGAGAAACACAAGCAGAGTGCCCGGCCGCGCTATCTGCTGCGGATCAAGCAGTTGCTCGCCCCCGCGGAACTGACCCGCGGCGATAAAATCTTGCACATACGTAACCACCATTGGGATCACCGTAAATGGTTTGGAAACACAAGTGACCTCCGCTGCCATTCCGGGCTTCATGACTTGCGCTTCAATCTGTCCAAAACCGGCCTGTAAAAATTGCTCGCCTGCCCCCTCGGGGATCAACACCCCTGCAGGGCGCATCAACGGATTGACGACATCTCCTACCCGAAGCACGAATTGCTCAACCCGACCGGTTACCCCGGCGCGGACGACGGTTTTGTCTAGCGCAACTTGTGCCTCACTCAGCTCAGCTTCGGCGCTCGCTTTGTCGGCAGGCAAAACACTCGCGAGCCGCTCCTGTGCGGCGTTTTTGGCTGCATTTGCCGAAGCAATCGCTGCCACGTCGCCCTGCTCAGCGACCTGGAGTCGCTCAATCTCGCGGAATGGAACGTTACCCGGATTGCGCCTGTATAGCTCTTGTTTCGTCTCTAGCTCATCGACAGTCTGCTGGTGCTTGCTCCGTGCCTGTTGCACCTGCCCTTCTGCATTTTCAACGTCCGCCCGAGCCATCACCGTTTGGGCCTCGACCTGCGCAATCTTTCGCCGCGCAGTCTCTACGGCGGCTTCCTGCTTGGAACTGTCGAGCCTGAAAATAGGCTGCCCTTGTTTGACTGAACCAGTAGTACCGACGAAGATCTCAGCGACCCGCCCATTTGTCTCAGGAAGAATCGGGACCGTTCTAAACAATAATGCAACATTGCTTGTGGAGGGGTGGTTGTAAAAAACCGTTGTGATAAGGCCAACAGTCAGAATCAGGCATGCGGTTATGCCCCACCTGAGCTCAAACCAGACGGAGTATAGAGTGATTTCCTTGCCAATCCTCTTTCCCTGTACATACCGACGGTAGAGATAGTCCGGAAGAATTGTTAATAATGAGCAGAGCAGAAGCTCAAGCATGGCCTAGCTCCTTTTTCTTTTTCTCAACAGTTTCTAATTTTCTCGGCACTGGCGTGGTCCTGTCCGGCGGGACCTGAGGGGTCTCATCGATCTCTTTCATCTCATTCAAGGGCTGTGATCGTGTCTCGCTCGCGCCCTCACCCTCTTTTACTCCCGCCATCTTCTCGACCGACCTTGCGATCCGTCCAAATATGCCACCGAAATCGGGGAACTCGATCATCGCAAGTAACAAACCTATTATCCAAAAAATATGCATATGAGTGAACAGAGCAATTAGACCTAAAACCGCGACTATCTCGAGCTGCACTTTGTGTGTCTTATGTGCCATTCGCTCGGGCAAAGTATGCAATCGAAAGAAGAAGACTCCGAAACTCAAAACGGCCCCGACCAAGAAGATAGCCGTCACGACCATGAGCACGTCCGTTTCACCAGGAGCGGTGACAAAACGCGGCAGATGCGCAGTCGCGGCCGGATTCAGATGTTCAGTCGCGGCCGCATGAAGTGGTTCAGCCATGGGTAACTCCTGTCGGCGACGGCAGTTTACGAAGCACCATCAATTCGCATTTGCAAATTGGAAGTTCGTTTCACCGTCGTAAGCCTAATCCGTGACCCGAGGTACGGTACCCCAATTTACGGACATCGAAAATAGGCGGTGTCCATCTCCGGCATCCCAGCAAATTGCCGTGTGACTTTGTTTTCGTCATCTATTTTAAAGATAAGCTGCATTGTCGAAAGAGCTATATCCGTCGAGCATACCGCAACCAAATTCAGTATTGCCCCATCCTGCTTACGGGCTTTGACGTCGCAACTTGCAATTTTTCCTCTGATCTTGTTCCCATCGACTATGAACCCGCTTCCATATAGGTCAGACTCTTTGGACATTGAGATTTGCCCATTCGTTTTTACGAACATCTTATCACAAACCGAGGTGTCTGTTGTCCAGAGTCCATTCAGATCAAATGCGTACGCTGGGATGCTAAAGAGCATGCAATGTATGCACGCGGAAAAAGAAAGGGCTTTTATCCCTGAAGAGCAAACCACTTTCCCAGCATGGCCAATTATGGTCGGTCGGTTCCGCATAACTAAAGCATCTCTATCGGCTCCCCTAACGGCCAAAATTGCGTCCATCAATTCCGAAGTTGTTGGCTGTTAGTTAGGCTTTTTTCAACACGGCTAAAGTATGCCGGGCAATCATCAGTTCCTCGTCTGTCGGAACCACAAAAAGACCGATGCGACTCTTTTTGGCAGCTAATGACGTCTCACCCTTTTCATTGGCCTTGGGGTCGAGAGCTCCACCAAGCCAAGTAAGCTTTTCTGCGATGCGTGCTCGCATACTAGATGAGTTTTCGCCGATGCCTGCTGTAAATACGAAAGCGTCGATGCCTCCCATTGCTGCCGCCAAAAGCCCGGCATAGAGTCCGACGCGATAAACAAAATGTTCGAGCGCCAAGCGAGCCCGAGGATCCTTACTTGCTTCGAGCTCGCGAACGTCATTGCTTATTCCGGAGATGCCCTTTAGGCCGCACTCGTTATAGAGCAACTTCTGCACCTCCGAAGAACTCATCTTCTTTTCATCGATCAGGTAAAGAATAACACCGGGGTCGATCTGGCCTGGTCGTGTACCCATCGGCAATCCGTCGAGTGCAGTAAATCCCATGGTGCTTTCCACACTGCGGCCGTTGACAAGAGCGCACATAGATGCGCCGCTGCCAAGATGCGCAACGATTACACGTCCGCCTGCGACCTTCGGTGCGACCTCTCGTAGACGGTCCGCAACGTATTCGTACGATAAGCCGTGAAAGCCATATCGACGGACTCCCTCCACATACAGGTACGCGGGAACGGCGTAGCAGTCCGCAACCGGATCATGACCGCGGTGAAACGCTGTATCAAAACACGCCACCTGAGGAAGGCCGGGGTATCGCTCAAAAATCGCCCGAATGGGTGCAAGATTGTTCGGCTGGTGAAGTGGTGCCAGAGGTACTAACCGTTCGAGTTCGGCTACCGCCTGTTTATCTACGACCAGCGGACGATCATACTTTGGTCCGCCATGCACGACGCGGTGCCCGACTGCGATGAACTCTAGACTTTGCGTCTCGCGCAACCATGCGCCGGTCGTTATTAAAGCTGCTTTGCCATCGGGAACTTTTTCCGGCGCATAGGACTGATCCACTAGTGGTTTTTTATCGCCGGTCTCGGCCCGAAGCCGGGGATGGGTTCCGACCCCGTCCATTTGACCCTTGATTAGCCGACGCAGCGTCTTTCCCGCCGCCTCAAAAACTTGAAATTTGACGCTAGAGGACCCAGCGTTTACGACGAGAACGGTGTCCATGATTATGCGGCCGGTAGTGGTGCTTTAGTTCGTCGGGCGTGCGCGAAAAGAACTGCGACCGCACAGGAGGCCATCCGTGATCGCACTGAGTCAGCGCGAGATGTGAGAATAATGGGCACTCGTGCCCCGAGAACGATGCCAGCCGAATCGGCTTTGGCGAGAAACGAAAGATTTTTCGCCAGCATGTTACCAGCTTCAAGGTCTGGCACGACTAGTATTTGTGCACGCCCAGCAACTTCAGATTTGATGCCTTTGATCTTTGCAGCCTCGGGGCTGATTGCGTTATCAAATGCAAGCGGTCCGTCCAGAATTCCGCCAGTAATTTGACCACGATCGGCCATCTTACAAAGCGCGGCAGCGTCAATCGTAGAAGGAATCTTAGAGGTCACCGTTTCGACGGCAGACAAGAGCGCTACGCGCGGGGTGCCGAGGCCGACCTGATTAAATAGGTCAATTGCATTTTGTATAATGTCGTGTTTGGCATCGAGATCAGGAAATATATTGATCGCCGCATCCGTAATGAAAAGCGTCTCCGGATAAGTTGGTACATCCATAATGAAGACATGGCTGATTCTTCGCGCGGTTCGTAGCCCAGTCTTGGAAGATGTCACCTCCCGCATAATTTCATCGGTGTGCAAGCTACCCTTCATGAGCAACTCGCCTTTAGATTCGCGAATTAGGGCTACCGCTTGTGCTGCTGCTGCTTCGCTATGGGGCGCATCGACAATTTCAAAGCGGCTAATATCAATCTTGTGTTCCTTCGCTACAGCGGAAATCTTTTTCGCCGGCCCGACCAAGATCGGAACAATCAAGCCCGCTTCTGCCGCTTCGACAGGGCCGCGCAGGGATGTCTCGTCGCATGGATGCGCAATAACTGTCGTTGCCGGTGGTACTTGCTTCGCGCGCGCGATCAAGCGTTCGTATTTTGAAGCAGGCGGATCGCCGACCGGGCCGATAGCTGCAATCTCTCCAATCTCGCTGGTTCTCTTGGAAGGCATGATTGTATCGCCCTAGTTGTTACGTTGGGATACGGTATCACGATGCCTTCTTACGAACCTCGTGAATGGGGATTGGTTGCGTACTTTCATCTTCTTTGACGCCAAACAAACGAGCAACTTCAGCCAATCTCCTCGAAGTGTCCACCGAGAGTTCGCCGCTCGCCAATAGCACCTCCTTAATCAGACTGACTGCTTTGTTCCGCGTGTCAGCATCGGCACGGACGATCATCTCGGGGATGGCGGCGAGTGCCGCCTCCTGATCGATCAGCAGGATATTGAATTGCTCACGGACCAGAGCTTTAAAATCAGATAACGTTATATCGGTATGAGTTTCACGAATGCGGCGGACCATTTCGAAACCGCGTTCATCAACCGTCCCGCCGCGGCTCATGCCTGCGTACAACAGCCCACGGATCATGGCTGCGCGGAAACCGCCCACCGGAATGCGTGATTTGAGTTCAGCTATCCGCTGATTCAATAGCTGATTATGTAAAAAACTCTCCGCTGCTTTTCGCGGCGGCTCCGTTCCGGTTGGGTCAATGCCGACAGCTGCCTGTAGTATTGGCGAGCCATACACATCCAAAAAGGTCTCTTCAGCCCACTTCTCGTTCGTATCACGCCACGCATCAAGCATGGCAACAACTTGCTCGGATACGCTCTGCTGAACTGCAATGAATGGATTATTTGGCTCTACAGGCTTTCGTTGCTTGCGGACCTGTTCCGCGAGGCCTTTGACCGCCTTCATCGCTGGATTCGCGTCAGAAAACATCTCATATGGCAGACGCAGCGGGTGCATCTGCTGCATCCACTGTGCCAGCGGTGCGCTGACCGAAGCGCGTACTATAGGCTGCACAAACGTTCGGTACATGGCGAGATTGATTTCGGAAACACGAGCAGCGGTCGCAAAGCGGCGCTCATCGGCCGCATCGTTGCCACCAAGTGCCCGGATATCATCGAGTGTTCTGGCCTCGCACCGCATTATCCAGTTCCCGCTCGCGAGATCTGGGTTCGCCGTATCCTCGGTTTTGTTTTCGAAGACAGCTTCGTAAAGGCCCGGTGGCAGTGTATCGATCAAATCGATATTGCTTGAGAACTCTGCATGCTCTTTCTTCGCCACGCCCCCCGAAACAAAGATGCCTAAATGACCGATAGTCTCGTGAATGGTGTAGACGATGGTCTGGCCATATGACCGAATCTCATCCACATTCTTATAAAGGTCGATAATCCAGTCGAGTGCTTGCTGCACAGGGGTAACGTTGTCGCCTTTCGAGCAGAAGGCCACTATGGGCGAGCGAATGTTACGAAGGTCGATCGCGGTCCCGTCTGATGTTTTGATCCTACCAGCAGCGAGATTATTTCCGATGAACAATTCATCCACGATAAACTGAATTTCTTCAGCATTCAGATTAACGTGACCGCCCCACCAGCGTTCAAAATCCAGATAACGAGGTGCCTCGGTGTCGATTTTGGAGTAAAGGTTGTATTGTTTAGTCCAAAGAGTGTTAGCAGGATTCTGATTCTCAAAGTTCTGGACCAACCAAGCGCCATCAAACTTGCCGGCGCCGAGGTCGCCGGTCAGGGCGGTCAACCAACTGCCCCCTAACAATCCGCCGCTATAACGCATCGGATATTTGCCTCGCACACCCGCCCAATACGAAAGCGGGGACCCAGCAATGATAATAGGGCCAAATAATTCAGGGCGGATCGAGGCCAACATCATCATCGCCCAGCCGGCCTGGCAGTTGCCGATAACGCACGGTTTGCCTTCGGCCTTTGGGTGCAATTCGGCCACCTTTTCGAGAAACACCGCTTCGGCGCGGGCAATATCCTCGATTGTCTGTCCCGGTACTGGATCCGGAAGGAAGCCCACAAAGTAGCAAGGGTATCCCGCCTTAAATGCCACGCCGATTTCGCTGTCCGCCTTAAAACCACCGATGCCCGGACCATGCCCAGCACGTGGATCAACAATCACGAACGGCCTGCGTGTCATGTCGAGTTCGATGCCCGGAGGAGGTACAATTCTCACAAGCGCATAGTTGACCGGCCGATCGAGTTTCCGCCCATCAATGATGAGCTCTGGTTCAAAGTTGAGCACATTCGGGGCGGTCTCTTTTAGATGCTCGCGATATTGATTTCCGCGCTGACGCATAACATCCCAGAACAGGACGGTGCGCTGGGCGGCATCAATAAAATAATCCGTTGCAGAAGCGAAAGGAGCGAGAAAGGTCGAATATGCACTGGTCGAGGTGGAAAGTTCTGGATTGGATGGCATCTTTGTGACTCCTTCTCCCGTTACCTCGTAGCGACGCGCGCACGAGCGACGCCTTAAAGAAGGCAATTTAACGCCAGTTAATGCATTGGCGTCCAGCAAGCAAACGTCTTTGCTATAAATAATTTTTTTCCATTGCGAGTGAGTGCGTACCCAGACACCTTGCCTTTTTGAAAGGTTAGCAAAAACAAGATCTTGGTCATTGACCCAATATCACCTTGGGCCGCGGGATGTCCATGCGATATAATGTCACAAATGTTACAAGAACATGAGCGGCTTATTTGGTCAGCTAAAGTTGTAACGTGACATATACCACCTGACGGTCCTGCCTCTTTCTAAGTTCCAGCCCGCATTTCTCAAATACCTTCAGCATTGCCCTATTGTCGGGTAGAACCTCGGCTATAAATTCTTTAAGCCCCGCGGCGCGCGCAAGCGTAACGAGATGGCGCATCAGCGCCAAACCAATACCCTGTCCCTGGTATTCGTCGATCACGGCGAAGGCCACTTCTGCACTTCCGGGTCTTACGAGGACATAGCGTCCACCGCCGACGATCTGGCCTTGGCCACCCTCCTCTGCCACTGCGACTAATGCGACATGTTTTACGAAGTCGATATTCACGAAGAAAGCGATTTCCTTTTCTGAAAACTCTCTTCTTACGCCGAAAAACCTGCGGTATAGCGACTGGGTACTCGCGCGGCCGACAGCTGCAATAAGGCCTGCTCGATCGTCTGGCTTGAGCGCACGGATTTCGATTTTCCGTCCATCGCGCAGTGTTTCAACCGCTGAGAACTTGGATGCTTCCAACATCGGCTTGCGACCCATGGCCGGAATATAACAAGTGCAGGATGAAGTTATGTCGTCTCTTTTTTTCGCAATAATCAGAAGCCAAAGCAAATAGGTTGCCCCGATGCCTAACAATCGGAAGCCGCACAAACACAGTTTCAAACCCCGCTGCAGTGCAAAATCAACCCAACGGGCAATATACCCTAGTATAGGAAGCCTGTTGTTGCGATGCAGAGTAAAATAAGGTGCGGATTTCTTGTGCTGCCCCTTTGAACCAAATTTTTTTGACGCTGCCTTGTGTATGAGTGATTGTTATTTGCCTAACGACCCGGATGATGTCCGCGACGCGATCTTGGGAGTCTAACCATGGAGCACCCACTCAGAACGCCGGAAGAAATTTTAGCCTATCGCTCCTTACAACAGATCCTCGAGTCAAAACCAAAAGCCTTGTGGACGGTCGGCCCCGCCGACAGCGCACTCACTGCGCTGCAGATGATGGCCGATAAAAATATTGGGCACCTCGTCGTTTTGGAGCGCGGTACGTTGGTCGGAGTCATATCAGAGCGCGATTGCGTGCGGCGGGTGGTGGTGGCGAGGAAACCCTTGGAGACGACGCCGGTCGGAGACTTTATGGTCCGCAACGTCGTCACCGTGGATTTCTCACACAAATTCGCCGACTGCCTACGGCTAATGCATCAACACAAAATTCTCCACCTGGTAGTTATGGACAGCGGAAAGGCGGTGGCCGTCATCTCGATCCGCGACTTGCTAGGCGAGGCCGTAACACATCATGCAAAGATTATTGAGCAGCTTGAGCGCGAGCGTCTAACGATTTTCACGTCGACGGCCTGAAATTCCCGCTCTGCTGCGGCGTGTCGATACTCGGTAACGGGAGCGATCGTTATGAACCTTCTGATTGTAATTGGTGCACTGGTATTTCTTATGTTCGTGGCCTATCGCGGCTACAGCGTGATTCTTTTTGCTCCGGTAGCTGCCCTTGGCGCCGTACTGCTAACCGACCCGAGTTTGGTTCCGCCGATGTTCTCCAGCGTTTTTATGGAGAAGATGGTCGGTTTCGTAAAAAACTATTTTCCAGTGTTCATGCTCGGAGCTGTTTTCGGCAAGGTCATCGAACTATCGGGGTTCTCCAAATCGATCGTTTCCGCAGTGATTGGATTGCTAGGCCGCGAACGCGCAGTTCTATCGATTGTCGTGGTGTGCGCGATCCTGACCTATGGCGGCGTATCCTTGTTCGTGGTGGTGTTCGCAGTTTACCCGTTCGCGGCCGAGATGTTTCGCCAGAGCAATATTCCGAAGCGGCTCATACCTTGCACAGTGGCTCTTGGCGCATTCACCTTTACAATGGATGCCCTGCCGGGTACACCGCAGATTCAGAACATCATCCCTACTACGTTCTTTCAGACGACGACCTGGGCTGCTCCATGGCTTGGGCTAATCGGTAGCGTGTTCGTTCTCATCGGTGGTCTTGCTTACATCGAGAGCCGTCGGAGGGCAGCGCAAGCGCATGGGGAGGGCTATGGCACCGACCTCAAGAACGAACCGGAGCCATTCGAAGAAGAAAAATTGCCCAACGCCTGGATTGCTCTCTTGCCACTGGTTGTAGTGGGCGTCTCAAACTTTATTCTGACACATTTGATTCCGCGCGCTTATGGCGCAACGCATGAAATCAATCTGGGTAGTCACCCGGTCGTCACTAAAATTCCCCCCGTATCAGCTATCTGGGCGGTCGAGGGCGCGCTGTTGCTCGGTATCTTGGTTGTGGTGGTTTTTGCCTGGCGTCCCGTGCTTGCGAAATTCGCGGATGGCAGCAAGGCGGCGGTCGCTGGCGCGCTCTTGGCTTCGCTCAACACCGCGTCGGAGTACGGATTTGGTGGCGTGATCGCTTTGCTCCCCGGTTTCGTAGTGATAGCGGACGCGCTTAAAGCGATTCCCAATACGCTCATAAATGAAGCCGTTAGCGTGACTGTGCTTGCCGGAATAACAGGTTCGGCTTCCGGCGGGATGAGCATTGCCCTTGCTGCGATGGCCGATAATTTCGTCGCTGCTGCCGAGACGGCAAAAATTCCACTCGAGGTTTTGCATCGCGTCGCCTCCATGGCAAGCGGTGGCATGGACACACTGCCGCATAATGGTGCAGTCATCACGTTGCTTGCTGTTACCGGCCTCACTCACAAGGATTCCTATAAGGACATTTTCGTGATTACGATGACGAAAACTGCGGCAGTCTTTTTTGTAATCGGAGTATACTATTTGACCGGTATCTACTGATGAATCGAATGACTTGGACTGAGTAAATCGCAAGGCTGCCGCGAGCGACTTGTTGCAGCCTTTAAAAAATGAGGAGGCATCTCGTCATGCCGGTGACCACCTCCCAATCAATCACTACCTCAGAGCGTTTGCCGGATACCGGAAAGATCGTCAGCGCCGAGGATGCCGTTCGTCTCATACGCACCGGTGACACGGTCGCGACCGGCGGCTTTGTCGGCATCGGTTTTGCTGAAGAAATCGCGGTCGCGCTAGAGGCACTTTATCTCTCGACGGACGAACAAGATCTCAAGGCGGACGGTAAGCCGCGCAATCTCACGCTAGTTTACGCCGCGGGACAGGGCGACGGTAAGGAGCGTGGGCTCAACCATCTCGGGCATGACGGACTGGTGCGACGCGTTATTGGCGGACACTGGGGGCTGGTGCCGAAACTGCAACGCCTTGCTATTGCCAACAAAATCGAGGCTTACAATCTTCCACAGGGCGTAATCACGCATTTATTTCGCGATATTGCCGCCAAGCGGCCTGGCCATCTCACACGCGTTGGACTCGGAACCTTTGTCGATCCGCGCCATGGTGGCGGCAAGATAAATGAATGCACCAAGGATGACCTTGTAGAGCTACTCGAAATCAAGGGCGAAGAATTTCTGTTCTATCGCGCTTTTCCGATAAACGTCGGCATCATTCGCGGGACGACCGCCGATCCCGATGGCAACGTTACCATGGAAAAGGAGGCGCTCACCCTCGAGGCGCTAGCAATCGCCATGGCGGTACGAAACTCTGACGGAGTGGTCATCGTGCAGGTCGAGCGAATAGCCGAACGTGGCTCGCTCAATCCGCGGCAGGTCAAAATACCTGGTGTCCTCGTGGACTGCGTGGTTGTGGCCAAGCCGGAAAACCACTGGCAGACATTTTCAGTCCAGTACGACCCCGCCTTCAGCGGCGAGATCCGCGCGCGTACCGGTTCAATTCCAGCAATGGAATTGAATGAGAGGAAAATTATTGCGCGACGCGCGGCCCTGAATCTCAATGCCAACAGCGTCGTAAACCTCGGCATCGGAATGCCCGAAGGCATTGCGAACGTCGCCAACGAGGAAAAAATAACCGACTTGCTGACGTTGACAGCTGAACCCGGGGTGATCGGCGGTATACCCGCAGGAGGACTCAATTTCGGCGCCGCCGTCAACGCCCAAACCGTGATCGATCAGCCATACCAGTTTGATTATTACGATGGTGGTGGTCTCGACGCAGCGTTTCTCGGTCTGGCCCAAGCAGATCGAGAGGGCAACCTGAATGTAAGTAAGTTCGGCCCGCGCCTCGCGGGAGCCGGCGGTTTTATAAATATCAGCCAAAATGCCAAGCAGGTGGTTTTCGTCGGGACCTTTACCGCTGGTCGTCTACAAGTAGCAGTTGAGGACGGCCGCCTGCGGGTCGTTAATGAGGGCAGCTTAACGAAGTTCGTAAAGGAGGTTGAACACAGGACGTTTTCGGGCGGTCTCGCGGCAAAGCGCAAACAGCCTGTGCTTTATGTCACAGAACGCTGCGTATTCGATCTCACCGAGGAGGGCTTGGAGCTAATCGAGGTTGCGCCCGGCATAGATATTGAGCGGGACATTCTGGCAAGGATGGCGTTTCGTCCGATCATGCGCCGTGACCCTATGATTATGGATAAGCGGATATTCCTTGAAGAGCCGATGGGATTGCGAGATGACCTGCTGCGCATGCCTCTTGAGCGCCGCTTCACCTACCACCCTCAGCAAAACCAGTTCTTTGTCAATTTCGAAGGTCACGTAATTCGAAACCATAAAGACATCGAACAAGCTCGCCGTATTGTCGAAGACATGCTGTCGCCGTTGGGGCGCAAGGTCTACGTCATCGTCAACTACGACAATTTCAAAATCTACCCTGACATGATCGACGAGTATACCGCAATGGTCCGTGATGTGGCCGACCGATTTTACTACGCCGCTACCCGCTATACGACTAATGCATTTTTGCGCAAAAAGTTAGGCGCAGCTTTGAATCGGCGCGCTCTGGCACCGCACATATTCGAAAGCGCAGACGAAGCGCGCGCCCATCTGCGTCAGTTAGAAAGTAAGACCGCAAGCTGACAACAGTGAAAGTGTGAGCAACCATATGAACAAGCCTGCAAAACCCGTCGGTACTGCAACTGCCAGTCCTCAAGAGATTACGAGTCCTCAGGAGATTAGAAGCGGCGCGAAAAGTGACGCTAGCCCGACCGGCGGAATATTGAGCCCGAAGACCATCGACGACTTGGCGGACATCGCCAAACGAAGCGATAGGCTCTTTCAACTATACATCGAAAAGCTCAAAACAGACGACGGTTATCAGGTGATTGACCCCAAAACCGTCGCAGCGACGTTCCAAGAATTAGTCCAAAGAGTTGAGGTTGATCCCGCGCCGATTGTTAAAGAGCAAATCGCGCTTTGGACCGATATGGCCACACTCTGGCAGCGAACGGCCTCCCGCATTCTCTTCAATACACCAGTCGAACCGGTCGTCGAACCGGCCAAACAAGACAACCGGTTTAAGAACAAATCTTGGGACGAAAATCCTCTGTTTGACTATATGAAGCAATCCTACCTTCTGTTGTCGCGGTATTTTCAGTCGTCGGTTCGTAACGTCAAAGGGATCGATCCACACACGCTCCATCAGGCGGAATTCTATACCCGTCAGTTCGTCAACGCATTGTCACCGACCAACTTTGCCGCCACAAATCCGGATGTCATCAACAAAACAATGGAGACCCGGTGCGAAAACCTAATCGCAGGCCTAAGGAATTTCATTGAAGATCTCGAACGCGGCGGCGGCCGGCTAAGAGTGAAGATGGCCGACAATGAGGCTTTTCAATTTGGCAAGAACATTGCGAGTACACCTGGGAAGGTCGTTTTCCAAAACGAACTGATTCAGCTTATTCAATACGAGCCATCGACCCCAACAGTTTATCGCCGACCATTGCTCATTGTGCCGCCTTGGATCAACAAATTCTATATCTTGGATCTCAAGCCTAAGAACTCGTTTATCAAATGGTGTGTCGACCAAGGTCACTCAGTTTTTGTGATCTCTTGGGTCAATCCGGGTGCCGAACTCGCCAGCAAAGCATTTTCTGACTATCTCCTCGAGGGCCCCCTAGCGGCTATCGATGCAATCAAGCGAGCAACCGGGGAACCCGAGGTCAACGTTATTGGGTACTGTATCGGTGGTACCCTGACTGCGACCGCCCTCGCCTACATGGCTGCAAGAAATGACAGACGCGTCGCCTCTGCCACTCTGTTTACAGCACTTTTGGACTTTGCCGACGTGGGCGATATTTCGGTATTCATTGACGACGTTCAGCTCAAACTTGCTGACGAGCACATGGATCGCCTCGGTTACCTTGAAGGTCATCACATGACTGAGGCATTCAATCTCATGCGCGAAAATGATCTAATCTGGTTCTTCATCGTGAATAATTATCTGCTCGGTCGCGATCCAGCTGCGTTTGATATTCTGTATTGGAATTCGGATTCGACGCGCATGCCGGCGACAATGCAGAGCTTCTACCTGCGCAATATGTATCATCGCAACGTTCTCAAGAACCCAGGCGGAATTACACTAGCCAATGTCCCCATCGATCTGCGGAAGATCAATGTTCCGATTTATTTCCTGTCGACACGCGAGGACCACATTGCCCCTTGGCGTTCGACCTATGCAGGGACGCAGTTGGTCTCAGGTCCGGTTCGTTTTGTACTCGGGGCTTCCGGGCATGTCGCCGGCGTGATCAATCCGCCAGCTGCCAATAAGTACGGCTATTGGGCCAACGAATCCTTGCAAGCGGATCCAGACGCCTGGTTGAACGGCGCCTCATTTCACCAAGGCTCCTGGTGGACCGATTGGGCGAAATGGATTGCCGGTCATGGCGGCGAAAAAGTTTCGTCGTACCATCCCGGCGACCATGAGCTTTCAGCAATTGAGGATGCGCCGGGATCGTACGTCAGAGTAAGACTGGCCTAGGAACCTCGCCTGGAAGCTTAAATTTTCCGAAGTCGCGCCCTGCCAACTCTACCAACCCAGCGTAATTCCTATGTCGCCCGGCAGTCCGCCCGGCCAGTCAACAATCTCACACTTTAAGCGGTAACCACGCGGCTGCAGGTGTTTTTTCCAAAATTGGTAAAGCTCCAGCGGCAGTCCCGTAAGTGTATTTTCCCAACCTGGCTCTTGCTGATTAATCGCACGCCCACGATCAGTGAAAAGCTGATTTGAAAACTGGCCAACGCGAACTTCGGTAAGACCGTTGCTCACGGCTCGATTTATAATAGCGGCCGCCCGTTTAAATCTCTCCTCATCGGGTACACCGGAAGGTTTTTCAAGCTTTTCGAGCAATGCTTGTTTTTCCGCATCAGCCGCAGCCTTTTTGTGCGCGAACTCCGCTGCTTTTTCTGCCTCAGCTACCGCAATTCTTTTCTTTAAATCCGACGCGCTTGGAAGCAGTTCGTCAAGACTCGTTGTCATTGCTTACCTCCGGCTCTGATTAAACCTTGCAGAGAAGCCCTTGCACATTTGCGCGCTTCGGTCGCCATCGCCGCGCCAGCAATTAGCGTAGCACAATATAGCATTTCGACATCGAATGTCTCCCATCAAATTACAAGACATAGAGCAAATGACTATACCAAATCGAAGCAAATCAATGCAGGCGCTGTATCGATCGCCTAATCCATGATGTGGTATCCGCCGTCAATATAAAGAGTTTCGCCTGTAATAAGGCGCGCCGCATCGTGCGCGAGAAAGGCGGTGGCAACACCAACATCATCGATACTGACGAGACTGCGTGTAGGTGCCTTTGATTTAGCTTTGTCCAACAATGCGTCAAACTCAGGGATTCCAGATGCAGCCCTTGTCGCCAGGGGTCCAGGCGAAATCGCGTGAACGCGAATACCCTTTGGGCCGAGTTCAGCCGCAATATAGCGAACCGCGCATTCTAGCGCCGCTTTGGCGACGCCCATAATGTTGTAATTCTTCACGACCATCTGGCTGCCGTAGTAGCTCATCGTAAAGAGGCAACCGCCTTTCTTCATAAGAGGTTCGGCTAGATGTGCCATGCGAATGAATGTCCAGCAGGACACATCCATGGTGGTGAGAAAACCATCTTTTGTTACGTCCGTAACGCGGCCGCCGAGCGCATTTTTAGGGGAAAACGCGATGGAGTGAACGACAAAGTCCAGTCTGCCCCAATCCTTGGCGATCCGCTCAAAGACGGCCTCCATTTGGCCGGGAACATTGACGTCAAGCGGCATCACGATCGGGGCCTCAAGTGCGCGGGCGAGCGGGTCCACATATTTCTTTGCTTTGTCATTTAGGTATGTCACCGCAAGCTCAGTTCCGAATGCTCGAAAAGCTTTGGCGCAACCCCAGGCGATGGAATTTTCATTGGCAATGCCAACAATAAGTCCCCTCTTGCCTTCAAGGAGCTTGGCTTTCACAGTGGGAATCATCGACGAAGTGCTTTTGGTATCGAGCTTAGGCATGTGCGCCTCCACGTAACGCTCTGCGATCTTTTTTATCTCACGAAAGGCCTGACGTCGATCTTTGGCATCGTGTACATGGGCAACTTCGCGACCGTTGACCTTGAAATGGCCCTCACCCCACGGGGCTACATCTATTTCTAAGCGATCATTCCCTACGTTCGCGACAAATTGTTGGATGGTAGCGCCCTTCCCGACGGCCAAAGCATCATTTGATCGCCAATCAAGCGTCATTGATGTCATCTGCGGTCCTCATTTTAGATCAGGTCGCGTCCGCTAGAAATTAGCGGAGACCTGGCAAAAACATCATTGTCCTAAGGTACAATATGGCCAGCGAAATCGGTGTTTCAGGTAGGTTGGGTCGAAACAGCGCTCGCCTTTATAACACTCACGTGCTGATGTTGGCACGTGCTGATAGAGGAACGGTCTACAGCATCGGAAACCGGACCGGGTGTTCGGTCTGGCGTAGTCGTCGGGTGTCGGTCATTGTAGATTTGCGGGCTTGCCCAAAGGCTAATCTTCGCCATCACCCAACGCACTAATAATCCAATAAGACAACCAAAGATGACCTCTGCGACCTTATGCAGGCTATGTTCCCGTTTTTAACAGAATCGGCCATTAACGGACTCGTGCAGCGCAGCAAGACGGATCGTTATTCGATTCCCCAAACGACAATTTTATGAGAAAGTCTAATTTGACGTTTTAAAATCTAACTTGGGAGAACGGTTCATGCGTACCAGTCTCATGGTCTCAGGACTCTTTTTTGTTTTTGCTTCGGTGTCATCTGCTCAAGCGCAGACGTCAATCGACGTCGCGAAGATTAGTTGCGATGAATACGTTCATTCAAAAATTGCCACCCCTAAATTAATCGCCGCTTGGTTAAGCGGTTACTATAATGGCAAACGTAACAACACGGTCATTGACTTACAAAACATGCAAGAAAATGTGAATAAGGTAGATCATTATTGTGAGGGCGAGGCGAATTGGAAAGTGCCAGTCATGCAGGCAATCGAACAGGTGCTAGGCACGGCCAAATAGCAGAGCGCCATTTCGGTAGCCACCTTCGCGAGGCGCTTCATCAGGAAGTGCGTCCTAGCGCTTCGGTCTCGCCGCGTTAGCCGCGATGAACAAGGCTGTTATCCCGAGGATCAGACCAAGACCGAGCCCCTCATCCTCGGTTAGGCTGCCGAAAACCCTGAGCACGGCAGGGAGTTCAGGTGCCACAGCCATCAGCAAACCACAAAGCACTAGAACGGCAGCCGCGCCGTAAGACACGAACTCGGGTCGAGCCAGTGTTTTCTCGCCAAGTATGACGAGAGTTACAGCGGCCATCGCTTCAATAGTCATGCCGAGCGGAAAGAGAATGACGAACAGAAGCCAGCAGCAGCCCACACAATAGACTGCGTGGAGCAAGCCCATACGAAGTGCGCCTGCCGTACTATGATGCCATGACGTCATAATGATGGGCCTGCGACACTCCGAGAGGCATCGCTGCTTTACCGGGGTAAGCTGGTAGATACCCGACACCATCAGGATCAGGCCGCCAATTTCAGCCGCAGTGGCCGGAACAAGCGCGGGTTGGACGGCAGCGGCGGCCAGTACTTCGGCATAAGCGGCAATCCCAGAAAGTGCCCACACCAGCAAATAAGCCGCCACGAACACCCAAGTGGCAACGAATGCGTCATCAGGTTGGTGCGTACGGGCTTGCACGCTATGGAAAGCGAGGATCATGGGCGCGGCGGTCGGAAACATCATGGCCACCATCATTACTGCCCACATCGCTAGGAACAGCAGGGCGTCTAGGCCCCATGTGGTGGCCCGGCCCATTGTCATATCCACGCTCACGTCGTGGTGCTGCCACACAAGCACTGCCCACGCCGCTCCCGCGAGGGCTAACAGCAAAGCCAATATGACGCCGCGTTGACGCGAAAGTGGTTCGGGTTTGTCCATCGCTATGCCCGTTTTTCGTGGAATCAAATAGGCATAGCCGAGAACAAAGCCGCCCATCAGCAAGGCTATGAAGTACCCCATCTGGCCCATGTCGCGCATATAGCAGTTGAGCAAAGTCGCACAACACTGTCCCAAGGGACAATACGGGCCTCGGCTACTACCGAAAAAACAGGACATCGGCTGGCATTAGTTTCGAGCCAGCGCCTTAACAACTTATGGGGAATTACAAAAACTAAAAGGGCCGCCAACCGGGGCGGCCCTTTGATTGAGGTCCAATTTTAGTAGAACCTGAAGTTCACGCCAACCAGGACAGTAGACTCGTTACGGTTGTTGGTGCTCCAGGCACAGCCGGTCGAACAGACAGCCAAGTTTGGGGTGACCACGGTACCTGAATTCGAGCCCTGGCTCATGTAATTGCCTTCGACAAACGCCGACCAGTGCGGAGCGAACATCCATTCAACACCGCCACCGACCGTCCAGCCGCTCCTGGTGCTGGAGCTCTGGCCAGTTTGAAAACCACCGACGAGAACGTTCGTAGTTGTCTGGACCCAGGCCGCGCCACCCTGAACGTAGAGCAACCAGGCAGGCTGGAAGGCGTAGCCGAGGCGGGCGGTCAGGGTATCAAACCATTGATTCTTGAAGTTAGCGCTCGCAGCAGCCCCTGGAAATGCAACAGATGGGAATGTTCCGCTCGAGCTGTTGGTGGTCCCATCAAACATATCACGGAAGCCGATCACCCAACCGCCGCCGAAGTCATAATCGCAGCCAATCTGACCGCCGCCAGCAAAGCCCGAATTGTTTCCAGAGATTGTCCCGTTACCAATAGGACCAGCAACGCTAAGACTCGCGTTACCGAATGCCCCGCCGATGTTGCCGCCGGCGTAGCAACCGGTCCAGGTGGGCGCGGGCGCAATCATCGGAGGAGGCGCCGTGTAAGGCCTCTGCGGCAGGTCGGCCGCTAACACCGTCTGCCCAAGCGCAAGGCTCAGCACTGAAGCAACGGACCATACAGTCTTTTTGTGGCGCATAACTAGACTCCTCTTAAAAGATGCTTTTTCACACGGACATTATCTCATCTTCACAACATCAAAACAGCGGATTGAATCAACTGTTCAGGGATTTCATTGGCGAATTTTTGCGGTACTGGCAAAAATGATACACCCAGCGGTATCATGGTACATTGGCGTCAGTTATTTGTTAAGTTTACCGACTACCTAACGCTCAAGATCGTCGTAAATTGCAACAAGCGCACGAATGCCTCTTTGGACGGTATCGTGGCGATCGCCATCCTAGCAACAACGGTAATCGCGCCGGTAAACCAGGCCATCGCTACCGCCGCGGCGATTACTCTGGTGGTGCAAGATTTGCAATCGTTCCGTAACGCGGAGGTAATCGCCCATCGTCTCGGCGAGCCCATTTGGCACTTAGGTGCTCGCCGTTGCGTGACACAGTATTCGCTTCGATCATGAATGTGCGCAACGGCACTGTCGATTTGAAAATTGAGTTCGGCTTCCCTGCCTAACTTGTCTAGCCATGCGCCGTTGTTTGCTTCGGGCAACCAGTGAAATACCGGAGGTGTCTACAACGCCTCCGCAAATGCGATCATGCGTCTACGTTCGTCGAGGTCGGGCAGTCGGCCACGCATGGCGCCAAGATTGTCGGTCATATGCGCCGCGTTGCTGGTGCCGGGAATGACCGCGGTCACACGCGGGTCAGCAAGAAGGAATTTAAGGAAGAATTGCGCCCAGCTGCTGGCAAAGCTTCGTGCCCAATCTGGTACCGGCTGGCCGCGCACCGCCTGGAACAGGCGGCCGCGACCGAGTGGCAGAGCCGTGAGTACGGCCGTGTTTACCTCAGCGGCCGCCGGCAGGATCCGCTTTTCCGCCTCGCGGTCGTCGAGCGAATAGTCGATTTGCACAAAATCCGGCTGCTCGCGACGCAACACCGATTCGACTACGGCAAAGTCGCGATGGAAAGTCGAGGTGATGCCGATGTATCTGCACAAACCTTGCGCCTTCCAGTCTTTGAACTGCGCTAGGGACTGGCGCCGGCTGTCGACATTGTGCAGCTGTAACAGATCGACCTTGTCCGTTTTCAGGCGCGCCAACGAGCGCTCGAGCTCGGCGACATTTGGGCTCTCGAGTTTGGTGGCGATGAAGAGTTTTGACCGAGCATCGGCCGTCGCGACGAAATTGCCGAGCACGACCTCGGCCTCGCCATATGTCGAGGCCGTATCGATCAGGCGTCCGCCTTGGGCGATCAGGGCCTTAACCACCGCCGCCGCCTTTTGCCGAATCTCATCGTTGTTGTTGTTAAAGACATAGGCGGTGCCGAGCCCGACCGCTGGCAGAGCTTCGCCACTCTTGGGGATTAATCGCTCGATCACGGCCGGTTCGCCTTGCGCGAAGGCCGGTCCAACCACGAGCGAAGCCGCCGCGCCTTGGGCAAAGCCACGGCGCGTGAGGTTCATATCGGGCTCGCTGCTTCCGCCGCCGCGAGCTTTGCGGAGCGACGCTCCTGCGTGCGGCCTAAGCTGATCGATAGCACAAGCCACGCCCCGACCACCGGCAGCGCGCACAGAGCGATCGTCCCTAGCTTGAGCCCTAGTGCAAGCAAACTATCGAAAACCCAGCCATACAACGCATCCGATCCGCGATAGATCACGACGTCGATAAGGTTCTTGGCCTTGTACTTTTCTTCGCGAGCGACAACAGTGAAAAATACTTGGCGTGCCGGATTGGCGATCGCAAAATTCATGAAGCGTTGGGCCACTTGCAGCACTAGCACGACCGCGAGGGTAGGCACCACGGCGAGCATCGCAAAACCGACGACGTAGGTCGCAGGCAGGGCAGCCGCGGCAATGCCGACGCCGAAGCGTTTGAGCAATTGTCCTGTCGCAATAACTTGCGTGATCAAGCTGAGGATGCCGACCGCGAGGTCAATGCTCGCGAAGATACGCGTCTGCTCGCCGGCGTCCCTCACCTGTGACGCAACGATATGGGCCTGCTCGAAATAGACGATCGTCGCCCCGAACGATAGCAGGCTTACCCAGACGCCGAGGCCGAGCAAATAAGGTGAGCGGACGAGACCCGGCAGCGCGGCAAAAGCCCCGCCGCCGATCAGTTGCGGCTCGGCCCGCGCGTCGGCATGCGGTGGGGCAGTGCCTTCGAGCCTATGGACGCAGAATACTGCGGCTTCAAGAAAGAGCGCCGCGGCGATCAGGAGGTTCACCGGGCCAAGCGGCACCGACAGCCAGATGGTGATCGCGGGCCCGAGCAAAGCACCGGCCGTACCGCCGGCGCCGATGAAGCCGAAGAGACGCTTGCCTTGCTCGGCCGTGAACAGATCGGCCATGAACGACCAAAATACTGCGACGGCGAACAGGTTGAAGACGCTGACCCAGACGAAGAAGATGCGCGCGACGAGCGGCGTGGCAACGCGGAATGTCAGTAGAAGCCAGAACAGGGCTAGGTTGACGACAAAGAAATGATAGACGATCGGAATAAAACGCGCGCGCGGCAGTCTAGCCACCAGCTTGCCATAAATCGGTTGCGCGACGATCATGGCGAGAAAGGTCGCCGTAAACAACCAGGGCAGATTTCTCACGCCGCCGGCAATGCCCATCTGGTCGCGCAGCGGCCGCAGTACGTAATATCCGGCAAGAAGCGCGAAGAAATAGGCGAAGGACCACAACGCCGCTGTGCGCTCCTGCCGTGTCGCTGTCACGGCTCGATCGAATACGCTCATTATCAGAGCGACAGCTTCTGTTTGAGCTCAGCCGCGCTCACCGCCTGGCCATAGCCCGGCCCGCCGCGCTGGAAACGTTGCGCATCAGCAAGTTTGCCGACCACCACCGGATCAAAACCGGCATCGCTCACGAGTGTCGATGCGACTTGCACGGCTGCGGCGTCGTCTCCGGCGATCGGCACCGCAAGCTTGGAGTCCGGACGGTTCGCCTCGCGCGCGAAGATCATATAAGAGAGCGTATTGAAGGCACGGACGAGTCGCGCACCGGACAAATATTTCTGCGAGGTCACGCCTACCCCGTTACGATCGACTTCCTCGGCGATATCGCCGTCACGCGCCTGCACGGCATTGCAGGCATCGAGCATGATCTTGCCCTTAAGCACCTCGCCGTAGTCGCGTCCGATCTGCGGTATCGCCTTATAGGGTACGGCGATGAACAGTGCGTCACCGAAAGCGATGGCCTGCTCGACAGCGCCTGCTTGCGCCAGCGACCCGAGCCCGCCGACGAGGGCCGTGAGCGCTTCGGGATGGCGCGAGGAAAACAGCACTGGATGGCCGGCTCTGACCCAAAGCCCGCCGATCGTGCCGCCGATATGGCCCGAGCCGATAACGCCGATCCTGATCTTTGCAGCTGCAGCCGACGTCTGTGCCTTCGCCGATCCGAGCCCGATCAATACCAATGCCGCGCTTGCGCCGACGAGCGCGTGCCGACGGCTTACATTGCGATTATCAACTATCCTCATCTTCCCTACCTCAAAGATCTCCCTAACTCAGGGCGGTCAGATTTATCGAATAGCTGCGGCATTGTAACGCCCGCGCGCATCACAGATGCGTGACAGCCGTTTTGACAACTCTCACTTTATGACGATCAATGCTCGCTGTGACGACGGACAACTAACAAAGCGTCAACGTTTGTCCGCTTTGGGCTAATGTTCTGCAAAGGGCTCGTGATTTTCGGCGAACGATGATTCCGTCTAAATGAATCTCGGCGCGTGCCGAGCGCTTTAGTACAGACCGCCGCGCCGCGCACGCGCAGCAATGACGGAATTGCGCTCGCTATTGCGGCTGCAGGCCCGACAGCGCGACGACATCCTTCCACATCACCCGTTCCTTGTCGGCAAAGGCGATGGCCTGTTCCGGCGTGCTCGAAAGGATACGCGCGCCAGCGGTGAGAAAGCGTTTCTGCACCGCCTCATCGGCCGCGATCTGCTTCTGCGCGTCCGACAGATTGTCGATGATCAGCCTAGGCGTCGCCGCGGGCAGGACGAAGGCACCCCAGGAAGTGACGACAAAATCCTTCACTCCCGCCTCCCCCATTGTGGGCACATCGGGCAAAGTCGGCCAACGTTCCGCCGAGGTCACCGCCAGCGCTCGCATCTTGCCGGACTGAATGAGCGGCACATAGGACGCGAGATTGTCGATGGCGAAGTCGACCGCGCCCGAAAGCATCGCCGGGATGGTCTGCGCCGCGCCGCGGAACGGCACGTGCACCGCGTCGAGCTCGTTGCGCTTGGCAAACAGAACGCCCGACAGATGCGGCGAAGTGCCGACGCCGGGACTGCCGAAATTCGTATGGCCCTTCTGCTTCGCCCAGGCAATGAATTCAGCCACCGTTTTGGCCGGCACGTAGTCGACGGCGACCACGAAGACGTTAGGCAGTTCCCAGGTTAGCGAAGCCGGGATCATGTCGCGTTGCGGATCGAAGGGCATATCCTTGTAAAGGAATTGATTGATGGCGAAGTGGCCGACGGTAGCGGCGCCAATGGTGTAGCCGTCCGCCGCGCTAGAGGTCACCGTGGCGATGCCGATATTGCCGCCAGCGCCGGGGCGGTTCTCGATCACGAAGGGCTGCCCGTAAATCTGGTTGAGCCGCTCGGCTAGAATGCGCGCGAGCACGTCGGTCGAGCCGCCGGGCGGATAAGGAACGATGAGCCTCACCGCGCGGTTGGGCCACGCGGTCTGGGCGAGCGCGCCGGTGGCGAGCATGAGGCTCGCGCCGGCGGCCGATTGCAGGAAAATGCGACGATCCGGCGCTCGGAGCTTCGACATCGATCCCCCCAGCGGTCATTAAGACA
>Ga0207837_1000020_pt1 | contig 27309 bp, 26 predicted proteins | sample LuqExpMetageno58_FD_187816 | JGI IMG/M metagenome (GOLD analysis project Ga0207837, IMG submission 187816) | Tropical forest soil microbial communities from Luquillo Experimental Forest, Puerto Rico - Sample 58 (SPAdes) | ecosystem: Environmental > Terrestrial > Soil > Tropical forest ... | reverse complement strand
CCTTTAACCTGGGCTACCGAAATGTTTCGTTCATTGGCAGCTTCGGCGATGGCCTGCGCCAGCGGATGTTCGCTTGCCTGCTCGACGCTCGCAGCGAACCGCAAGAGTTCACTTTCATTGAATGCTCCAACAGGAACGATGCTGATGACCTTTGGTTTACCCTCTGTGAGCGTTCCCGTTTTGTCGACGACGAGAGTGTCAATCTTTTCCATCCGCTCGAGCGCTTCGGCATTTTTAATCAGGACTCCCGCGCGGGCACCGCGACCCACGCCCACCATGATCGACATAGGCGTCGCCAGTCCGAGAGCGCAGGGGCAGGCGATGATGAGAACCGTGACCGCAGCGACAAGCCCGTAGGCAAACCGTGGTGCGGGTCCATAGATAGACCAGGCCGCGAATGCGATCAGAGCGATAAGGATCACTGTCGGCACGAACCAGCCAGACACCTGATCTGCAAGCCTTTGAATTGGTGCGCGCGAGCGCTGCGCAGCCGCAACCATTTGCACAATTTGCGCGAGCATCGTGTCACGGCCGACCTTCTCGGCGCGCATGATAACGCTTCCCGTTGTGTTAAGCGTGCCACCAATCACTTTGGAGCCTTTTTCCTTGGTCACCGGCATCGATTCGCCGGTCACCATCGATTCATCGAGTGATGAACGGCCCTCAACTACCTCGCCGTCGACGGGAACCTTCTCTCCTGGGCGTACACGCAATCGATCGCCGACTATAACCAAGTCGAGTGAAACCTCCTCCTCACTGCCGTCGGCATTGAAGCGGCGCGCCATTTTTGGCGCGAGATCAAGTAGGGCACGGATCGCACCGGATGTTTGCTCGCGTGCGCGAAGTTCCAGCACCTGTCCAAGAAGAACGAGCACGGTGATGACGGTGGCTGCTTCAAAGTAGACCGCAACCGCCCCGTCCGGGCCACGAAATGTTGGCGGGAAAATGCCGGGCGCGATAATCGCGGCTACACTATACAACCAAGCAATGCCCGTCCCCATCGCGATGAGCGTAAACATGTTGAGATTGCGTGTGACTAGAGACTGCCAAGCGCGCACGAAAAACGGCCAACCGGCCCAGAGGACCACTGGGGTGCCAAGCATAAATTGAAGCCAGTTCGACCAGATTTGGCTAAGAAACATATGCAAGTTGGTGATGTGACCTCCCATCTCCAATGCAAGCACAGGAATGGCAAGCACGAGTCCAACCCAAAAACGGCGGGTCATGTCGACAATTTCGGGGTTTCGTGCCGGTTGGGCGCTCACTACCTCCGGTTCCAAGGCCATGCCACAGATCGGACAACTGCCGGGTCCGACTTGGCGGATTTGCGAATGCATCGGACAGGTGTAGATCGCGCCCTCAGGTGCAGCCTCAGTCTTCGATGTCTGCAAGCCCGCTAAATATTTTCGAGGATCAGCCGTAAATTTTGCGCGGCAACCGGCTGAACAAAAGTAATAGTTCTGTCCTTTGAATTCATATCGGTGCCGGCTGGTATTAGGATTGATCGTCATCCCGCAAACCGGATCATGCACCGCTTGGTTCGATCCAGGCTGATGCGAGCCAGGGCTCTTTTTTTCTTGAGTAGCTGGAGGATGTTGCGCAGCCATGGCGATTGTCCTTCCCGGGACTTGCCAATAATACCCGTAGGGGGTATATAACAATCATGCAAAAAGACAGCAAGGCATCCTGCGTGAAGCGTCTTAGTCGCATCGAGGGCCAGGTGCGCGGTATCGCACGGATGGTTGAGGAAGACCGCTACTGCATCGACATCGTAACGCTCATCGTGGCGGTTCGTGCGGCATTGCGCCGCGTCCAGGATGAGATTCTCCGCGATCATGTGTCGCATTGCGTGTCACACGCAATTGCGTCCGGCAACAAGGCCGATCAGCGACGAAAAATCGCCGAACTGATGGACGTTATCGCACGCGCGGAGGTGTGAGGACGAGGATAAACTCCCCTGCCGCTAAACGAAAGGGAACTTCGCGGCATGAGAGCGATTCACCATGTCGCGCCAAGCCGCATGTCGACTGTTCGTAAAATGTGTCTTCGATCATCGGCCTGTTTGAAGGGTAACGTAAGGCGGCGTCATGTCCTTAGTGACGTGGGCTACACCGAGAAAAGCGGGTTTAGCCCTTCCGCCATGGTCGGATGGGTAAGAACAGCATCGCGCAATACGGTGTAGGGAAATCCGGCGAGCATCGCCATCTGCACGACGGCCATGACTTCCCCCGCTTCAGGCCCGATCATCGTAAAACCGATAATGCGATTATCGTTTGGGTCGATCAGCGCTTTCAAAAATCCCCGTGTTTCCCCAGTCGTCCGCGTTCGCAGCACGGCAGCCACGGGTAGTTTAGCAACTCGTACCGCAACACCGAGGCGCTTCGCTTCCGTTTCTGTTAGGCCAACGTGTGCGAGCTGAGGATCTGTAAAGAGGCAATACGGGACCAGTCGGTCGCGTGTGCTCCGATTTCCCCCAGCGAGATTGTCTCGAATGACTCGAAAATCATCCAAAGAGATATGCGTGAATTGTGGACTGCCGGCGGATTCGCCGATGGCCCAGACATTTTGTGCGGTCGTCTCCAAGCGGTCGTTCACTTTGATGTAACCACGTCGGTCTAACTCGACACCGGCCAATTCCAATCCGATTCCAGCGGTGTTGGGCGTGCGGCCAGTTGCTATGAGAATATCGCTGGCCTGAATTGTCTTGTCCCCCGACGGCGTGCGTACGATCAAGTGCACACCTGTGCCGGAAAGGCCCCGCACGCTAACAATCTCCGATGAAATCAAAACGTCTATGTCTTCGGTCGTAAAAATCTGGTGGATCTCGGTGGCCACGTCTGGATCTTGGCCGGTGAGAAGCTGCGAACCGTTATGAATAACCGTCACCTTGCTTCCAAAACGACGGTAAGCCTGAGCGAATTCAAGACCAACGTAACCACCACCGATTACAATCAGGTGCTCGGGCAGACGATCCAGTTCGAGCAGATCAATGTTCGTTAGTGGGCTGGTTTCACGCAGACCGGGCACCGATGGAATTGACGCATGAGTGCCGAGATTCAGAAATATCCGTTCTGCGGTCAGCGTCCTGCTGCCACCACCGTCATTGAGATGCACATCGAGTGTCTTGAGAGCCGTAAACTTCGCTTCACCCATGACAAGTTCGGCACCTGTTGCCTTGTAGCGTTCTAAATGCATGACGATCAGGCCTTCGACCATCTCCCGTTTTCGTTGTCGAACCGCCGCGATATCAGATGAAACGCTGATAGCCGGAATCCCAAACTTAGTTGCGTGATGAGCGAGATACCCGACTTTGGCGCTATGGATTTCGTTCTTGCTGGGAAGACAATTGACATTCGGGCAGGAACCACCGACCCAGCGTCGTTCGACAACAACCGTTCGTTGGCCGGACTTTCCTAAATGCCAAGCAAGATATTTCCCGCCTTCACCGCTTCCGATAATTACGTTCTCATACCTCTCGTTGCTCATTTTGCAATCCTTCTGCTAAGAGTCGCCAGATCGCAGATCACAACAGATAAATCGGCAGAATTAGCGGCTTCTTTTTTTGGCAAAATGATAGAGGCCGCCCGCTGCTAAGGCGGCCTCTTGCTTGCGCCCAGGCCATGTGCGCGGAGAAAACCCGGAGGTCGGGCAAACTACTGCAGCGGCCGTTCACCCCAAAAGATCGTCAGGGCCACGGCGGTTGCTGCACTGTTAGGTTCTTCATATTGGGATGCCCGACATCAAGATCATAGATCGACACTGTGTTTTGAAGCGGGCCGCCGGTCGCTTCCGTGAGGCCAACCGTCCTGCTCTTGGCCACGATCAGGAGGGCTAAGACCACGGCGACGACAGTTAAAATGGACGTCGTTCGCATTGGGTCGGCTCCATTCCTTGGATTGCGATGTCTGCAACTTAGGATGGAATGAGAGCGCTCGCTGTGATTGGCTTCACTGAACAGCGATTTTTTATAAGACTTTTATGCGCGGGCAGAATCTCTTTCCGCTTATGGGCCATAAGCCACGAAATGTGGCCGTTTCAACCAAGCCTACACCTGGCGCGAATTGGTCGCCCTGTACGGGCTGACGCAGCGGCGCTCAATTTGCAGCCGCGCTACGACATTGCCCCGACCGCCACCATGTGTAGGGAAGTATGGAACTTGCGATGATCTCAGCGACGCGGCCGCGGGTTTAGGAACGTTATTGCCCGATTACGCGTTCATTGGCCGGAGAGTTATTGGCTCATGAGTGCGCCAGTCAACACCCTGGTCGGAGGCCCGATCGCACTTCAAGTCCCGCAGATGTGTTCTTTCGCGCGCGATGTACGAACGCGCTGACGCCGATACTGCGGTCGGAGTTGCTCGCTGCTGCAAAGGGCGAGCAAAGGAAAAGAGTGTGCTATGACCAAACCCATCCTCAGCAGGCGACATTTCAATCACGGTTCTTTGATTTCCTTGCTTGCCGCCACGGCAATACCCGACGGCACGGCTGCCGCGCAACAACAAGCGACCTCACACGCTGCGACGCGGCGCGACGTGATCAGGCAGGAGCTCCCTGGCGAGCCGCTGCGAGATATCAGCTTGATTGAGGTGACCTATCCGCCGGCAACAGGTTCCCCACCTCATCTTCACACCAATGGCGTCATGGCATTCGTCGTTTCCGGCAGCATCGTCTCGAAGGTCGGCGACGGAGCCGAGCAGACGTTCCATGCCGGCGATGCCTGGTGGGAACCCCCGGCTGCGATTCATCGGGTCTCGCGCAATGCGAGCTCGACCGAGCCGGCAACCCTGCTCGCAATCTACGTCGCCCCCAAGAGTGCGACGGCCGACGATTTGATGAAACCGATCTGAGCTAACTTGGTTGCTCGCTTATTCGAGCGCTTAGGTCGCAACCAAGATTTTGGCAGGGAAGGTCCCGTGTGGAGTGGTTGACATGAAAATTTTCTTGGCCGGAGCAACTGGCGCGATTGCAAGGCGGCTGGTGCCTCTGCTGCTTAACGCAAGGCACTACGTGATCGGCACGACCCGCTCGACTAACAAGGGAGATGGACTGCGCGCCGCCGGAGTGGACCCGGTGGTGGTCGATGTATTCGACGCGCAGGCGCTGTCCGCGGCGGTTTTAGAGGCTTACCCGGATATCATTCTCCATCAGCTTACTGATCTACCCCCGGGTCTCGATCCAAGCCAGATGGCTGAAGGAACGCAGCGAAATGCTCGCATGCGCAGTCAGGGAACCCAGAATTTGGTCGCCGCGGCACTCGGCGCGGGAGTTCATCGCCTCATCGCACAAAGCATTGCTTGGATGTATGCGCCGGGGAAGGAGCCGCATTCTGAGGATGACCCTCTCGACATCGACGCTCGCGGGACACGCGCGATCACCGTGGCAGGTGTCGCAACGCTGGAACGGCTGACGATTTCCTCTCCGCCAATCGACGGAGTCGTCCTCCGCTATGGGCATCTCTACGGCCCCGGAACCGGAACCAACACGGCAGAGACGCCGGCGCTGCACGTCGATGCGGCAGCCTGGGCGGCGGTGCTGGCGATCGAGAAGGCGCGTCGCGGTATCTACAACATCGCCGAGCCGAGCGGATACCTCTCCACGGAGAAGGCACGGTGCGAACTCGGCTTTGATGCGAGCGTTCGATTGAACGCTGCCGCGTGACAGCGCGTCGAGCAGTTGCCCGAGTACGTTGACATGGTCTTCTGAAGCCAATTGAAATAATACTCCATCGCCCCTGAGTTCGTTTTGAATAAAGCGCGTATCGATATCCGCTTTTGGCGGATTCTGTTGAAAAAGACCCAAGCTATTGACCTAAAACGGCCAACTAGAGAAGCGAGACATTTCGCCAGCGTGATTAGCATGTCTACTTTATTGCTAGATTCGTCCGCGTAGGCGCAGCAACCCTATCGCTTATCAGCGAATGCGATTGCGTCCTGAGCTTGCGTTGCCCACCTAGTCTTCAGATTGGCAGAGGAGGTTCCGATGGCTGAATCCGCAAGACCGCGCGTCGTAGGCTTCAACCACGTCGCGCTGGAAGTGGGGGATATCGAGGAGGCGCTGGCGTTCTACGGCCGTCTCTTTACGTTCAACCTCCGCGGCAAAAGCGACTCCATGGCCTTCATTGACTTGGGCGATCAGTTTATTGCCCTTCAGAAGGGCCGCAGGCAGCCCGCGGACGATGGTCGCCACTTCGGTCTGGTCGTCGACGATAAGGAGGCGGCTCGCAAGGCGCTCGAGGCAGCTGGTGTCACCCCTATCGATGGCCCCTTCCTTGACTTTCGGGACCCCTGGGGCAACCGAGTAGAGATCGTCGGCTACGATAATGTTCAGTTCACCAAGGCGCCCAATGTGCTGCGCGGCATGGGTCTAATGCACTTGGCCAAGAACGAGAAAGCGAAAAAGGAATTGGCTGAGAAAGGCATGGCGCCGGAGTAGACCTGATACAGCTTTGGGTCATATCCGATTGCCAAAATTAGATATTCGCGATCGCGGCTTTTACTGCAACTAAAGCAGCAACGAACGTTAACGGAATCGCACAGAGCCACGATGGAATAGCTGACATGTTGCTTCGATTGCGTTCCAATTAATCGTCCAGCTGTAGGACGCTTGTTTTCTTATCAACTAGGAGGAAAGAACAATCTTATTGTGATCAACCATTCGCCGTTGGCGCGGCCGATTTGCAAAATCTGCAAATCTGCTGTCCAACTGAAGAAAAACATGCTGGATCAAATGCAAAGCTCTCTTCGGTATTGGACACTCGATTTTCAGAATAAAGAACTCACGCACGACTGACTACAACGTGATTGATGCGCAACAAACCAATCACAATATCTCCACAGCGGTAAGTCGTACCTTCAGGCTCAGGATACAGAGCTATGCAGCATGCCATCACTGTCATCGAGCAACACACTCTCTTTCTAGTGTTTCTAAGCAACCTAGTCGCTCGTGGCGGCTTGCCCCTACCAATTGTTCCGATACTGGTGGCAGCCGGAGCGCTTGCCGCTCAGAAGCCTGATCAGATCATTCAAATCATCATTGCGAGCGTCGGTGGTAGCCTGCTCGCGGAGCTCTGGCTTTATTGGTTTGGCGTCCGTTACGGCCAGCGTTTCCTGGTGTTACTCTGTAAAATGTCGTTGTCGCCGGATTTTTGTGTCCGTCAAACGGAAACGGTGTTTACCAAGCTGGGTCCCTGGTCACTGATGTTCGCAAAATTTCTGCCGGGGCTTTCGCTCATTTCGGTGGCAATGGCCGGCATCACCAACATGTCGTTACTTGCATTTTTCCTGCTGAATGGGCTCGGTGGGCTCCTGTTCGTTACCGCGTTCGTGGTGCTCGGTGTGATTTTTCAAGATGCGATCACGAGTGCGCTCACTACCCTTGCGGAACTGGGCGCATTCGGCATCCTAACGATTGTTGCGGGGTTTGGACTCTATCTGTTGTTTAAATGGTGGCGGCGGAGATTATTTATTCGTCAACTTCGGATGGACCGCATTACGGTTTCGGAGCTTCGCCAATTAATCGACGATGGCCAAGAGCCTGTCATTCTCGATGTGCGGCCACAGCATGTTCGCGTGGAAGACGGCATAATTCCTGGCGCCATTTTGGCGCATCCGGTAGACATCAATCCCATCATAAAGGGTTATTCCCGCAATGCAGATATTATCGTTTACTGTGCGTGCCCGAACGAGGAATCTGCTGCCACCGCCGCAAAACATCTCAAGCAAGCAGGATTTAAAAAAATTCGACCGCTGCTCGGTGGGATTGAGGCGTGGGTGCAGGCAGGACACCCCATTGAACGTATCGACCTAACGAAAAAAGCCGCTTGAGTTCGCTCGGGACCAGTTGGGTGATCAGTTGGGAGGTTTTGTTCCCCTTTCGAGCTTTCTGATCGCGCAGTGCTGCGGGACTCGGCGCATTACTTTTTCATCCGTGAGCAGACAATACGCGCGGTTTCCCGCGACTGCGTGGCGATCTTGGTGCCGCAACACGGACGCCTTCTTTTGCTTCTCCCAAACGGAAGTGGTGGCATGGAAGCGGTAGACGCGAGGGCCGGTTTAGTCGAGCGCCTTGTGTGCTCGATAGGCCGTAAGAAACATTTGAACCGCGATGGAGACGACGTAACGGATTCGCTCCTCCGTCGGCGGCTTACCGAAATTGAAGAGCATTGGCTTGAACGTTGTCGCCCCGAACGCCTCAATAAGTTGGGCCGCCGCAACCTCGCAGTCCTCGATTGCGAGGACACCCTGTTCAACCTTGCTCTTGAGATAGTCCGAGAGCATGGCGATGCCGCGGGCGGGACCGGTTTCGTAATACGCCCTGCCGATCTCAGGCATCCGCTCTGCGATGGCGATAACGGTCCGCGCGGAAGACGCCTTTTCCGGGCGGCAGACGAACCTCAAAAAATCGACGCCGAGGCGGGTCAGCGTTCCTTCAACGTCAACGTCATCGGGGTCAACTTTGAAGAGCGTTTCGGCCTGCGCCCCGCATTCTTCGCCGCAGATCGCTTGGAACAACTGCTCTTTGTTTTGGAAGTAGACGTAGAGTGTCGCTTTCGAGACGCCGGCGCTCCGGGCGATGTCATTCATGCTGGCGGCATCAAACCCTTGCTGAAGAAAGGACGCCCGCGCGCCCTCGATGATCTGCCGGCGTTTTGCACTATCCTCGGCCGCTTGAGGCACCGCTTTTTCTTGAACTTGGGTCTTCATTTTTGTTTCCTCCTGAGGACCGAATGCCAATTTCTCCCGCTGTATCAATCCTTTAATGCCGACTATCAACTTTCGTTGACTGAACCGTTCAGTCATATTGACACGCTGTAGCGGCACGCTCAATATATGCGCTGACCAAACCGTTCAGTCAACAAGTAAGTGGAGTACCAACGTGGGTCAATGGTTTGCCTCGTCACTTTTCACGAACAACACCGCTAAGCGATCGCGCCGTCTGGCAATCATCGTGCTTCTTGCTTTGGCAACGACTGCTTTTGCTGCGAGCGCCGTCACAAAATATTCCCGCGACGCCCGAGCCAACACAGTCCCGGCGGCGTCAGCCGGTGTGCCTGTCACGGTCAGTCGTCTAGAGCCTCAAGCAGTTAACCCCTTTGCGGAATTTTCGGGCCGCATCAATGCGGTCGACTACGCCGAGATCCGACCGCAGGTCTCCGGGCGTATCACCGAAATCCGGTTTCATGACGGGGAGCATGTGAGCGCGGGCGACATTTTGTTTGTTATTGATCCAAGGCCCTATCAGGCCGCGGTGGACAAAGCACAGGCGGACCTGCGAACCGCGATCAACAACGCCAAATTCGCCAAAGCCGAACGGGAGCGCGGGAGCCAGTTGGTCAAATCGAATTGGCTGTCACAGGAAACATTTGATCAGCGCACTAATACCGATGAAGTGGCGAAAGCTGCGGTGCAGTCTGCCCAAGCCGTCCTGGAATCGGCGCAGATCAATCTCGACTATGCTTATGTCAAGGCGCCAATATCGGGCCGCGTCAGCCGCGCCGAAATCACCCTCGGCAACCTGGTCGGATCGCCGACCGCCCCGCCACCGGTCCTCACCTCGATCGTGTCGGATAATGGCGTCTATGCTGATTTCGAGGTCGACGAGCAGACGTATCTGAATAACGTCGGCAATTACGGCCAGTCGCACGAAGAGCAACAAAAGATCCCCGTCGATGTCGTGGTCCGAGGCAACGGAGATCGCGTCTATCGCGGCCATATTTTCAGCTTCGACAACAGGATCGACACGGGCTCTGGCAGCATTCGCGCCCGCGCGCGTTTTGATAATACCGACGGCGGCCTCATTCCTGGCATGTTCGTGTCGGTGCGCATGGGCAATGGCGTGATCGGCGATGCGCTTTTGGTGCCGGAAAGCGCAATCGGCAACGATCAGAGCAAGCGCTTCGTGTTTGTCGTCGGTGACGGCAACAAGGCGGAGTATCGCAGCATCGCGCTCGGCCCGCAGGTCGACGGCAATCGCGTCGTGCTGACTGGTCTCAAAGCAGGCGACCGCGTGATCCTCGATCACCTGCAGAGACTCGCACCGGGCGCTTCGGTCGTGCCCCAAATGGAGCGCAGCCGAACCGCAAGCAACTGATACGACAGCAACGTATCCAAAAAGCCGGGCAGAGCAGGGAGCCTAAGATGTCTTTGTCCCGATTTTTCATCGACCGACCGATCTTTGCCGGCGTCATTTCGGCGGTCATCTTCCTAGCCGGCCTGATCGCAATTCCGCGGCTGCCGATTTCGGAATATCCCGAAGTCGTGCCGCCGTCGGTGCAGGTGACTGCCCAGTTCCCCGGCGCCAATCCGGTGACTGTCGCCGACACGGTGGCGACGCCGCTGGAAGAGCAGATCAATGGCGTCGAGAACATGCTCTACATGTCGTCGCAGGCGGCAAGCGACGGCACGCTGACGCTCACTGCCACGTTCAAGCTCGGCACCGATCCGAATCTGGCGCAGCAGCTCGTACAGAATCGTGTCAATCAAGCGTTGCCGCGATTGCCTGACGTGACGCGCAATCTTGGCGTAACCACGGTCAAAAGCTCGCCCGATCTCACCATGGTGGTCCATCTTCTGTCGAAGGACAAACGCTATGACATGCTCTATCTGCGCAATTATGCGACCCTGAACGTCAAGGATCAGCTCGCCAAGATCGAAGGGATCGGCAGCGTTCAGCTGTTCGGTTCCGGCGATTATGCGATGCGCATCTGGCTCAATCCGCAGAAAATCGCAGAGCTCGGCTTGAGTGCCGACGATGTCGTCAATGCAGTGCGGCGGCAGAACCTCCAAGTCGCAGCGGGCCTCGTCAACGGGCCGCCCTATAGCGACAAGGGCCAGTTGCAACTGCCGATTAAGGTCGAAGGCCGTCTGGCTGACGCCGAGCAGTTCGGCCAGATCGTGATCAAGAATCAGAACGGCGTAGTGACGCGGTTAAACGACGTAGCCCGCGTCGAGATCGACGCCTCGCAATATAGCCTGCGCTCGCTCCTAGACAACAAGCAGGCGGTCGCCATCCCCATCTTCCAGGCGCCCGGCTCGAATGCGATTGAAATCTCCAATCGCGTGCGCGCGACCATGGAGGACCTGAAGAAAAATTTTCCGGATGGGCTCGATTACAGCATCGTTTACGATCCGACCATCTTCGTGCGCGACTCGATCAAGGCCGTGGTGCATACGCTTTTGGAAGCGGTGGCGCTGGTTGTGCTGGTCGTGATCCTATTCCTGCAGACTTGGCGGGCCTCGATCATTCCACTGCTGTCGGTGCCGACTTCGATCATCGGCACCTTCGCGGTCATGTATCTGTTCGGCTTCTCCATCAACGCGCTGTCTTTGTTCGGGCTGGTGCTCGCTATCGGCATTGTGGTCGATGACGCGATCGTCGTGGTGGAGAATGTGGAGCGCAATATCGAGGCGGGTCTTTCGCCACGCGCCGCAACCTTACAGGCGATGAGCGAGGTCACCGGGCCGATCATCGCGATTGCGCTCGCGCTGTGTGCGGTATTCGTACCGATCGCCTTCATCAGCGGACTGACCGGACAATTTTATCGGCAATTTGCGCTCACGATCGCCTTTTCCACCGTAATCTCGGCGTTCAACTCGTTGACTCTATCGCCAGCGTTATCGGCGTTGCTGCTGAAGGGGCACGATGAGCCGAAGGATATTTTGACCCGCGGCATGGAAAGGGTTCTGGGCCCGTTTTTCCGCCGCTTCAACCGCGTGTTCCAGACCAGTTCGAAAAATTACAGCCGCGGCGTCGGCAACATTCTCTCGCACAAACTCGGGGCGGTAGCGATTTACGCACTTTTGCTCGCGGCGACCTTCGTGGTCTTCCGCATTGTGCCGCCCGGTTTCGTGCCGCTGCAGGACAAGCAATATCTCGTGAGCTTCGCGCAATTGCCGCAAGGCGCGACGCTTGACCGCACCGAAAAAGTCATCCGCGAAATGTCGGACATCGCGATGAAAGAGCCGGGTGTGGAGAGCGCAGTCGCTTTTCCGGGCCTTTCGATCAACGGCTTCATCAACAGCCCTTCGGCCGGCATCGTTTTCGTGACGCTCAAGCCGTTCGAGGAGCGCACCAGCCCCAATTTATCGGGCTTTGCGATTTCGCAGAAATTGCAGGCCAAGTTTGCCGGCATCGCCGATGCGGTGATTGCAATCTTTCCGCCACCGCCGGTCAACGGGCTCGGCACCATCGCGGGCTTTAAACTCCAGGTCGAGGATCGCACCGATCAGGGCAATGAGGCGCTCAATCGCGTGATGGGCGAAATCCAGGCTAAGGCGGCCAAAGCGCCGGGTCTGATGATGGTGTTCTCCAACTTCAATATCCGCGTGCCGCAGCTCGAGGCCCAGGTCGACCGGATCAAGGCGATGCAACTGGGTGTAGAGGTGCAGGACGTTTTCGACACCATGCAGACTTATCTCGGCTCGATCTATGTCAACGACTTCAACCGTTTCGGCCGCACCTACGAGGTTATTGCGCAAGCCGACACGCCGTTTCGGACCCGGGTCGACGACATTCTGCGGCTTCAGGTACGAAATTCGTCCGGCAAGATGGTGCCGCTCGGCGCCTTTGTGAACATCACGCCGACGACCGGACCGGATTCTGCGCTGCGTTACAACGGATTCCGCAGCGCGGATCTCAACGGCGTCCCTGCGCCTGGTTATTCGTCCGGCCAAGCGCAGGAAGCTATCGGCAAGATTCTCGGAGAGAGCTTGCCCAAAGGCATGCAGTTCGAATGGACCGACCTAACCTATCAGGAGATTCTTGCTGGCAATACTGCGGTACTGGTGTTTCCACTTTGCGTGCTGCTCGTTTTCCTGGTGCTGGCCGCACAATATGAAAGTCTGATCCTGCCGCTCGCCATCATTCTGATCGTGCCGATGTGCCTGTTCTCGGCGATCACTGGCGTGTGGCTCACCGGCGGTGACAACAATATCTTCACGCAGATTGGTCTGTTCGTGCTGGTGGGGCTTGCCTGCAAGAACGCGATCCTGATTGTGGAATTCGCACGCGAACTAGAATTTCAGGGCCGCCGACCTCTGCAGGCAGCGATCGAAGCGGCACGGCTGCGGCTGCGTCCGATACTCATGACGAGCTTTGCGTTCATCATGGGTGTGGTGCCGTTGGTGCTGTCGTCGGGTGCCGGTGCGGAAATGCGCCATGCCATGGGGGTGGCGGTGTTCTTCGGCATGCTGGGCGTGACCTTCTTCGGCCTGTTCCTGACGCCGGTCTTTTATCTCCTGCTGCGCAGCTTGAGCGGCATGCGGCCGCTCAAGCAGCATGACGAGAAACTGCCGACCCTAGCGGCAGAAATGCGTTCCGTTTTACCGCGTGCCACGTGAGCTTCTCCATTCATGGAAGTGCTTCCCAAACTTATCCTGTTGGCGATCGGCCTTGCCTTTGTTTTGACCGCTACGAGGCCCGACGCAACCAATGCGCGCAAGCACAGAAGGCAGGGCGCAGACCGCCACGGTCGTTGACGATTCGCATTACCGCGGCACCAACCTGTTTCCCGCTGGACCGGTCTATAGTGGATCCGATTACATCGGCGACGATCCGGATCCGTTCATCGCATCATGAATTGGTTGGACGGGCACATCATGGTTCTTGGGGTCGAAATCCAAAATTGGATGTTGTTGGCCGCCCTTATTTTTGCTTTGTGGATGTTCTAGATAATTGCAATGGAGCCGGTTAGCGATCAATTTCCAAAAATCATAAATAAATTCCAGAAAATCACTTTCCTCTGAAAAAAGCAAAATTAAGTTTTCAAAAATCAGAAAAGTAGAAAAAATAAAAAGCTAGCACCTTGTTCCCGCGTTATGGTCCCGAGCCTGCCGCGATCAGCCCGGTAATCATGAGATCTAATAAGATCTGGATCTAAAAAATTCTATTGTGACCGCGATGGTGGCTGCGACTATTGCAATCAGGAGGACCAAATTGGAGTTATTGCAAAAGAAACGCATGCGAAAGCAAGTTTGGTCTGCCCAAGCGTAACCGTGGAGCTGATAGGCGGCGGCGGCTTTGAACCATCCTCCCAGCGCAATCAGAACAAGAGCAAGGTAGGGCATGATTTTTGACCTCGACAGCGACTCCGATTACTTTAATTGTAGGTCTCGCACCGCTATTGTCCCAAAGGGCTAACGGAAAAATAAGTGATCGACACTCCCATTAGACCATCCTGAACCTTGCCCAAAGCCCGAGTTCGAAGCTCTGCGCCCGCAGTCAGACACGCGGTGACCTTTGCGCAGAAGTTTGAGCAGGCAATCGGCAATTCAAGAGGAGCCTGCCGCGTAGCTTTCCTTGTTTCGATCGGCCGCCGTGCTAGCCTGATCCTTCAAGCGCGCCCGATATCATCGGACACAACGGAGGAGGATATGTGCTTATCGAGGCTCCTGCGGGCCAGCGCCGTGCTGCTGGCGTTGAGCACCGGGGCCGCAGCTTCCGACGATTATCCAAACAAGCCAATCCGATTGATAATCCCGTTTCCGCCGGGTGGCAGTAATGATGTGGTCGGGCGCATGGTCGCGCAGCGTCTGAGCGACAAGCTTGGCCAGCAGGTTTTTGTCGATAACCGCGGCGGGGCCGGCGGTACGATCGGCACCGACATTGCGGCCAAAGCGGCGCCCGATGGCTATACGCTGTTGGTGGTCTCGCTCGCACACGCGGTCAACGCCTCGCTTTACAAGCTGCCATACGATCACGAAAAGGCCTTCGCCCCGGTCGCCATGTTCGGTAGCGGCACCAACGTGGTCGCCGTTAATCCGGAATTGCCGGTGAATTCGGTCAAGGAGTTGACTGCGCTCGCCAAGCAGAAGCCGGGCGAATTAAATTACGCCTCGGCTGGCGTCGGCAGCTTCCAGCATCTCGGCGGCGAGCTCTTCAAGCTGATGGCCGGAGTCGACATCGTGCACGTGCCGTTCCGTGGCGGCGGCCCCGCCATGATCGACGTGATGGGCGGCCATACCAAGATCGTCTTCAGCTCGCTGATCCAGACGACGCCGCACCTCAAAGCCGGCAAGCTCAAGGCGCTGGCGACGGGCGGCGCCACACGCAATCCCGTGTTGCCCGATGTGCCGACCGTCGCCGAGGCTGGTGTGCCGGGCTACGAGGCAAACAATTGGTGGGGCATGCTGGCGCCCAGCGGCACGCCGTCAGAGATTATCGACAAATTGAATAAGGCTGTGTCGGCGGCGCTCGACGCGCCTGAGCTGCAGGTGCAATTTGCCAAGGAAGGCGCGACCGTCATCAAGATGTCTCCGGCTGAGTTCGGAAAATATGTGGAAGCCGAAACGGCCAAATGGGCCCGCGTCGTCAAGGAAGCGCACATCACGGCGCAATAGGGGTCGGTGGCAAGGGCGGGGCGGAGCAATCGGGTTTCCCGGAATTCCTCCATCTCGTTGCCGACGGCTCCAAGCGCTGCTGGGTCAAGCTAGCGGCATCTACCGCTTCTCTGCCGCGCCGGGTTTCGCCGACGTTTAGCGATTATGCTCTACAACATGCTGGGCGATTCGTTGCCAGACCCCGCGATGCCTAAGCGCATCTTCACCTACAACCCGGCTTGGCCGAAAATAGCTACAGCGTCAGCTCGAAGAGCGTGGTCTTTTGCATGTCGTCGCCATACCAGGCGCTAATCGCTGCCTCGCGCTTGTCGATATATTTTGTCTGACCGTTTTCCAGCACCATCGGTAAGTCATGGCCCGGCACCACGATGTTGCCGGGGCGGTGACGCCACAGCGTCCAGATCATATCAATCGATTTCTTGCTGATGGCGGCGTCGTAGGTCATGTCGGTCGTGCCAGACACGAGCTCGGCGCGGTTCTTCGCCGCGTCGCCAGTGAAGATTACGTCACGCTCAGACGTACGCAACAAAAAGACGAGACAGCCTGGCGTGTGCCCGGGCGCAAGATGAGCGGTGATGCCGGGGAACACCTCTTCGCCTTCCTGCGCCGTGTACAGCGTACGCCAGGAGTTAAGCTCGCGCATGTAAAGCTCTGGCACCGCCGTCTCGCCCCACGGCTCGTCGAGCGACCACGCCAGTTCCTGTGCGCCGATGACAATGCGCGCGTGCGAGAACAAGATCCAGTTCACCGAGTGGTCGTGATGCGAATGGGTGAGAAGGAGATCGGTGACGTCGGCTGGCTGCAGGCCACGATCCTTCAGCCGCTTGAGGAGCATGGTACGCATGCCGAACGAGCCCGCGTCGATCAGCGCCGTGCGTGCGTACGCGCGCAGGAGCACCACCGTGCTCCAGCCGAGCCCGCCGTGGCAGACCGACTTGCCGGGGAAGCCCTGCACCACGATGTCGATATCGTAATCGCCGACTTTCATGGTTGGCCCAGCGGCGCGTTGAAGACGGGCAAGAGTGGCAGGCCGGCCCTCTCAGCTTCCTTCTGCATCGCCGCTACTTCCTTGGCATGATAGGGCACGCCGGTGCGGCGATGCTTCGCCTCGAAGCGGCGTTCACGCTCGCCCGGCATGATGACCTCGTCGAAGCCTTCCGCGGTCGGATTGGCGTGCACGCGCTGCACCAACTGGTCCATGCGCTTGGCGTATTCGTCGCGGCTGACAAACAGGTCGGGCTTCAGCGCCATGATGAAGTGTCCGACATTCTGCGGCGCCTCATAGTCCTCGAAATGGTTGCGCACGTTGCCGCCATAGGCCGCGCCGGAGATGAGACCGCCCATGAGGTCCATCAGCATCGCCAGGGCAGAGCCTTTCGGCCCCCCGATCGGCTGCACGGTGCCGCCGGCGAGCGCGGCATTCGGATCGGTGGTCTGCCGGCCTTGCGCGTCTAGCGCATAGCCGAGGGGGATTTGCTGGCCGCGCCGCGCCGCGCGTCGGATCTTGCCGCGCGCGGCAACCGCCGGTGACATGTCGAGATCGAACGGCAATTCCATACCGCCCGGCGCTGCCACCGCGATCGGGCTGGTGCCGAGTAACGCCTCACGGCCGCCCCACGGCGGCATCGCGCGCGAGGCATTGGTAAAGACTATGCCGATGAAGCCTGCCTCTACCGCCTGCAGCGAATAATTTGCGGCCATGCCGAAGTGCGTGCTCTTGTACGCCGAAACGATGCCGACTCCAAATTCGCGCGCCAAGTCCATGGCCTCGTTCATGGCCTTGGTGGCAACGACGAAGCCAAAGCCATCCTGGCCGTCGAGTGAGCCCACCATTGGCGTCACCCGTTTGACCGTGAGATTAGGCCGCGGATTGATCAGCTTCTGGCGCACACGGTCGAGATAATGCGGCAAGGTCTGCAGACCGTGTGTGTCATGCCCACGCAGGTCGGCGCGCACTAGGCACTGCGCGACGCGCGCCGCGTCCTGTTCGGGCAGATCGTGCGCGAGCAGCAGGCGGCGGCCGAAGGCTTCCGCCGCGTCCGCATCGGCATAGAATAGGCCCTGCGCCGCTTCCGGCTTGGCGGCTTCGATGGTTGCGCTCATGACGGCCCCGCTCAGCTCCCGGCCAGCGCGTAGGCCTCGGGGAAGAACATGTCCTTCCACGATTCCGGCTTCTTTTTGATGCGGCCAACTCTGTACATGAAATCGACGATCTTCATAATACTGACTGGCGTCGTGGTGTAGTCCACATCGGGATCGGCCACCATCTTCTCCAGCGCGTCGAGCGAGTTCTTGTCTTTCGTCGCGGCCAGATAGATCTGCGCGGCGTCGCGCGGATGCGCCTTGATGAAGGCGTTGGCTTCCTCGAAGGCGGTAACGATCGCTTTGCACAGCTTCGGATTAGCATCGTGGAATTTCTTCGTCGTCACCAGCACGCCGTTGGTGTGCCGGGCACCAAGCGCGTCATAGGATTTCAACACTTGATGGATGCCGGGCGTCGCCAACTCGTAGTAGTAGAACGGCGAGCTCGCGAAATGCGAATTGATCTCCGACTGACCGGACATCACCGCCGCTGCCGCATCGGCGTGCGAGCGCGTTATGGTGATCGAGTCGAGCTTATCGTAGTGGTTGGGGCCCCAGATTTTGGCGGCTTCGATCTCCAGCGCGATGGCGTGGCCAGTGAGCTTCACCGCGGGCAGCGCGATCTTGTCCTTGTCGGTGAAGTCGGCGATCGTCTTGACGTTCGGATTGCGCGTCACCAGCACGTAGGGCATCGACTGCATGGCAATGAGCGCGCGCGCCTCCTGCGGCGTGCCCGAGGTCTTGTCCCAGATCGTCGCAAGCGTCGGCACGCCCGGGCCGATGAAATCGGCTTGTCCGGCAAGCAGCGCATCGAGCTCGGTCGCCGGCCCCGCGCGCTGCGTCCATGTAGTCTTCACGTCGCCCAAACCCATCGCCTTGGCATTTTTCTCGATCAGCTGCTGCGCCTCGATGACCATCATCGGCAAGTAGGGCAGACCGAATTGCTTTGACATGTTGACGACGTTGACTTCGGCGCGCACGGGAAGGGCAAGCGCAGCGGCGCACAGGCCAGTGGCAACAAGCTTTTTCCACATGGTTTCCTCCCTGGGATTTTCTTGTGGTCGTTAGAATTGGTAAAGGCGGGTCGGGTTATCGACGAGAAACTTGTGAGCTCCGTGCGGTTCCTGGTCCAGCTTGCCAGGCGGTTGGACGCGGCGCCGTCGTCCTACGGCCGGAACGGCTCGAGGACCGTTGGATCGCGCTTGGCCGCGTCCAGATGCGGCCAATCAGTATCCCACATTACGCGATCTACATTAGCCACGATCATTGCGCGCGCGATTGGCGCGCGGTCGATATTCAGTACGCGGTGCAGCGCGTTGAGGTCCTTTGTCGACGCCGAGCCGGGCGTGTAGAGGCGCTTCGGCAAAAACGGAAACCTGTCGTCCGGCCCGAAACCATGGGCGTGGCAATCGCAGGCGTTGCGCGTCACCTCGAAGGAGGGCGCCGTGTGCTTAACGCCGAGAATAGGAGAGCGAGCGGCCATTAGACTTTGATCTCGTGCACCTGCTTGGCCTTCTCGGTCATGGCGGCGAGCAAGAATTGGATGTCGGTGCCGCTCGAAATCATGCGCGCGCCCATGGCGACGAATTCGGCTTGCAGCTTCGGCCGGGTCGATAGTCCGCCAACGCCGACGTGCTTGCCCTGCTTGCGGCAAGCTTCGATCGTGCGGGCATAGGCCTCGCGCACCTTGGGATGCTCGTACTGGCCGGCGAGCCCCATGCTGGCCAGCATGTCGTTGATGCCGATCAGCACCATGTCGACACCTCCGACTGCGGCGATCTCGTCGGCATGTTCAAGCGCCTCGGCGGACTCGAATTGGACAATCACCATGGTGGCGTCGTTAAGCGCGGCGTTGGCTTCTGCGGTTGGGAACGAGCGGTATTCTAGATGCGGCAGGGCGCCGCCGGCGCCGCGCTCCCCCAGCGGCGGATATTTGGCGGCTTTCACGACCTCGCGCGCCTCCATGGCCGAGCGGATGCCCGGCGCGATGATGCCGAGCGCGCCGCCGTCGAGCACGCGCTGGATGTATTCGGGAGTATTTGCGGGCACGCGTACCATCGGCACGACGCCAGCGGAGAGCGCCGCGAGGCAGATCTGCCCGGTGGTGTCGAGCGTTATGGTCGAGTGTTCGAGGTCGATATAGATCATGTCGAAGCCGGCAGTCTTGGCGAGCCGTGCGATCTCGGCGCCGCGCGTGAGCCGGATGGTCATCGAGGCGACTAGCTCGTTGCGCGCGAGCTTTTCTTTCACCACGTTGCGCACGACTTCACTTGCTTTCACGAAACTCTCCTACTGCGGTTCGGGCAATTCGATCGCCAGCATCACGTTGCTAAGGCTCTTGCCGTGGATGTCCTGCGCCAGCGAGATGGTGACGCCGCCGCCGAGCGCGTTCTCAATGACGAAATTGAACGCCTTGAGGTTGCGCAGAGGAAAACGCCGCACTGGTCCTTTGGCAATATGTTTGAACGCATTGGCGACGCGCTCGGGGGTTAGCTCCCGCTCGAGGAACTCCCAATGCTTGGCGTCGTAGCAAATCACCGAGATGTTCGAGGTATTGCCCTTGTCGCCCGCGCGCGCGTGCGCAAGATCGTAGACGCGGACGCTCATTGCGCGCCCTCCACGACCACCTGCGAGTTGACTAGGTTGCGCGGCAGCAGCACTGATTTCACCGCCAGCACGTCGCGCACGCGCGGCTCGCAGGCGCCGCCAGCGCCGCCCGGCCCGTGCATATGCATGGCGCGAACCTCAAAGCCGATGGCATGCGCTGCCTTGCGCTGGCGCGTGCGTCCGGCAAGCCGCAGCCGTACCTCGTAGGGCTCTGGCCTTATCTCCACCTGATCGTGCAGGCTCGACATGCCAATGAGGTCGACGCGAAAATCGTCGTAAGTGAAGCCCTGTAGCTTCAACCGCTCCTTGACGATCTCCGCCGCCCATTTGGCGCGCGCCACAGCGTCGATGCCGCCGTAGGATACTTCGCCTTCGCCGATGTAGCCGTCGGCATAGCCGACATTGACCTTGTAGGTGTGAGTACGCGGCCGCGCCTTCGCGCCGCTGATACCCACGCGATTGTTGCCTTCCTGCGTGAGCGAGATTCCGGTGATATCGAGCACGCAATCGGGCGTGATGTAGGCGGTCGGATCGTGGATTTCGTAGATCAACTGCTCGGTGCAGGTCATTACGTCGAGCCGGCCGCCGGTGTCCGGCGTCTTGCCGATAACGATCGAGCCGTCGGCTTTGATATCGGCGAACGGATAGCCATTGTGCGCGAGATCGGGCACCTCTTTCTTGCCCGGCCAGCCGAAGCAACCACCGGTGACCGACGCCGTGCACTCGAGCAGATGTCCGGCGGCGGTACCCTGCGCGAGCTTGGGCAGATCGTCGTAGGACCAGCCGAACTCGTGCAACATCGGTGCGAGGAAGAGGGAGGGGTCCGCCACCCTGCCGGACAACACGATCGGCGCGCCGGTGTCGAGCGCCTCGCGCACCACGTCAGCGCCCAGATAGGCGTTGGCGGAAATCATCTTGGGCAGGATCGACTCCAGCGGCTCGCCGTTTTCGATCAGGGTCAATTCCGGCTTATGCTTGACGATGCTTGACACGTCGTCGCCGAGCACGACAGCTACCGGCACGTGGCCAAGCCCAAGATCAGCGGCTTCCTTGCGCGCCGCCCGCGCGCCGCCGACCGGGTTGGCGGCGCCCATGTTGCTTACGATGCGGATGCCCTTCTTGATGCAAGTCGGCAGCACCATGCGCAGCCGCGCGTGCAGCGAAGGCGAATAACCGAGATTGGGGTCCTTGCTGCGCGCTAGGTTCTCGCGCGACACCGTTCGCTCAGCTAGGCACTCGAACACCAGGTAATCGATGTCGCCGCGCTCGGCCAATTCCAGTGCCGGCAGCATTCGGTCGTCCGAGGTTCCGGCGCCGGCGCCGACCCGTATGGTATCTAGAGATGTCATTCGGCGTTCCTCGCGCAGCTTCTCTTATTGTGGCTGAGACTTTGTGGTGTCTTCGGATGCGTAGGCTATAGCCTTGGCAAGCCTCTGAAAACCGTTCAGATTTGTTGAGCGTACGGGGTGCGCAAGCTGCGCAGGTCTCGCGCAATAAGTAAAAGAATGAAATGGGAGGAAAACTAGGGATGCCGAGCGGCGCAACACTCGCGTCAAGATCCGCCTCATCGGCCGTGGCGAAGGTCAGGGCAGCAAACGTCGTCGGAACCGATACGCAGGCTGATCCGTCGCGGCCGCTGCTCGACGTCCGCGGCGTTACCATTCAGTACAAGACGCAGGCTCATCTGATCACCGCGACCTATCGCGTCGAGTTCAGCGTCTTGCAGGGCGACCGCTTTGTGCTGCTCGGTCCTTCAGGCTGCGGCAAATCCACTCTGCTGAAGGCGGTCGGTGGTTATCTGCAACCGACTGAGGGTGAGATCCGGCTTAAAGGGGAGCTGATTACCAGACCCGGCCCCGACCGCATCATGGTGTTTCAGGAATTCGACCAGTTGCTGCCGTGGAAGACGGTGCTGGAAAATGTCATCTTCCCGCTGCGTACCACGGGAACGCTCGGTCCCAAGGCCGCGCACGAGCGCGCCATGCACTACATCGAGAAGGTCAACCTCACCAAGTTCGCGCACAGTTATCCGCACATGCTTTCCGGCGGCATGAAGCAGCGCGTTGCCATCGCGCGCGGCATGGCGATGGAGCCACACATTCTCTTGATGGACGAGCCGTTCGCCGCGCTTGACGCGCTCACGCGCACGCGCATGCAGGACGAACTCTTGGCACTGTGGGACGACACGCAATTCACCGTGCTGTTCGTTACACATTCGATTCCGGAGGCGATCAAGATCGGCAATCGCATCCTGCTGCTGTCGCCGCATCCGGGCCAGGTGAAGGCCGAGATCAACAGCGTGCCGCGCGGGCAGGAGAACTCCAACGACGCTGCCGCGCTCGGCCGCGAGATTCACGACATGTTGTTCTCCGATCAGATCGAGGAGACTCCCAATGGCTGACGCGATGCACCGGGAGAACATCTACAGCGAGACGCTCGGCCCCGAGCAATTCGGCATCATCGAAAAGCCGCTGACCCTGGTCGAGAAGATTTATAGCCAGGCCTGGCTGCGCAAGGTCGGCATCATCGTGGTGCTGGCGCTGGCTTGGGAGTTTTATGCTCGCTGGCTTGACAATTCGCTGCTAGTACCGACCTTCAGCGACACCATGCGAGCGTTCGCCGCCGGCTTCGGCGAAGGCACGATTCCAAGCCGCGCGCTTAGTTCGCTCGAAGTCTTGTTGATCGGGTTCGCCACCGGCACCCTGCTCGCCGGCCTGCTGACGGTGTTCGCAATCTCGACGCTCATCGGTACCGATTTCCTCGAGACGATGACTGCGATGTTTAACCCCCTGCCGGCAATCGCTCTGTTGCCGCTGGCGCTGATCTGGTTCGGTCTGGGCATGGGAAGCCTGGTCTTCGTGCTGGTGCATTCGGTGATGTGGGCGGTCGCGCTCAACACGCTCGCCGGCTTCCGCAGCGTCTCGACCACGGTGCGCATGGTCGGCCGCAACTACAACCTTAACGGCCTGCGCTTCGTCGGCAAGATCCTCATTCCGGCGGCGTTTCCCTCGATCCTCGCCGGCCTGAAGATCGGCTGGGCCTTCGCTTGGCGCACGCTGATCGCCGCCGAGCTCGTCTTCGGCGTGTCGTCGGGGCAGGGCGGGCTCGGGTGGTACATCTTCGAAAGCAAGAATCAGCTGAACATTCCGGAAGTGTTTGCTGGCCTGCTCACAATCATCCTGATCGGCCTTGCGGTCGAGAATGTGGTGTTCCGTTTCATCGAGACCCGGACGGTACAGCGCTGGGGCATGCAATCCTGACGCACGGAGTTTTCAGATGATTCACAGACGTGCTTTCTGTAAAGCGCTCGCCGCGGCGCCGTTGGCGGCGCCGACGCTGCTGGGTTCGGTCTCGGCCGAAGAGATGTCGAGCATCGTGATCGTGAGCCAACACGGGCTTCCCTATCTGCCGCTGATGGTGATGGACACGCTCAAGCTCGTGGAAAAGCACGCCACCAAGGCGGGCGTCACTTTGCTCAAGCCGGATTACAAGACTCTGGGGGGCACGCAGTCGCTGATCGACGCGCTTTTGAGCGGCCAAATGCATTTCGGCGTCACCGGCGTGCCGGGCCTCGCGACCTTGTGGGACAAGACCGCCGGCACGCCGAACGAAGTGCGGGCGCTTTCGGCAGTGCAGTCGATGCCGTTTATGCTGGTGACTAACCGCGACTCGATCAAGACAATCAGGGATTTCACCGACAAGGACAAGATTGCGCTTCCGGCGGTGAAAGTGTCGAGTCAGGCGATCTGCCTGCAGATGGCCGCCGCGAAGGAGTGGGGCCAGGATCAATACGCGCGGCTCGATCCCTTCACCATTACGCGCCCGCATCCGGACGCCGCTACCTCCGTGATCTCGAAGGCGACCGAGGTGAACAGTCATTTTTCTGTCGCGCCTTATTACTATTACGAGCTGGCGGCCCCCGGCGTGCACAATGTGCTCAAGTCCTACGACACGCTCGGCGGTCCGGCCACCAACGGCGTCATGATTATGGCAAAGAAATTCCGCGACGCGAACCCGAGGGTGACGGCCGCCGTCTACGCTGCGCTCAACGAGGCGGAAGATTTCATCAACAAGAATTCCGGACAGGCCGCCGAGATCTACGTCAAGACCACCAACGAAAAACGCAGCACGAAGGACGAGATGATCAAGTTCATCTCCGATCCCGACAACGTTTGGACCACGGTGCCGCAGCAATCGATGGAATTTGCGCAGTTTATGAACAAGGTAGGTACCATGAAACGCCTGCCGTCCTCGTGGAAGGACATTTTCATGCCCGAGTCGCACGAGCTCAAAGGCAGCTGAGCTTGTCGCCGCAAGCAGACAGACCGGTCAACCTCCGGTCAAGGCGCGCAACATCGGAAAGCTGGGCCGGCTCGACTTGGTGCGCCAAGGGCGCCTGTTCCTGACCACGGAGTCGGATATTGGTTTCCGCTCTGCGGCAGCTTCCGCCTAAGGCGTCCGCGACGGACGCAAGGTCTAGAGTTCGCGCAGCGCGTTGAACTGCGCGACATAGCCGGACGCATCGATGCGCACGCCGATGACCGTGGTGCGTTTCGACTGCACCGCCGCTTTGAGCGAGTTGCTCAAGCCCTGCTCGGTGTTCACCGTGATGCCGTCGGCGCCGAAGGACTGCGCCAGCTTCTCCCAGTCGACGCCGCCGAGCTGCACCCCATGCAGCGGAATGCCTTTGATTTCCTGCTTGACGCGGATCAAGCCAATTTCCTTGTCATCGAATACCAGCACAATGATGGGCAGATTTTCGCGCTGCGCGGTCTGCAGTTCGGCAACCGTCATCAGGAAGCCGCCGTCGCCGGTGAAAGCGACCACCGGCCGGTCGGGATAGGCCATGCGCGCGGCAAGCGCCCCGGGCACCGCATAGCCCATGGAGGCAAGCCCGTTCGAGGTTAGGAATTCGCGCGGCCCGTAGGATTCCCATTTCTGCACGATCAGCAGGCGACTCGCGCCGGCGTCACATGTTGCAATGGTGTTGCGCGGCAGCACCGCGCGCGCAACTTCCATCGTTCGCTGCGGTGACAGGCCGGTCGCCGGCGTGTTTAGCGCGTCGCGCACTTCCTGGCGGAAACTCTTGGCGGCCTTCTCGCCCCAGTTTGTACCTTCCGGGGCCCACTGCGCGAGGCCGGCGAGCAACAACCGGAGATCGCCGATGATCTCCGGGTCGGCCGGCACCAGCGCGTCGACGCTCGGCACCGAGGCGAGCGACAGTACCGGCAGTGTGTAAGGCCATGGCTTCGGCTGCAGCTCGACTGCGTCGAGGCCGATGGTGACAATCAGGTCGGCCTCCATCACTAGCTTGCGCTCGATCAGCCCGCCGATGATGCAGCCGGCGCGCAGCGGATGATCCTCCGGGATCATGCCCTTGCATTTGGTGGTGGTGAGCACAGGCGCGCCCAGCCGTTCGGCGAACCTTACGAATTCCGCCGAGGCGTCGCACCAGTAGACGCCAAGACCGGCGATCAGGATCGGACACTTTGACTTGGCGAGTATTTCGAGCGCCGGCTTTAGATCGGTGCGGTCTGGCCCCGGCACGATCCAGCGCGGCAAGAGCGGGGGCTCGGCAGTATAATCGCCCGCCTCGCGCGTCGTTTCGCTCTGCGGAAAATCGAAATGTACCGGGCCGGGCGGAGACGCTGTCGCCGTGCGCATGGCGCGGCGCACCTGCTGGCGGACGGTCTTGGCGTCGATGGTGGTGGTCCACTTCACGATCGGCGCGTAGACCGCGTGCTGGTTGATACGCTGGCGCAGGCCGGTCTCGTAGGTCGGCCGCGAATACGAATCGGTGATAGCGATCAGCGGCGAGCGATCCAGGAAGGCGTGCGCCACGCCGTTGACCATGTTGGTTGCCCCTGGCCCACGGGTAGACAGGCAAATGCCAGGGCTGCCGGTGATGTCACCCCACGTGGAAGCCAGCATGGCACCGGCGACTTCCTGCTTCATAAGCAGGAAGCGCATCTGGCGCTGGCGCGCTGCCTCCATCAGCTCGACCGACTCCCCGCCCGGATGACCCACTATGAACGGCGTGCCGGCATCCTTGAACGCGGCAGCCAGCACTTCCACGGTCGTGGTCATTCGCGAGCCTCCCGGTCAGTGGCGTGGCGCACGATAGCAGTAATTGACGCGCTGCATTACCATTCGTGCCGGACATTGGATTGGACCAGCTATGCCAAAAATCACGCTCGCCGTCCTCGATAAATTCCATCCGCAGATCAAGGAGGTGATCGCGGCGGCGGTACCAGTGGACTGGACTGTGCGTTTCATCGAGGAAAACAGCCTGGCCGCGCGCGCGACGGTATTGCGCGACGCCGACCTCGCCTTCGTCATGGCCGCGCCCGTGCCAAAGGAATTGCTGGCGCAGGCGACGCGGCTACGTTTCATGCAGAAGCTCGGGGCAGGCGTCGACCGCATCGATCTCCTTGCCTGCCGCAAGCAGGGCATTGGCCTGGCGCGGCTGCACGCTGGCAACAGCATCCCGGTCGCCGAGCATACGATCCTGCTGATACTCGCCACCTACCGGCAGCTTCCGCAGATCGATCGACGCACCCGCGCCGGCGCCTGGGACAAGGAGGACGCGCGCGGCGAGCATCGCCAGCTGCAGGGCAAGATTGTCGGCTTGGTCGGCTTCGGCGCGATCAGCAAGGAAGTGGCGAAACGGCTACGCGGCTTTGAGGTGAAGATTCTCTATTACGATCCCGTGCGCGCGCCGCGCGACGTCGAGCGAAATCTTGCTGCTGACTACACCGAACTTGATTCACTGTTGCGCAGTGCCGACATTGTTTCGCTGCATCTGCCGCTTACGCAGGAAACCGCTGGTATCATCAACGCGCAACGCATTCGCGCCATGAAGCGTGGCGCGGTCTTGATCAATGCCGCACGCGGCGGGTTGATCGACGAAATCGAGCTAATCGCAGCACTCAAGGATGGCCATTTGCTCGGTGCCGGCATCGACGTCTTTTCGAAGGAGCCGCCGGTGGGCAGCGAACTCTTGACGCTCGAAAACACCGTGGTCACCTCGCACCTCGCGGGCGCGACGATCGACAATTTTGCAGGCATTATCGCGCGCGCGGTGAAGAATGCCAGAGCCGTGCTGCGCGGCGAGGCGTTACCACAAACCGATGTCGTATTGGCACCTTCAGGCGCCGGCGCTACAGTTAAATAATATCGACCAAAGCGCCGGTAGCTCAGCTGGATAGAGCACCAGACTTCGAATCTGGGGGTCAGGGGTTCGAATCCCTTCCGGCGCGCCACTTAGTTCTCATCTGCGAACCGCC
>Ga0207837_1000008_pt1 | contig 33237 bp, 34 predicted proteins | sample LuqExpMetageno58_FD_187816 | JGI IMG/M metagenome (GOLD analysis project Ga0207837, IMG submission 187816) | Tropical forest soil microbial communities from Luquillo Experimental Forest, Puerto Rico - Sample 58 (SPAdes) | ecosystem: Environmental > Terrestrial > Soil > Tropical forest ... | reverse complement strand
CCCAAGCCGCTTTCGATCGCGGCCAACGCGCCGTCGAGCGCACCCAGCAGCACCGATAGGCGGCCATGGGTAGCCCCCTCGTTGGAGTGGGTGTCCCACCCGTCAAAGGCAAGCGCGCCGACGCGCGGGCCGTCCGGCCGCGCCATGAAACGCGCGGCGCCGGAGGCTGCTTCGTTGAAGTAAGCAAGCACAGGCCTTGCGGGCCTTCCCTCGGACGCCTGCATGCCGCCACTCGCGATCGCCGCCAGCGCCGTACGTTCTTGCAGCGCCTTGGCCAAGCCCGGGTCAGTGTGCTGATAAAGGTCGAGCAGCCGGCTCAGCGTATCGTTGCTCGCCGGCTGTAGCCGCGAGGGCGTCCACGACAGCACCGGCGCGGGGCCACGCGCCAGCAGCGGCGTGATCGGCCCGACGGCGAAGGCGTCCTTGCCGCGTACGCGCTCGCCCGGCTGGAGGCTCAACAGCGCGCGGTTGAGCCAACCGGTGTCGCCGCCGGGCCGTGTTAGCCCGCTTTCCAGCACGTCCTGGCCGTCGAAATGCGAACGCTCGCGGTAGGGCGAAGCGACGGCGTGCACAATGCTCGCCTGACCGGCCTTGTACATCCGGTAGAGATTCGGCATGGCCGGATTGAGCGCAAAGAAATTGTCGAGCGGGAGCGCCGCTGTGTCGCCGGTTATGAGGAGGGCGTCGCTGCCGCGCAATCGCACCCAATCGGGATCGCCGACCGGCGCCACCGCCGCCAGGCCGTCGAGCGCACCGCGCAAAACAATGACCAGGAAGCGGGGATCGCGTCCCTCGGACAAAGCGAGGCGCGGCATATAGGCCCAGGCGAACAGCGCGCCGGAGGTGACCAGCAGTTCGCGGCGAGTGGTGAGATGCGGACTGAGCGTCATGACATCACCTGCGTTGGAATTCGGGAGCCATCAGCAAGAGCGCGATCGCCTGGGGCCGGCTTTCGGCGCGGGCCAGTGTCTGCTTCGTTTCGTCTGAGAGCAGCGACCCAAGCGTGCGCTCCGCGACCGTTTCGGGATCGGTTAGCGGGCCAGCCCGGCGCGCGAGGTTGTTGGCGATATCGAGCCGCTGCGCCAGCCCGTCCATCCAAGCGGCGCTGTCGTCAGAGAATCCGTTTGGCGCCGGCGGCCGCCACAACGGCTCGCCCAAGAGATTCTGCACATTAAGCAATGGCTGCACGTTCGGCGCCGGAAGGCTCAGCGCGCGCATCGAATCGACGAGCCATTCCGACGGCCGACGAAGCTTGCTGGCAGCCGCATTCCACGCTTCCGGCGCGGTTACCAGCGCGCGTGACACTTCCTTGAGATCACCGTCGGTATCCTGAAAGCGCTTGGCCAGCAGGTCGATCAGTGACTGTGGCGGCGCATCCGCCACGAAATGCCGCGCCAACTTCGTGGCGACGTGTTTGGCAGTCGCTGGGCTGCGCGCGAGCGTTAGCAGGACGGAGCGGCCTTGCTCGAAACCGTTATCAGCATAGTCGCGGCCGAGCACACGCTCGGCACCAGGCTCATGCTGGCGCGGATTAAAGATGAAGACGCCGCCTTCGGGCTGACGCGGCGGCACGACGCTCCAGCCGGTGATCACCTTGGCAAAATTGGTGACATCCGCCTGGCTGTAACCTGAGCGCACGCCGACGGTGTGCAGCTCCATGATCTCGCGCGCGAGATTTTCGTTGAGCCCTTTATTGCGCCGCTGACCGGCGAACGAGTTCGGGCCGATCGACTGCGCGTTGTCGAGATAGAGTAGCATCGCCGGATGCGTCTCGACCGCGAGCAGCATATCGAAGAACTTGCCGCGCACATGCGACCGGATCGCCTCGCGCTCAAAGGCGCCGCAGAGCGCACGCACCGGACCCTTGTCGGCGGAAACGCAGAAATGATTCGACCAGAACCACACCAGCCGTTCGACGAAGCCGGTTTCCGCCGCGAGTGCGACGTCGAAGCGCGCCTGCGCTTCCTTCAAATAGATCTGCTGCGGCACGCCAAGCATCGGCCTTGCGGTTACGTCGGGCTTGGCCATGTCCGGTTTCACGCTGTCATTCGAGGCCGGTGCGACCATTTCGGATGGATTGGAAGACAACGCGGCGGCTTTCGCCAAACGCTCCGCTTTCTCTTCCTGCCGGAAGGCGACGAGCGCGCGGAAAGCCTCGCCGACACTGAGGAGATCGCTGTTGCTGATCTGTCCCGCAGCGGGATTGTCGAGGTCCGCCAGCAGCGCGCCGCGCGCATCAGTAGGCGCGGCAGCCTTGGGCATGAAACCGAATCGGTTGAGCGCGATTGCCGACTGCGCGCGCGGGAGGGCCATGGATCGCCTTGCCTCCACCCCGCCCTCGTTTCGGATCCTGCAGCAGCGATCATTAACGAAGCATGAGCGCCGGCTTACAGTTTGGTCATCTGGAAACGGACTTTCCCCGCGCACGGACTCGCCCCATATTCGGCCTAATGACAAAACCTCCCAAAAAACCGAAGGATCCAGCGCGTCCCACGCGCGCCAAGGCCGCGCGTCCGCAAGAGCCGGCAACGCCCGATTCGCTCGCCGACCTGCTCAACCCGGCAATCAAGAAGGGCACCGCGGGCTTGGGTTCCGGCACGGGTTTGCAGCCTCCGCCGGACAATTCGTTCGACCGGCGCGCCGATTTCTCGGCAGCGCACAAGGCGCGTAAGTCCGTGCCCAAAGGCTTCCCTGAAACGTTTGAGCCACCGCCGGTCACGGGGCTCGATCCCAAGCTCGCGGAAGAGCTTGGTTTAAGCGACGAGGCGAAATACCGGCTGCCGAAGGCCGACTTGCCGACACAGCCGGGCGGCTTCGCGGGCCTCGTCAGCCAGCGGTCGCTGGAGAAGCTGCTGCGTGAGGGCCGCAAGGAATTCACTGACACGCCGTGGGCGCCGCATCGTCCGCCGCGCCCGGAAAAATCTGAGGGTGGCAAAAAACTGATCATCAGGTCGGACTTCGAGGTCAAGGGCGACCAGCCACAAGCGATTGCGGAGCTGGTCGAGGGCGTCAAGCGCAAGGAACGCACGCAGGTGCTTCTCGGCGTTACCGGCTCCGGCAAGACCTTCACCATGGCCAAGGTGATCGAGGCAACGCAGCGCCCGGCCCTCATCCTTGCGCCCAATAAGACGCTGGCGGCGCAGCTCTACGGCGAGTTCAAGGCCTTCTTTCCCGATAACGCGGTCGAATATTTCGTCTCCTATTACGATTACTACCAGCCGGAAGCCTACGTCCCACGCACCGACACCTACATCGAGAAGGAATCCTCGATCAACGAACAGATCGACCGCATGCGCCACTCGGCGACACGCGCGCTGCTCGAGCGCGATGACGTGATCATCCTCGCCTCTGTGTCCTGCATCTACGGTATCGGCTCGGTGGAAACCTATTCCGCGATGACCTTCACGCTCAAGCAGGGCGGCAAGATCAACCAGCGGCAATTGCTCGCCGACTTGGTGGCGCTGCATTACAAGCGCTCGGGCGGCGATTTCTTCCGCGGCTCGTTCCGAGTGCGTGGCGACAGCGTCGAGATTTTCCCGGCGCACTACGAAGACCGCGCCTGGCGTTTATCGCTGTTCGGCGACGAGATCGAGTCGATCCACGAATTCGATCCGCTCACTGGGCATAAAACCGACGAGCTGGAATTCGTGAAGGTTTACGCCAATTCGCACTACGTGACGCCACGCCCCACGCTGATCCAGGCCATCCAGGGCATCAAGCACGAGCTGCGGCAACGGCTCGAGCAGCTCAACTCCGCTGGCCGCCTCTTGGAAGCGCAACGGCTCGAACAGCGCACCATCTTCGATCTGGAGATGATGGAGGCAACCGGCTCCTGCGCCGGTATTGAGAACTATTCACGCTACTTGACTGGCCGCAAGCCGGGCGAGCCGCCGCCGACGCTGTTCGAATACGTGCCGGACAACGCGCTGGTGTTCGTGGACGAAAGCCACGTTACTATTCCGCAGCTCGGCGGCATGTACCGCGGCGACTTCCGCCGGAAGGCGACGCTTGCCGAATATGGCTTCCGCCTGCCTTCGTGCATGGACAATAGGCCGCTGCGCTTCGAGGAATGGGACGCTATGCGACCGCAGACGCTCGCCGTCTCCGCCACGCCTGGCGCCTGGGAGATGGAGGAAGCGCGCGGCGTCTTCGTCGAGCAGGTGATCCGCCCTACCGGACTGATCGATCCGCCGGTCGAAGTGCGTCCGGCGCGCACGCAAGTCGATGACCTGGTCGGCGAAGTGCACCAGGTGGCACAGGCCGGCTACCGGTCACTCATCACTGTGCTTACCAAGCGCATGGCCGAGGACTTGACCGAATACCTACACGAACAGGGCATCCGCGTGCGCTACATGCACTCGGACATCGACACACTCGAGCGGATCGAGATCATCCGCGACTTACGCCTGGGCGCCTTCGACGCCTTGGTCGGCATCAACTTATTGCGCGAGGGCCTCGACATTCCGGAATGCGCGCTGGTCACCATTCTCGACGCCGATAAGGAAGGCTTCCTGCGCAGCGAGACGAGCCTGATCCAGACCATCGGCCGCGCAGCGCGCAACGTCGACGGTAGGGTGATCCTTTATGCTGACCAGGTAACCGGCTCGATGCTGCGAGCCATCGATGAGACCAACCGGCGGCGCGAGAAGCAGACGGAATACAACAGGATGAACGGCATCACGCCGGAGAGCGTACGCAAGGGCATCGCCGACATCCTCGACAGCGTGTACGAGCGCGACCATGTGCTGATCTCGACCGGCGGCACGACAGCCGGCGAGTTTGGCGAGGCGGCGACTATTGGGCACAATCTAGAAGCAGTGATCGCAGACCTCGAGACGCGCATGCGCGAGGCCGCCGCCGATCTCGATTTCGAGGAGGCCGCACGCTTGCGCGACGAGATCAAGCGCCTGCGCGCCACCGAGCTGGCGGTGCTCGATAATCCGACGGCCCGCGAAGTGATGGCAGCGCAGACCAAGGGTCTGCAGTCGCGCTCACGGCCGCACAAGCCCGAGCTCGACGAGATGGGGATTGCCACTTGGCACGAGGTGAAGCCGGCAGGCAGCCCACCGCGCAGCAAGCTCGGAAGGCCGGGAATGCGCCGCGGGTTTAACAAGCGCGGGCGGTAAACTGCCGCACGCCGGTTGCGAGGCAACCGGCGCCGGTCCCTCGGGGCAGGCAGCCCAGCCGGTGGAATCGCCGATGACCCAAGCGCGCGCCGCCAGGGTGTGCTGGAGGCGACCCTGAAGGGCGACGTTGACACGAATCTCGATAAGCGCGGCGACATCGTCACCAAGCGCATCGACGAGAAGATGAAGTCGGCGAAAACCGGTCCGCCCACCTGATCCTGTTTCCAACTCGGCGGGCCCTTGCAGGCCGGTTGCGGTCGTATCACCATTGGGGCCCAACCGTTGCAGGAGGTCGTCATGGCTAAGGGTCAGCAAAGATCCACCAAAGAAAAGAAGAAACCGAAGGCCGACAAGGACAAGCCCAAACAGTTGTCCGCCTACAAATTGGCTCAAACGCAGGGCGCGTCCGCCAGCCCCTATAGCCCGGCGGGTAAGAAGTAACGTAATTGCGCGCCGGAAACCGCGCCCCCGGCCTGCGTAAATCTCTCACCGCGGCACATGAACCTTTTGCTCGCTCCGGACAGCGTAAGGGGCTGTCTTGGCGAAACGGTTCACTATCGCCTTCTTCAAATTCGTCGGCACGTTACGCCAGACATTTCGCGCGTGTTGTCGATGCGAGCGCCGCGGGCGCGAGAAGACACTGAGATTCAACGTGCCAACGACCGGCGCGATCTCCGGCGCCGGCATCACTACTGCCAAACGCCCGGTCACGCACAACACGCTGAGCGCCGAGCACAGAATTTAGTTTTGATGTGATCGGGCGACAAATCGTCGACGCCACGCGCTCTCCGGCAGTAGATGCATATGGTTCAAACGCGCCGTGCCTGCGCCCGTTTTACGGTCAGCCACAGCAGGCTCCGATGAAAGCTCAGTTCGCTTGGGCCTTGCGCGGCAGCGGATAGTCTTCGCTTTCGTACAGCCGGCGGATACCATTGCCGTCGAAGCGCTTTTCCTCGACTTCCAAGTAGGCGCCGAGCAGCAATTCAGGCGGCAACTCCTCGATCGCAAAGCGGATCGCCTCCGCGGCGGTCGGAAAACGCTTGTATCCGATCGGTCGGCGGGATTTGCGGCTGCGGCTCGGGAACAGCTCAGACGGTGCCCTGTAATTGATAAGCGACATCAACAGTGACTCCTAACTCTTAAATATGGCCCTTATGACGCAAAAAATCCAGCCTCTGCGGCCCCAGCGTGCCTGCCTCACCCCGCTAAAATAAACCGAAATCCGTGAACAAAGGCGGCCCGGCGCGCTGTGTTGGGCCATGATTTTGTTAGCCGGATGATTTGGTCGGCGAAGTGCATTTCACCGGAGCCTTTTTCGAACTCCAATAGCATCAGCGCCTTAAAAATGGTCGGTGGCTTTGTTGTGCCCGATACAGCAGTCCTGGTTGGTGACCAAGACGCCGAAGAATAGGCAAAGCTTGCCGTCACAGTGCTGCTAAATTTTTCGATCTCGGCGCGCGCAGGCAGCAGCGATGAGTCCGATGAATGCAGAAGCCGTGGCGAGACGACGCCAGTCTGCGCGATGCCCCCGCTTCAGAGCAAAGCCTTGTCTGGACAGTCACACGGACCAGCGGCGCGGTTCAATCGCTCAGGTGGCGAAACGGAAATGCATAACGTCGCCGTCGGCGACCACATAATCTTTACCTTCCAGCCGCATCTTGCCGGCCTCGCGTGCTCCAGCCTCGCCGCCGGCGGCGACGTAGTCGTTGTAACCGATGGTCTCGACACGGATAAAGCCTCGCTCAAAATCGCTATGGATCACACCGGCGGCTTTCGGCGCCTTCGTGCCCTGCGTGATGGTCCAAGCGCGCGTCTCCTTCGGACCGGCGGTGAAATATGTGACCAGATGCAGCAGCGCATAGCCAGCGCGCACCAGTCGGTCTAGGCCCGTCTCCTTCAGTCCGACGGCGGCGAGATAGTCAGCACGCTCGCCCGACGGCAGCATGGCAATTTCCGATTCGATCTTCGCCGAGATCACTACCGCCACCGCGCCTTCCTGCTTGGCGCGCTCTTCGACTTTGCGGGAAAAGTCGTTGCCCGTCGCCGCGGAAGCCTCGTCCACATTGCAGGCGTAGAGCACCGGCATCGAGGTGAGCAGGCCGAGCGAGTGAAAAAGGTCCTCCTCCTCCGGCTTGCGCTCGACGAAGCGCGCCGGCTTGCCCTCACGCAGCAAAGCGAGCGCGCGGTTGATCAGGCTCAGTGTCTCCTTGGCTTCTTTGTCGTTGCCCTTGGCCTTTTTCTCCAGCGTGTCCACGCGTTTTTCCAGACTGTCGAGATCGGCCAGCATCAATTCGGTTTCGATGGTCTCGATGTCGGCGATCGGATCGATCTTGTCCTCAACATGGGTGATGTCTGTGTCCTCAAAGCAACGCACGACGTGGATGATGGCATCGACCTCGCGGATGTTTGCTAGAAACTGGTTGCCGAGGCCATCGCCCTTCGACGCGCCCTTCACCAACCCCGCAATGTCGAGGAACAAGATGCGCGTCGGCACGATCTGCTCGGATTTGGCGAGCACCGCTAGCTTTTGCAGGCGCAAATCGGGCACTCCGATCTCGCCGACGTTCGGCTCGATGGTGCAGAATGGATAGTTGGCAGCCTGTGCTGCCGCTGTTTCGGTCAGCGCATTGAAGAGCGTCGACTTACCGACATTCGGCAGGCCGACGATGCCGCATTTGAATCCCATGGATTGCGTCTACCTGTCATTCGTCGGTGCCGTCCGACTCCTCGCTCCCGCGGAAGCCCTTCGCTTCCATAGCGAGATGCACCTTGTTCTGGAAATTCGAATCCTTGCCTTGCACTAGCAGCCCCGCTTCCTCGGCGATGACCTCACACAGTGCCTGAACCCAGGGCCATTCATCCTTGGTAAAGTCGCCGAGCACGTGGCGCGGCACAAGTTCCTTCACGTCCGGCTTGCCGATACCGATCCGCACACGCTTGTAGTCGTTGCCAAGGTGCGCGGTGATCGAGCGCAGGCCATTGTGGCCGGCATCGCTGCCGCCCACCTTTACCCGCACCTTGGCCTGCGGCAGATCGACCTCGTCGTGAAACACCACGATCTCGCCTGCCGCAAGCTTGTAGAAGCTGGCCGCATTCTGCACTGCGCGGCCGGAATCGTTCATGAACGTACCGGGAAGCAAGAGCAGAAGTTTCTCGCTGGCGATCGTACCTTCCACCGCGACGCCCAGGAAACGCTTGCGCCACGGCGCGATGCCGTGGCCGCGGGCGATCGCCTGCACCACCATGAAGCCGATGTTGTGGCGGTTGTCGGCGAAACGCGGGCCGGGATTTCCGAGGCCGACGAAAAGCAGCATGGCTTCTACGGCGTCGCCGCCTCAGATCATCGCTGGCGATAGTGAGTAAGATCTTGCGCGCCGCCTCACTTCTTTTCGGCCTTCGCCGGCGCGGCCGCGGCAGCACTAGTCGCGGCCGGAGCGGCACCAGGCGCCGCACCGGGAGTCGCACCAGGTGCTGCCCCGGGAGCCGCACCTTCGGCGCCGGGCACCGCGCCCGCAGCGGCAACGGCCGCGGCAGCGGCCGCGGCGGCAGCCGCCGCTTCGGCAGCGGCCTTCATTTCTTCTGCGTAGCCGGACGGCGGCACCACCGTGACCAGCGTGATGTCGCCCTGGGCGATCACCCGCACGTTCGGCGGCAACGTTACGTCGCTGAGGTGCTTCGAATAGTTGATCTCCAGGCCAGAGATGTCGACCTCAATCGCTTCGGGGATCGACTCAACTGGACACATCACTTCGATTGTGTGAGTGACGATGTTGACCGCGCCGCCGCGTTTGACGCCAGGCGACTGGTCGGCATTTAGCACCTTCAGCGCCACGTTGACGCGGATTACAGCGCCTTCCGACACGCGCAGAAAGTCCACGTGCACCGGCGAGCCTTTTACTGGATCGAGTTGGAAGTCGCGCGGGATCACGCGGTGCTTGGTGCCGTCCACATCGAGATGGAAGAGCGTGGTGAGAAAGCGCCCAGCATAAATGCGTCGGTTGAGTTCGGTATGGTCCAACTGGATCATCTGGGGGGGCTTGTTCTCTCCGTAGATCACGCCCGGCACTTTGCCGGAACGGCGTGCAGCCCGGGCGGCCCCCTTGCCGCCTTTCGGACGCACCGCCGCCTTCATTTCTTGGACGGCCGTCATGGTGAAACCCTCATCTAACCCATAGAAAAGGCGGCATTTTCGGCCGCCCGTTGAACGCGGCAAGCCTCCAGGGGTGTCGGGGGCCGCTTTCGCGCAGGCTTATAGCGGGGGGCCTCGCAAAGGGCAAGAAAGGTCAATGCGCATAAATTATTGGGCCGCGGCCGAACCCGAGCTTTTCTTGGGCTTTTCGAGCTTGGCTTCGAGCGCCGCGACGCGCACCTTCAGCGCCTCGTTTTCTTCGCGGGCCAGGCGGGCCATTTCCCTGACCGCCTCGAAATCCTCGCGTTGGACCACGTCGAGATCGCGCAGAATGCGCTCGGCCTGATTGCGAAATAAGGTGTCGAACTCGCGCCGAACCCCTTGCGCAACCCCGGCGGCATCGTTCATCAGACGCGCCATCTCGTCGAAAATGCGGTTGCTGGTCTGGGTCATGCTTCTTCTCCAATTGGTTTAACAATGGCGGTCCAGCCATCCCGCCGCAAGGGGCAGCATGCTACCACTCATCCGTCTTAGCCGGATCTAGTAATGCCCCTTTTTGTTATTCCCTTTCCCGCCTTCGATCCGGTGCTGGTGCATCTCGGCCCATTCGCCATTCGTTGGTATGCCCTTGCCTACATCGCCGGCATCCTGCTCGGCTGGGTCTATGCCCGCGCACTCATTCGCAAAAAGTGCCTGTGGGGCGGCGAGGCGCCGCTCACCGTCACCGACTTTGACGATTTCGTCGTCTGGGCGACGTTCGGCATCATTCTCGGCGGTCGCACCGGCTACGTGCTGTTTTACAATCTGCCGCACTTCGCCGAGCACCCGATCGAGATCTTCCAGCTCTGGAACGGAGGCATGTCGTTCCACGGTGGCTTTACCGGCTGCGTGGTGGCGGTGGTCTGGTTTGCAAAGAAGCGCGGCATTCCATTCCTCTCGCTTGGCGACCTGACCTGCGCGGTTGGGCCGATAGGGCTGTTCCTCGGGCGGCTTGCCAATTTCGTCAACGGCGAATTGTGGGGCCGCGCGGCCGACGTGCCCTGGGCGATGATCTTTCCCGGCGGCGGTCCGCTGCCACGGCACCCAAGCCAGCTCTACGAGGCGATGTTGGAGGGCCTGGTGTTGCTCGCCGTGCTAGCGCTGCTAATGCGCGCGGGCGCGCTGAAGCGGCCGGGCCTGATCGTCGGCTGTTTCGCGGTCGGCTACGCGCTTGCACGCACAACCTGCGAATTCTTCCGCGAGCCCGATGCCCAGCTCGGCTTCTTGTGGGCTGGCGCGACCATGGGTCAGCTATTGTGCATCCCCTTGCTGATCGCCGGCCTTTGCTTCATCGCCTACGCGGTGAGGCATCCATTGCAGAGCACCTGATGCCCAACCTACTGCCGCTCGAAGTCGATATCCGCCAGCGCATCGCCGCGGCCGGTCCGATGCCGATCGCCGAATACATGGCGCTGTGCCTGACCGATCCAGAGCACGGCTACTACTCTACGCGCGATCCGTTCGGCACCCGTGGGGACTTCATCACCGCGCCGGAAGTGAGCCAGATGTTCGGCGAGATGATCGGACTATGGATAGCCGCGGTATGGAGCAAGATGGGCTCGCCGGAGAACATCCGTATCATCGAGCTCGGCCCCGGGCGCGGCACCTTGATGAAGGACGCGCTGCGCGCCGCCAAGGTGATGCCGTCATTCCGAGAGGCCGTTGTGCTGCATCTCGTCGAGATCAGCCGATCGCTGCAAGAACAGCAGCAACGCACACTCGAGCATCTTTCGACGCCGATGTGTTGGCACGCGGCGCTCGTCGACGTGCCAAAAGGTCCCTCTATCATTATTGCCAACGAATTTTTCGATGCAATACCGGTTCATCAGGCGGTGAAGACCGAGCAGGGCTGGCATGAGCGCCTGGTCGAGGTCGATGCGGCCGGCAATCTCGCCTTCACCATCTCGCCCGACGTACTGCCGCAGTTCGAGCGGCTGCTACCGCCGCCGCTGCGTCACGCACCCGATGGAGCGATCTTGGAATGGCGAACCGAAAACGTCTCGATGGAGCTCGGCCGCCGGCTCGCGCGCGACGGCGGCGCCGCGCTGGTGATCGACTATGGATATGCCGAGACCGCCCTCGGCGACACCTTACAGGCGGTCGGCCAACATGTTTATGCCAACCCGCTGACCGCGCCTGGGAACATCGATCTTACTGCCCACGTTGATTTCCAGGCGCTCGGAAAGGCGGTCGAGTCGATGGGCGCGAACAGCTTCGGGCCCGTCACCCAGTCGCAATTGCTGCGCCGGCTTGGCATCATGACGCGCGCGGCGGCGCTCAAGGCCAGGGCTCCGGAGGGCGCCGCAGCTGAGATCGATGCAGCGCTCCAGCGCCTGATCGGTGAGGGCAAGGCCGGCATGGGCGCCTTGTTCAAAGCCGTTGCCTTCGCGCATCCGTCGCTCGGCGTGCCGCCTGGATTCGATTGACATGCTACAGGCTCTCTTGCTCAGCGAACTGGCCGGTGTTCGCCATGGGTTTTTCACCCGTAGCGGCGGCGTCTCGCATGGCGTCTACGCGACGCTCAACGGCGGCACCGGCTCCAACGACGCGCCCGACAACGTCGCCGAAAATCGCGCGCGCATGGCGATGGCGCTGGGTGTGACGCCCGATCGCTTCCTCACCGCCTACCAAATTCATTCGCCCGACGTCGTCGTCGTGGAGGAGCCGTGGACGCACGACAGGCGTCCGCGCGCCGACGCCATGGTCACCCGCCTGCCGCGGCTCGCCATTGGCGTGTCGACTGCCGACTGCGGGCCGTTGCTGTTCGCCGACGCCGAGGCGCACGTGATCGCCGCTGCCCATGCCGGCTGGCGCGGTGCGCTCGCCGGCGTGATTGAAGCGGCCATCGCCGCCATGGAAAAACTCGGCGCGCAGCGCTCGCGCATCGCGACAGCGCTCGGTCCCACTATCCGGCAGCCGAACTATGAGGTCGGCTCCGAATTCGTCGAACGTTTTCTCGCGGCGGACGCGGATAATAAACGCTTCTTCAAACCCTCGACCAGTTCCGGACATGCCATGTTCGATCTCGGCGGCTATATCGCAGAGCGTTTGCAGCGTGCGGGCATCACGAATTTCGAGGACCTCGGCCTGTGCACCTATGCGGAGCCGGAGCGATTTTTCAGCTACCGCCGTACTACCAAATTGGGAGAACCGGATTACGGCCGCCATATCAACGCGATTGCGCTCGCCGATTAACGGTTTTCACGATCGACACTCTAGAGGCTGGACTCGCGACCGCTTTCGCAGCTACGGTTCGCATCGGCCAGAGGGATGTCCATAAAAATAAGGCCAGGGGTGTCAATGCAGTGGAGTTGGTGGGGGCGCGCCTTTCGCGGGAGGCGACCTTTATCGGGTGCTCTGGCCGCGCCGTGCGCGCTTCTGCTTGCCGCCTGCAATCCGCAGCCCATCGCTTCGGCCAACTTTCCGCGTGGCGCCACAGTATCCTTCGAATCGATTGACGGAGCACCACCCGTCCAATTCCACCAGTTAGTGGAGCATCTCAATGACGAGGCGGAGAGCCGGCGTCTGACGGTGACCTCGCGCGAAAGCCCGTCCGTGTATCGTGTGCGCGGCTACCTCGCCGCGAAGGTGGTGCGCAGGCAAACGACGATCGCCTGGGTATGGGACGTGTTCGACAGCGACGACCACCGCGCGCTGCGCATCAGCGGTCAGGAGACCGCCAAGAGCCTGCACCGCGACGCCTGGTCAGCCGCCGACGACGCCATGATGCAACGGATTGCCCGCGACAGCATGGCGCAGCTCGCGGCCTTCCTGACCTCGCCCGAGGTGGCGCCGGGTACGCCCGAAAGCGAGCCGCGCATGGTGGTGGCCGGCGCGCGCGACTCCTCGCCGGACGCGCCCGGTATCTTGCGTACTTTCCAGCCCGAAACTGCGGCGGCGCCCGATGCGCTGCCCGGCGGCGACACCGGTACCGCGCCCCGCCCGGCGCAAACCGCCGCGCTGTCCGCGCGGGAAGCGCCGGCCCCAGACCGGTAGGTCTAATCCGCATTCACCCTCGCGCAAAGCTTCGGGTCGGCGAATTGGACTCGTATTGCGAGCCTCCCCCCGCCTTGTTATGACCACGCCGCCGTTGCTACTTAGTGAGACGAGGGTTCGGGATGGCGGGCAAAAACGGTGCAATCAAGCTCGTCGCCGGCAATTCAAATCCGGCTCTGGCACAGGCGATTTCCGACTACCTCAAGACCCCACTGACCAAGGCGCTGGTGCGGCGTTTCGCCGACATGGAAGTGTTCGTCGAGATCCAGGAAAACGTGCGCGGCGCCGACGTTTTCGTGATTCAGTCAACTTCATATCCGGCCAACGACCATGTGATGGAATTGCTGATCATCATCGATGCGTTGCGCCGATCCTCGGCCCGCCGCATCACCGCGGTGATCCCCTATTTCGGCTACGCCAGGCAGGACCGCAAACCCGGCCCCCGCACGCCGATCTCCGCCAAGCTCGTGGCCAACCTTATCACCCGCGCCGGCGCCGACCGGGTGATGACACTCGACCTACATGCCGGGCAGATCCAGGGCTTCTTCGACATCCCGACCGACAACCTCTATGCCTCGCCGGTGATGGTGCGCGACATCCGCGAGCACTTCAAACTCGACAACATCATGGTGGTGTCGCCCGACGTAGGCGGCGTGGTGCGCGCCCGCGGGCTGGCCAAGCGCATTAACGCGCCGCTCGCTATCATCGACAAGCGGCGCGAGCGCGCCGGCGAATCCGAAGTGATGAACGTGATCGGCGACGTTGCCGGCTATACCTGCGTGCTAGTCGACGACATCGTCGACTCCGGCGGCACGCTGGTGAACGCTGCCGACGCCCTGCTCGCGAACGGCGCCAAAGAAGTCTACGCCTATATCAGCCACGGCGTGCTGTCGGGCGGCGCGGTCGCCCGCATTGCCAAGTCGCGGTTGAAGGAACTGGTGATCAGCGACTCGATCCAGCCGACCAATGAAGTGCAGGCCACCAAGAATATCCGCGTGCTGCACATCGCCCCACTGATCGGCGAAGCAATCGGCCGCACCGCGCACGAGGAGTCGGTCTCGAGTTTGTTCGACTAATCCGAGTCGAATTACTTTTTGTTTGGTCGCGCGGCCGACACAAAATCGGTATCCACTTTTGCTAGCCGCGGTCCGGCCGAGTTATCCACCGAAGATTCAATTTGACTCTACATTCGCTGTGGAGACTCGATTCGCCGCGGTTGCGTGTGACAGGCAAATCACGGCTCACTCCCGCCATAAGACGCCTTTGGCGGGCTGAATCGATGGAGTTATAGTCGAATCGATTAGTGATTCGGTCGCGTCGTCAAGGCACCCCGTATCCCCTGCGTCATCACCCGGTCGGCCCTTGACGACCGTGCGCGAGCGGTGGCGTGCGTTTCCCCTCCTCCATCGGCAATGCGGAGACGACATGTCCCAGCTCAGCTACGCAGAAGAGCCGCGACTCAATCCCCTCGACGTGGTGGAGCGCCTGGCAGCGGTGAACGACTGGACGTTCGAGCGCGCCGGCGACGACGAGATCACCATCCTGGTGACCGGCAAGTGGACCGACTACCAGGTCTCCTACACTTGGCTGAGCGATATCGAAGCGCTGCATCTCGCTTGCGCCTTCGACGTGAAGGTGCCGGAGCGCCGGCGCGGAGAAGTGCAGACATTGATCGCGCAGATCAATGAGCGGCTGTGGGTTGGCCATTTCGACCTCTGGATCAATGAAGGCATGCTGATGTTCCGCCACGCCTTGGTGCTCTCCGGCGGCGTCACCGCCTCCGGCCAGCAATGCAAGGCGATGCTCGGCACCGCGCTCGACGCTTGCGACCGCTACTTCACCGCCTTCCAGTTCGTGGTCTGGGCCGGTAAGAGCGCGCGCGAAGCGCTCGATGCCGCAATGTTCGAGACCTCGGGCGAGGCCTAGCGGCTCGTCATCGTCGGACCGCTATCATACCGTCATGAAGCGACCCGTTTCGAACAACAAGACGCTGAGCAAGTTTTCCGGCACCCTCGTCCTCGTGGGCGCCGGCAAGATGGGATCGGCCATGCTCGACGGCTGGCTGGCGCGTGGCCTCAACCCACGCAAGCTGGTGGTGATCGAGCCGCGGCCCGGCAAAGCGGTAAAGGCGCTGGTGCGGCGCGGGCTCAAGCTCGATCCGGAAGGCAAGCTCGCCAACGTGGCCGCCATTATCATCGCGGTGAAGCCGCAGACCGCACCCCAAGCGGTGCCGCCGCTTGCCGCATACGCCGGCAAGAGCACGCTGGTGCTGTCGATCATGGCCGGTCGCACCATCGGCTTTCTTGAGAAATTGTTGCCAAACGCGGCCATCGTGCGCGCGATGCCGAATACACCAGGCGCCATCGGCCGGGGCATCAGCGTTGCCGTCGCGAACGCCAAGGCGTCGCCGCGCCAGCGCAAGCTTGCGTCCGATCTGCTCGCCGCCATTGGCAACGTCGAATGGATCACCGACGAAGCGCTCATGGACGTGGTGACCGCACTCTCCGGCTCCGGCCCCGCCTACGTCTTCCTGCTTGCAGAAGCGATGGCCAAGGCCGGCATCGCTGCCGGCCTGCCGACCGAACTGGCGCAGCGGCTCGCGCGCGAAACAGTCGCCGGTTCCGGCGAATTGTTGCACCGCTCGCCGCTCGATGCAGCCACCTTGCGGCAGAACGTCACCTCGCCGGGAGGAACCACCGCCGCCGCGCTGGAGGTATTGATGGGCCCGGGCGGCTTTGACGAAATTTTGATCAAGGCCGTAGCAGCCGCTACGCGCCGCGGGCGCGATTTGGCCGGTTAGTCGGAATAGATTCGCCGCGCGCCGCGATCCAGCACGCTGGAACGGTCGCGTTCGCGGAACTAGATTAGATGCAGCCGGGAAGGCAAGGAGGCCGTCATGACCCGCAAGCCGAAAGCTCGCCGCCGGGCGCAAGCCCAACCAGCCGCCGCCGCGCGCGGCAGCAGCGACCGCGATAAGGCGGTCGACGCGCTGATGGGTTTGCTCGCCGAGCATTCCTTCCATGAGATCGGGCTTGCTGAAGTGGCCGGACGTGCCGGTCTGAACCTTTCACAGCTGCGCGCCGAATTCGGTTCGACGCTCGCCATCCTAGCCGCCCACATTAAGAACATCGACCACATCGTGCTGGGAGGCGGCGACGCAGAGATAAGCGAGGAGTCGGCGCGCGAACGTTATTTTGAGCTGTTAATGCGCCGATTGGAGGCGTTGGCGCCTTACAAGGCGGCAGTGCGCTCGCTGCTGCGCTCGGCTCGGCGCAGCCTGGGCCTGGCGCTGGCGATCAACGCCATGATGGTGCGCTCGCAAACCTGGATGCTGGAAGCTGCCGGCATCGGCGCGCATGGCCCGCACGGGGCGTTGCGCGCGCAGGGCGGTGCGCTGATGTTCGGGCGCGTGCTATCGGTCTGGGTCAATGATGTTGAACCGGGTCTCGACCGTACCATGGCCACGCTCGACCGCGCACTTTCCAGCGCCGAGCGTTGGGACGGCTTCCTTAGCGATCTTTGTGCGATTCCGAAATTCATCGCGCGCGGAAGACGCCGCCGCCGGCGTCGCGGCGATGACGAAGCCGTCGAGGCTGACGCAGCCTAGACCGGCACCCGCACCGTCGCGCGCAGGCCGCCGAGCGAACTGTCGGCCAGCATGATGTCGCCGCCGTGCGAGCGCGCGATGTCGCGCGCAATCGCTAAGCCTAGTCCGGTGCCGCCCTCATCCTGATTGCGCGCGTCGTCGAGCCGCAGGAACGGCTTGAACACTTCCTCGCGCATTTCCGCCGGAATGCCGGGGCCGTCGTCATCGATCGTCACGGTCAGATAGCGATGGTCGCGAAGGCCGGTAATAGCGATCGACGCCGCGAAACGTGCCGCGTTCGACACCAGATTGCTGAGACAGCGCTTGAACGCCGCTGGCCGCACCGTGACGACCGGCGCGCCGTGGAACACCACGGTCGCCTTGTGGCCGTGACGCTCGGCGTCCTCTTTCAGCTCCTTGAGGAAGGCTGCCATGTCGGTCGGCGCCGCACTTTCGCTCAGATCGCCGCGTGCGAAGGCGAGATAAGCCTCTAGCATGCGCGCCATCTCATCGACATCCTTTTTCATCGCCTCCACTTCCGGCGACTTCTTCTTGATCAAGGCCAGCTCGAGCTTGAAGCGCGTGAGCACCGTGCGCAGGTCGTGCGAGACGCCGGCGAGCATCGCGGTGCGCTCGCCCATCGCGCGTTCGATACGCGTCTTCATCTCGATGAAAGCTGCCGCCGCCCGCCGCACCTCGCGCGCGCCGCGCGGGCGGAAATTCGGTGCCTCGCGCCCCTTGCCGAAGCTTTCGGCAGCGTCGGCGAGACGCAGGATCGGCTTGATCTGGTTCCGCAGGAAGACGACCGCCACGCCGATCAGCACCACCGAGGTGCCGACCATCCACAACAGGAAGATTTCCGAGTTCGACGCGTAGGCGGCGCTGCGCCGCGCAAATACCCGCATCACGGCGTTGTCGAGCTGCACGCGGATCTCCACCAGCGCCGACCGGCCGACGGTGTCTATCCAAAACGGTCGCGCAATCTGCTTCCGCATTTCCTCCGAAAGCGATTGATCGACGAGCGAGAAGAAAGGCTTCGGCCCTGGCGGCGGCAGGTCGCCAAGGGGGAGGAAATCGACCACCAGGCCGAGTCGTTCCTGCGCGATCTTGCGGATCTGCTGCTGGTCAGCGTCCTGCGGATAGTTGCGGTAGACCTCGATCAGCGCCGCGACGTCCTGCACCACACTCGCCGACAGGCGCTTGGTAACAACGTTCCAGTGCCGCTCCATGAACACCAAGGCTATCACCGACTGCAGGATCACCATCGGCAGGATGATGATTAGTAGCGCGCGGACGTATAGCCCTTTCGGCATGACGGTGGTGTTGAGCCAGCGGCTCATGCGGCGCCAGCCTTCGCGGATCTGCCCGAGCCCGCTGTGAATGTTTCGGATCGGGGGAATGGCCCCGTAATATTCCCAAAATTCGCGTAGCCGCGTCACTGCGGTACGAAAGCCGTGAGAGATGTCGATGCTGCTCATGTAGTGGTCACCAGCCGATAGCCCACTCCGCGCACGGTCTGCACGTACAGCGGATTGGCGGGATTCTGCTCGATCTTGCGGCGCAGCCGGTTAACCTGCACGTCAACCGCGCGCTCGCTTATCGAGCCGCCATCGCCGGCGAGGGCCAGCCGCGACACGGTCTCGCCCGGCGTCGTCGTCAGGATGCGCAGCATTTCCTTTTCGCGGTCAGTCAGCCGAATAACCTCCTCGCCCCGGCGCAACTCGCCGCGGGCGAGATGATAGACGAAGGGCCCAAAACGCACCGACTCTACCGGCGGCGCGGCGGCAGGCTGCGCGCGCTTGAGGATAGCGGCAATGCGCAGCGACAATTCGCGCGGTTCGAAGGGCTTGGCCAAATAATCGTCGGCACCCACTTCGAGGCCTTTGATACGGCTCTCGGCGGCATCGCGCGCGGTCAGCATCAGGATCGGCACGTTAGAGGAACCGCGCAGCGACTTGACGAATTCGAAACCGGATTCGCCCGGCATCATCACGTCGAGGATGAGCAGATCGAAGCTTAGGCCATAGAGCTTGGCGCGGGCGTCAGCGGCGGTCTCGGCGGTCGTAACGCGATACCCTTCGCCGGTGAGGAAGCGCGAAAGCAGGTCGCGGATACGGCGGTCATCGTCGACGACCAGCAAATGCGGTGCATCGTCGGACGGCGGGGCGGGAAGCATCATCGCGATCGCTCCGCGAGGGTCATGCATCGTGACGTATGATCATGCGCCGCTCCGCTTGGTGCGCTCGGCGCGCGCAATTAGACGCAATACTCCTTCACGATGATCGGTGTCGATCATGGCAGTAAGAAAGCGGCGCGCCGCCTCGTGCGCACCGGGACCGAGCTCACCGAACACGCGGGTAATGCGTTGAGTCTGCAGGCCGGCGAGCTTGAGCGCCAGCGCCTCGCCTTTCGGCGTGACGAACAGCAGGCGTTGCCGGCGATCCTGCGCGCCTTCCTTCTGAACCACGTAACCCTGGTCGACCAACTGCTTGAGCACGCGGCCGAGCGACTGCTTTGTAATATTGAGGATCTCTAGGAGGTCGGCGACCTTCATGCCTGGATTGCGGTTGACAAAATGCAGCACCCGGTGATGAGCGCGGCCGAAGCCGAACTTGGACAGCACCTCGTCCGGATCGCTGACGAAGTCACGATAGGCGAAGAACAAGAGTTCGATGATGTCCCAGATAGGCTCCGACGGCGTGGCCGAGGGGCTCTGGCGCTCCGCAACGATGTTCGCCGCCGCTATCATCTTGGCGCTGGCATTTATGTCAGCCATGTTGACATATTTTGATTTTATGTTACAAAAACCAGGTTACAGACGAAAGGATCGTACCGACGCGGTCCTTTTTGTCCGGAATCGACGAAGCTGATAGGTCCGGTCCGGCCCCATTCATACCGGGTGTTGCTGCACGACGCAAAATGTTGGAATGGGCGCGAAAAATGCCCCATGACCAGAATCACAACGAGCGGCGAAGGTCGGCCGTTGAGAGTGGATGGAGGAGACGATGGCGGCGCAGTCCTACGACCGGCTCGAAGGGGTGATCTGGTATGACGGCAAGCTGGTGCCCTGGAACGAGGCCAACCTGCATGTGCTCAGCCACGGCCTGCACTACGCGAGTTGCGTGTTCGAGGGCGAGCGCGCCTATGGCGGTCAGATCTTTAAATCTGCCGAGCATGCTGAACGGCTGAAGCGCTCCGCCCAGATCCTCGATTTCGAGATCCCCTACACTGTCGCCGAGATCGCCGCCGCCAAGAAGCTGGTGGTCGAGAAGAACGGCAAGAAGGAAGCCTATGTGCGCCCCGTCGCCTGGCGCGGCTCCGAGATGATGGGCGTGTCGGCGCAGACCAACAAGATCCATCTCGCCATCGCCAGCTGGGAATGGCCCAGCTATTTCGATCCCGCCCAGCGGCTCAAGGGCATCGGGCTCGACCTCGCCGATTATCGCCGGCCTGATCCGAAAACCGCTCCCTGCCGCGCCAAGGCCGCCGGCCTTTACATGATCTGCACCATCTCCAAGCATAAGGCCGAGCGCAAAGGCTACGCCGACGCCATGATGCTGGACTGGGAAGGCCGCGTCGCCGAATGCACCGGCGCCAACATCTTCTTCATCAAGGACGGCAAAATTCACACGCCGATCGCCGACTGCTTCCTCGACGGCATCACGCGGCAGACCGTTATCGGGTTGGCGCGTAAGCGCGGCTTCGAGGTGATCGAGCGCCGCATCCTGCCCGACGAACTCACCGATTTCTCCGAGTGCTTCATCACCGGCTCGGCGGCGGAGGTCACTGCGGTCGCGGAGATCGCCCACTGGAATTTCAATCCGGGCGGCATGACCAAGACACTAATGGACGACTACACGGCGGAAGTGAAGCCAAAACTGGTCGCGGCCTAATCCTCAGTTTTTATGCGCAGGGCTGCTGCGGCCGGCTGCTCTGGCCGCAGCAGCGTGACATAACGCACATGGTTCTTCGTCATGAAGCGGTCCATACGCTCATCGAGCACGCGATAATTGCTGAGTGAAGCGTGCCGCAACAACAGCGTGCCGGCGCGATCGAAAGCGATGAAGCCGACGTGGAAATAATCCAGATTCGGCCGTCGCGTCACGAAGCCGATGATGTCGCCCTTCGCCAGCTTGTCTTTGTTGGCGAGCAAAATTGTGCTCGGCGTGACTACCATTGAAAATCTTCGTCGACCCAACTCGCGATGCCAATAAACTGTCTTTTCCAGCGGCACCGATCCATCCAGCACGATTTCGCGGCAGATCTTATTGGCAACGTTGTTGCGGCTCCACTCGAAGAAATAGTGATTGCGCTCGAACCAGTTGACGATGCCGTTGCGGTAACGGATTTCGCGCAGCGTACCCTCGAACTCGCCAATGTCCTGAGAGAGCGACGTCGCCAGCACCGTCTCACAATACGTCACGCAATCGAAAGCATCGTCGCGCACCACGAATTTTTCCGGCTGCTTAGGGCCGCCGATCAGCGTGTATTGTCGGTAGCGCGTGCCGCGCAGCGCGGCGGAGATGAAGTCGATCCGTTGTGAGATCTTATCGATGCCGCGCGTCTGTGCGATCAGCCGCTCGACGCGCGCTTCGCTAGCCTCGCCCGGTCCCACCGCCGCAAAGACAGTGACGCCCACGAGCACTCGCAGAATGTCCCGGCGGCTGGTCCCCGAATCGCACATGGGATCATCCTGCCCGCGCGCCTTGGCTCGTCAATCCCGCACCACCACCAGCCGGTCGGTGCCGGATTCCGCGCCCCACACTTCGCCGCGCCGGCCCGACAGCTGCCGCACTGAAGCGTTGCGCCGGTTGCTGGGCAAACTTTCGAACTGCTCGGTCGCTGGATCGAAGCGCATGATGGCGTTGGCCGGCCAGTCGGTGACCCAGACTTTGTCCTTGTCGTCGACATAGACCGCGTAGCAGCCCTCCTTGCTGCGGGGCAAGCGCCAGACATTCCAGGTTTTGGCGCCGGGATCAAAGCGCGCGATCTCGCCAGTGTTCCAGAAGCTCACCCACAGCAGGCCCTTGGAATCCGACCAGATGCGGCGCGGCCCGACGCCCGGCTTCGGTGGTCGGATCATCAGCGCGTCGCCGCTCACCGGGTCGATCTTGGCGATGTAATCGCCAGCGAGTGAGGCGTACCAGACGTCGCCGTTCGGGGTGGTAGTTATGCCGTAAGGGCCGACGCCCTTCGGCGCCTTCCAGGCTTCGACCTTGCCGGTCGCCGGATCGACCCGGCCATAGACGCCGTTCTGCCCGGTGAACCAGAGGATGCCCTTACGGTCGAAGGTCGCTGTGTTGAGGTTGGCGTTGGCGAAATTCGCCGGAAGCGGAAACAGCTTCACCGCCTTGGTCGCCGGATCGACGCGCGCAATCGCATTCTGTCCGCCTTCGGTGACCCAGGCGGCGCGGTCGGGCCCAATGATTACACCGTGCGGCGCGGCGTCCGGCCCGAGCGTAATTTGCGTAACATTGCCGGTCTTCGGATCGAGGACACCGAGCGCGCCCTGCGCCTGCGCGGTGTACCAGACCGTGCCGTCCGGTGCCGGCGCCACATCGTGCGGATGCGCGCCGCGCGGCACGTCGTAATAGGCGACATCGGCGGCCACCGCCGGCTTGAGACCGAGCGCGAGCAATGATACCGCAGCGACAACAATCGGAATCATCTCAGCCCCAGCACGCGCGGTTTCTCGCCGCGCGCTCATTCCGCCGTTTTTCTTCCAGGCGCGCGCCAGCGCGCCGCCGCGACTTCATCGAATTTCTTTGCCTCAATCCAGACTTTGCCGCTCGCTTTCTCGACCTGCTTCCAGAAAGGCGCGCGCGTCTTCAGGTAATCTATCAGGAATTCAGCCGCGCCGAACGCCGCCTCGCGATGCGAGGATGCAGTCACCACAAGCACGATGTCCTCGCCGGGCGCGATACGACCATGGCGATGGATCACCGTGACACCCTTCAGCGGCCAGCGCACCACCGCCTCGGCGACGTGGCGCTCGATCTCGGCCTCCGCCATGCCGGGATAGTGCTCGAGCATAAGTGCGGCGATCGGCTCGCCCGCTTCGTCGCCGCGGCAGATGCCGGTGAAGGTCACCACCGCGCCCACATCTCCTCGGCCGCGTAGCTTCGCCGCTTCCGCGGCGGCATCGAACGGCTCACGCTGCAGCCGCACCGTCAACGAGGCAATCATGCAACTAATGTAGCGCGCCGCCGCGGGGGCGGCTATCCGCCGGTCATCGGCGGGAAAAACGCGATTTCGCCGGCCCCTTTGAGCGGGCTTTGCGGCCTGACGTGCGCTCGGTCAATGGCTGCGCGGATCACCTGCGGGTTCCCGAAGGCATAAGCATATTCCTCTCCGCGCCCAGCGAGCCAGGTCATCAGTTCCGCCACTGTCTTAACGTCGGTGGGAAGCTCGATATCTTCCTCAGGCTTGCCGACCCGCTCGCGCACCCAGGCGAAATAGCGGACCTTAACGGTCATCAATCAACCATATAGCGCAGGCCGGCACGCATGTAGTCCCAACCCGTGTAGAGCGTCAGGAGTGCGGATAGCCACAGCAGCGTGATGCCGATCTCAGTGACCACCGGAACGATGCGGTCGCCGGCATCGCCCGCGATCAGGAACCCGATCGCTACCATCTGTCCGATCGTTTTCCACTTGGCGAGTCGCGTCACCGGCACGCCGACCCGCAATTCGGCGAGATATTCGCGCAAGCCGGAGACCAGGATTTCGCGGCACAGAATGATCACCGCGGCGAACAGCGACCAGCCGCGGATCGTCTCCTCCGCTGCCAGCATCAGCAAGCAGGAGGACACCAGCAATTTGTCGGCGATGGGATCGAGCATGCGGCCGAGCGAGGACTGCTGGCCCCAGGTGCGCGCGAAGTAGCCGTCGAGGATGTCGCTCACCCCCGCTACAATGAAGATGGCTAGCGCCAGCCAACGCAACCACAGCCCGCCGCCCAGAATGCTCTGCCAATACATCAGCACCACTACCACCGGTACCGCAGCGATGCGGCCGTAGGTCAACAGGTTCGGCAGCGCGAGCGGATGCGCCGGCAAAGGTCGGGAACTGATGGCATTCATCGGCGACAAGGAACACCCGCGCTGCGGCAAGGTCAACGTCCGGCGGCGCATGTTCCCCCGCCGATTACTGGATGGGTGGCTTCGGCAAGCGGCTATTGCCCGGCTCCATTACGAAGGTCTGATCGAGCGAATACCATTCACCGGTGACGTCCGTGGCCGGCGCCGCCCCCTTATGGCGCACGAAGTTGCCGACCACTGCGTGAGTAACGCCGAATTGTACGTCGGTTTCCAGTTTGTCGTCGTCGTTGACGTAAATCTGTGAGATCAGCGTCTTGAAACCTGGCTTGCAAATCAGGAAGTGCAGATGTGCGGGCCTGTAATGATGGCGCCTGGTGGCACGCACCAGATCGCCGACCGGGCCGTCGATCGGGATCGGATAGCCGGCTGGTTTCACGCTACGAAACCTGAAGTGGCCTTGCGCGTCGGTCATGAACTTGCCCCGCAAATTCATCGGCGCTTGCTTGGGATCCTGCTGCTCGTAGAAGCCTTCCGGCGAGGAATGCCAGACGTCGACCTCGGCGCCTTCGATCGGCTTGCCTTTCTGGTCCTGCACCATCGCGTTGACGAACAGGACCGGCCCCGGCGTTGGCGAGCGCACGATCGAGCTGCCGTTCTCGGTGCGCGGCGAGTTCATGCGCCAGAACGGCCCGAGGAGATTGGCTGTCGTCTCCGTCTGGCCCTTGTTGCCGTTGTTGAGCAGACAGACCAGCGTGGAGAAGCCGAGCGAACCGGACATTAACACCGCCTCGTTGTGCGTGTCGGTCGTCTTCTGTCCGAGCGCGATGACGTACTGGATCGCCTTCTCGAATTCCTCCTCCGTTAGGTGCACGTCACGCGCAAAAGCGTGCAGATGTTTCACCAGCGCCGTGAGGATTTCCCGCACGCGCGGGTCCGCGTTCTTGAATGCGTCCACTACGGCGTCGGTGACGTCTTCCTGCCGGTTGATGATCATTGGCCTAACGTCCCCGCCTGTTCGTGGAAAAATTCATATATCTTTCGCGCGGTCTCCGCATTAATTCCCGGCACCTGCGCAAGGTCGGGCAGGCTCGCCCGCTCGATCGCCTTCAGCGTGCCGAAATGGCGCAGCAGCGCCCGCTTGCGGGTGGGCCCGATCCCTGGAATTTCCTGCAGGCCGGCTTCGCGGATGTCCTTCTTGCGCCGCGTCCGGTGCGAGCCGATGGCAAATCGGTGCGCCTCGTCGCGCAATCGCTCAATGAAATAAAGGAGTGGATCGCGTGGCGGCAGCTTGAATGGCGCCTTGCCGGGCATGAAGAACGTCTCGCGCCCGGCGTCGCGATCGGGGCCCTTGGCAATGGCGATCAGCGGCATGTCGGTGATGCCCATCGCCGCCAGCGTTTCGGTTGCCGCGGTGAGCTGCCCCTGCCCACCATCGATCAGCACCAGATCGGGCCAAGGCTGTTCCTCATCCCGGTCGACGTGCCCGCTCTGCTGGGCCGCTACATCGTCGGCGCCGATACGCGGCGCTTCCGCCAGAAGCCTCTTGAACCGGCGTTGCAACACCTCGCGCAACATGCCGTAGTCGTCGCCGGACGTGAGTTCGGCCGAGCGGATGTTGAATTTACGGTACTGATTCTTGCGGAAGCCTTCTGGCCCTGCCACTACCATAGCGCCGACCGCATTGGTGCCGCTGATGTGACTGTTGTCGTAGACCTCGATACGGCGCGGCGCGCGCTGCAACGAAAAAGTTTCAGTCAACGCGGACAGCAGCTTCTGTTGCGAGGAGGTGTCGGCCAGTTTGCGCGCCAGTGCCTCGCGCGCATTGGCGAGCGCATGACCCACCAACTCCTTGCGCTCACCGCGCTGTGGTACGCTCACCTCGACCTTACGCTCGCCCTTGGCGGTGAGCGCATCGGCGAGCAGCGCGCGCTCTTCGAAATCGTGCGACACCAGAATACAGCGCGGCGGCGGCTTGTCATCGTAGAACTGTGCAAGGAACGCGCTCAGCACTTCTCCCGCTCCCAGTGCACGATCGGCTTTCGGGAAATAGGCGCGATTGCCCCAATTCTGTCCAGTGCGGAAGAAGAATACCTCGACACAGGTATAACCGCCGGCCTGATGCACGGCGAACACGTCGGCTTCCTCGAGGCTGCGCGGATTGATTCCCTGATGCGACTGGATCGCCGACAGCGCCGCAAGGCGGTCGCGGTAGGTCGCTGCGCGCTCAAAATCGAGCGTCTCCGAAGCTTTGTCCATTTCCGCTGCCAGCTCCTTCTGCACCGCTTGGCTTCGGCCGGAAAGGAACCCGTTGGCCTCACGCACCAATTCGCTATAGCCGGTGAAGTCAATCTCTTGCGTGCAGGGCGCCGAGCAACGCTTGATCTGATAGAGCAGGCACGGCCGCGTGCGCGATTCGAAGAACGAATCCGAGCAGGAGCGCAGCAGGAAGGCGCGCTCAAGCGCATTGATGGTGCGGTTGACCGCGCCGGCACTGGCGAACGGCCCGTAATAATGTCCGGGCCGCGTGTGCGCGCCGCGATGCTTGAGGATCTGCGGCGCCCAGTGATCCGATGTGATGAGGATGAAGGGAAACGACTTGTCGTCGCGCAAAAGCACGTTGAAGCGCGGACGCAGCCGTTTGATCATGTTGGCTTCGAGGAGGAGCGCCTCGGTCTCGGTCTTGGTAGTGAGGAATTCCATCGCCACCGTGCCGGAGATCATACGGACGATGCGGGCGTCGTGCCCGGTCGGCCGCGTATAGGCGATCACCCGCTTCTTAATGTTCTTCGCCTTGCCGACGTAGAGCACCTCGCCCTTAGCATCGATCATGCGGTAGATGCCGGGCGCCGATGGCGCGTGCTTGGCAGCGCGCGCGATCGCCGAACGGCCGGCTTTAAGCGCCCCGGCCGGCTGCTCCTCCAACTCGAGTTCGGGCAGCGCCTGCTCTTCGTCCTCCTCGCGGACGTCGCTCGCCGGGTCGATGTCTTTGGCCGCGCCGCTCATAGCAGGTAGATAGTGTGCTGCGTGTTATTCTGCGACATCGCTATCGATGACGCGCCAAGCCAGATGTTGTCCGCCGTCCACTGCGATCACCATCCCGGTTACGCTTTTCGCTTCGGCCAGATAGAGAACGGCCGCTGCCACATCTTCCGGAGTCGGCCCGCGTTGCAACGGCACGGCGGCGGCCTGCGCGGCGAACTGCTCGGCCGATTGACGCGGGCTCGGCAGCGTCGGCCCAGGCGCCACCGCATTGACTCGCAGCTTCGGCGCCAGCGCCTGGGCCAACGTGATGGTCGCAGTGTGGAGCGCGCTCTTGCTCAGTGTGTAGGAGAAGAAGCGCGGCGTCGGCTTGAGGACGCGCTGGTCCAGCACGTTGACAATCGACGATCCCTCTGGCGCTTGGGCGGCGAAGGCCTTGCCCAGCAACAGCGGCGCCGTCAGATTGACCGCAATGGTTTGCTCGAAACGCGCGCGGTCGAGTGTCGCGATGTCATCTTCCTCGAACTGGCTGGCGTTGTTGACCAGCAGCGTTAGCGGCCCGAACGTAGCCGCCGCCGGCACCAGCTTGCGCAGCGCCTCGCCATTTGCGAAGTCGGCGAGGACCACGGCGGCTTGCCCGCCTGCTTGCACGATCTCCTCTGCCAGCTTCTCCGCCTCGGCGCGCGAGCGATGCGCGTGCAGCACCACCGCAAAGCCAGCCCGCGACAAGGCCAGCGTTATCGCGCGTCCGATACGGCGTCCGGCCCCGGTAATCAGGGCGGCACGCGGCGCTGATGTGTGCTCGTCCGTCATTACGGAAATCCCACGGGCTTAATACGCGAGCGGCGGTTTACCCAACAGTGGCGAGTTCGCGATCGTCCGTCCGTGGAGTTTTGACGGCAGCGATTAGGCCGCGATCTTGGTCGCGCCGAACGCTGGCACCTGCGCGGCGAACTTGTCATGCCAGGCGAGCAGACGGGGGTGATCCGTGCGCCAGGTGCCACCGAAGCGCAGATCGCGATAGCCGAGCATGCAGGCAAGTGCTATCTGCCCCACGTTTGGCAGCGCGGTGAGCGCCGGCGGCGCGGCCTCTAACGCCGCGAGTCCGCGCGTGACCTTCTCGGCCTGGCGATCGATCCAGCTCTGCACAATCTTATCGGCAGGTCGGTAGCGGCTTTCGTAAACGATCAGCAGCGACGCATCCATGATGCCATCACACAGCGCTTGCAGACGCAACGCCCCGAAGCGCGCGTTCGGCTCGCGCGGAATGATACGGCCGCCGCCGGCGAGGTGATCGAGATATTCGAGGATCACTCGCGAGTCGTAATAGACGCTGCCGTCGTCGAAGATCAGCACCGGAAGCTTGCCGAGCGGATTCTCCTTGCGGATCGAGTCGGCCGGATTGTTGAGATCGGTCTCGCGCACTTCGATCTTGTCGGAAAGTCCGAGCAGCGCGGCGGCGATGTGGACTTTGCGGGCGAAAGGCGAGGCGGGCGTGGACCTGAGAATCATGGGCAAAAATCTCTTTGCGACGGCCGCGCCGGAGTAATGATCCGCAACTGATTGCGCAAGCAAGCGATCGGTGGATACCGCCGCCCTGTATAAATCAGCCGGTGACTACCAGATTCACGGCCTTGGGGCCTTTGCCTTTCTTGTCTGGCTCCACATCGAAGCTGATGCGCTGGCCCTCATTGAGCGTTTTCAGTCCGGCCGCCTCCACGGCGGTGATGTGTACGAACACGTCGCGCCCGCCATCATCTGGCTTGACGAAGCCGTAGCCCCGCTCGGTGTTGAAAAACTTCACGACTCCCGTTTGCGCCATCGCGAAATACTCCTCGCCCCACACTGCTCCGCCGGCCCAACGCCGTCGGCCCGGCTGGACATTCATTTTCGGGGAAAGGCGTCAGCCACGATTGGCTTCGGTCACTCCGCCGGCCCCCAGACGGAGGCGGAACGTCACTGCCAATTGGAGAACTACACACCAACTGCGGGTCCATGGAAAGAGGTCAAAAGCCTTATCGGACGGCTGGAGTAGCCTCGCGGGCGAGCCAGCCGAGTCGGAATCCGCCTTTGCCTTCGGGTCCCAAGATCGCGGCAAGCGCTGGCAACAGGATGGAAAGTTCGTTTTCCAGGGTCCACGGCGGGTTGACCAGGATCAGGCCGCAGCCGTTAAGTCGGGTCGGGTCGCTGAGCGGTCCGACATTGAGCTCCGCCCTCAGGATCTTGGCCGGACCCAGGCGGCGCAGGCTCTTGGCCAGAGTGTCTGGCCCCGCCCGGTCCTTGATCGGGTACCAGAGCAAGTAGAGGCCGGTGGCCCATTTTCGGTGCGCCCCGGCAACCGCGTGCGCCAGCCGAGAAAATTCGCGGTCCTCCTCGAAGGGCGGGTCGACCACCACCAGGCCGCGCCGTTCCTTCGGCGGCAAATAAGCACGGAGCGCGGTCCAGCCGTCGACGGCCGGAGTCTTGATGCGGTCGTCGCCGCGCAGGTTTTTCCGCAGCGCGGCCGCTGCGGCCGGCTCGACCTCGCAGGCGATCAGCCGATCCTGGGGGCGCAGCCAGGCGCGCGCCAACGCCGGCGAGCCGGGATAGGTCTTCAGCCGGCCGCGCTCGTTAAGCGCGCCGACCACCTCGAGATAGGGCGCAAGTAGCACAGTGACGGGTGGTTCGAGCGGCGCTGCCAACACCCGCTCGATGCCCGCGTGCCATTCGCCGCTGCGGCTCGCTTCCGGACCGCCGAGATCGTACAGGCCGGCACCGGCATGGGTGTCGATGACGCGGAACGCCGCCGGCTTGCCGCGCAGGTAATGCAAGATGCGGGCAAGCACCGCGTGCTTGAATACGTCAGCGAAATTTCCGGCATGAAAGGCGTGGCTATAGTTCACGGGCTGGCTGGCAGGCTGCTCTCTTCAACCGGGCCTATCTTAGCCCACGTCGCCTTTCAACCCGGCGTGCCGGGAAGAGCGAACTGGCTTCGTGCGCATGAGCCTGCGACGGCTTGCTGCGTGACGGCCGCAGCAGCGAGGCCGTCTTGTGCGGCCGCCCGAATGGCAGCGTGCCACTCCCGCTCGATCGCGGCGAAGAGCAGCGCACCTGCACGAATATCGTTGCCGCCATCGCGATAGGATGCAAGTCCAGCGGCAGCACGCAGTGATCGGACGAATCGTACAGCCACGACGCGATGTAACGGAGCCCGGCAGATTGCGAAAACCGCTATAATCCCAAACACTGCACGACCGCCCGGTTTGGCCTCATCAAAGCGTTCGCGATCCCACTACACGAAGACGTGAACAAACCGGAAATTGACCTTGGTCAACGGTTGCATAAACCGCAAGCTCTTTATCGAACATTAAAAGAACAAACTAGAACCAAACATGATCGAATTTGAGAGGGCCCCAGCCGAGGGAGTCGAGCGCAGCACCGAGTACCGGCAGCCACGCCGCAATCTCAGACCCTGCCCCAATCGCCCAGCACCGCCTGCACCAGCGCCAGCGCCGCCACGGCGGCAGTATCGGCGCGCAAGATGCGTGGTCCAAGCGCAATCCGCACAACATTCGGCCGATTTAGCAACGTCGCCCGCTCTTCGGCCGCGAAGCCGCCTTCCGGACCAATCAGCACTGCAAGCGGTGCACCGGCCCGCCTAGCAGCGACCAACGCCGCCACCGGATCCTGAACCTCCGCGGCCTCATCGCAAAAGACCAGCAAGCGTCCGGCGTCGACAGCAGCTATTGCGCCAGGAAACGCTGCTGGCTCGGCCACATCGGCCAGCGCCAGGATGCCACACTGCTCCGCCGCCTCGATCACATTGGCGCGCATGCGCTCGAGATTGACCCGGGCCACCTGGGTATGGCGCGTGAGCACCGGATACAGGCGCGAAGCGCCCATCTCCACCGCTCGCTGCACCAGGTAGTCGAGTCGGGCACGTTTGAGCGGCGCAAACAGAAAATGCAGGTCGGACGCCGGCGGCTGCGTGCGCTGCCGGGCGCCGACGGTGGCGGTCAGTGTGCGCTTGCCGGTCTCGGCGAGGTGGGCCTGCCATTCGCCGTCGCGCCCGTTGAACAGCAGGAGCGCGTCGCCCTCTTTCAGCCGCAAAACATTAGCCAGATAGTTGGCCTGCCCGCGATCAAAGGAAACCGATTGCCCGGCGGCCAGCGGGGCATCGATATAGACGCGCGGCACACGGAAATTGTATTGCGGCACTGTGTTAACCTCAGCGGCGCCCCGACTTACGCCAGTTCGGCGGGCCTTGGCGAGGGGCGGCGATTGTGACTGGATTGCCGTGATCTCCCAGCATTCGGCCGGTTTCTTGGGCCGCCGCCCTGCTATAATGCCGCCGGGACGAGAGAGGATTCGACCTACATGAGCTTGCGCCGGACCTTGCGTATCGCCGCTTGTCTGTTGCCGTTCGCCGCCGGGACGGCCGCGGCGCAATTTCCGGCGCCACAAGCACCGCAGCAGGAATCGCCCTGCGTTACCGAGTTCTTCAAGCTGCGCGACACCGCCAGCAAAAAAGCGGAGGCCATCCGCGCCGCCAGCCAGCGCCATGCCCAGCCGCAGGAAGCCTGCGGCTTGTTCAACGCGTTCTCCACGGCCGAGGCGAAAATGCTGAAGTACGCAACCGATAACTCGGTCTGGTGCGGCATCCCGCCGCAAATCATTACCCAGATCAAAGAGCAGCACGCCAAGACCAACGAAATACGGACCAAGATCTGCCAAGCTGCCGCCGCGCCGCCGCGCCCGGCCGGGCCGACCTTGAGCGATGCGCTGAGCGCGCCCATCACCGACAGCAACAACATCAAGACCGGGCGTGGGACCTTCGACACTTTGACCGGAACCCCGCTCGGCAACAGATGAGCGATAACGTCGGACGCGTCGCTGATGCGACCGGCAACTGGGTTGACGGTTTCGCGCCGCCTTTCTTGCGTCCCTATCTGCGCCTCGCCCGTCTGGACCGCCCGATCGGATCCTGGCTGCTCCTAATACCGTGTTGGTGGTCGGTCGGTCTCACTGGCATACGCACCAATCACTTCCCCAGCCTCTGGCACATCGTGCTCTTCTTGATCGGCGCCTTCGCCATGCGCGGCGCCGGCTGTACCTGGAACGATCTTGTCGACCGCGATCTCGACGGGCTGGTCGAGCGCACGCGTTCGCGTCCGATCCCCTCTGGCCAGGTGACAGTGGCCGAGGCCACCGCCTTCATGATGCTGCAGGCGCTGATCGGCTTCCTGGTGCTGATCCAGTTCAACCGCTACACGGTGATCACTGGCATCTGTTCGCTCTTGGTGGTCGCGATCTATCCTTTCATGAAGCGGATCACCTATTGGCCCCAGATCGTGCTTGGGCTTGCCTTCTCCTATGGCGCCTTGATGGGCTGGCCGGCCGCCTTCGGCCGACTCGATTGGCCGGCGCTCGTTCTCTATGCCGGCTCGATCTGCTGGGTGATCGGCTATGACACCATCTATGCGCACCAAGACCGCGAGGACGACCTGCTGATTGGCATCAAATCAACCGCGCTGCTGTTCGGCGAAGAGACGCGGCCGATGCTGGCGAAATTCTACGCCGCCGCCGTTGTATTAATTGGCTTTGCCGGCCTTATGGTCGGCGGCCGCTTCATTTTCGTGCTGGGCCTGATCGGCTTCGCCGCACACCTCGCCTGGCAAGTGACGCAGCTCGACATCAATGATTCCGCACGCTGCCTCAAGCTCTTCAAATCGAATCGCGACGCTGGGCTGATCCTGTTCGGCGCCATGCTACTCGAGGAGCTGGTCTAGCGCTCCTCGCGCGGCGATCAGATACCGCGGCTAATCGTAATTGCGCTCGACGTCCCTCGGCAGGTAGGCCGTAGTTGCCTATTGCTCGTACTTCGGGAGTTGGCCTGGCTGCACCGTCCCCGATGATGCGGTCGTTGCGGTCGGGATGATCCACGATCAAGCGATTTCCATTTATCGCCTGCATTTTTTTCTGGCCTTCCTTGAAGTCAGGCTGGCCGGGCGCGGAAAAGTAACCACTCCGGGAATCCAGTCGACCGTGTTGATAATTTTCTCTTTAGGCAGCCGCATGATCAACATGCTGGCTGGAGTGGTTCTTTGCCGACAAAGAACGACTCGAGCGCGGCGCCGCCGAGAGTGATGCGAGTCTTCTAAATCGACCACTTCGTTCGGCACGATACCTATGGTGACCTCAAATTCTACGCGATCACCGGCGTGCTCAAGTTCTTGAGCGGTTTGCCGCCGGGGATGTGATCGAGATGGATGAGCTGCAGATCAAGTATTGATTGGCGCCCGCGTGATCTTGCGGAACTCGTCGCCTTAGGCTCAGTGGATGGTCAGCCGGTCCTCCGCTAACG
>Ga0207837_1000007_pt1 | contig 35757 bp, 31 predicted proteins | sample LuqExpMetageno58_FD_187816 | JGI IMG/M metagenome (GOLD analysis project Ga0207837, IMG submission 187816) | Tropical forest soil microbial communities from Luquillo Experimental Forest, Puerto Rico - Sample 58 (SPAdes) | ecosystem: Environmental > Terrestrial > Soil > Tropical forest ... | reverse complement strand
AAGAGCAGCGACGGCGGACGTAACCGCGCTGCCCCAAAGGGCGCGCGCCTGTCGGTTTCCTTTCCCGGCAGGCGAAGTCTCCTTGGTCGCTTAGGCAGTCACACGCGCCCCCGAAGACTCGCGGTTGTGTTGCAATTGTGTTGCACGGAGCTGCCGACAGAATTTGTAAGTGGTTGGAAAATAACGAGAACAGATTGCAACACATGCAACACAGAATCCCGTTATGTTCTAACGGCGCGAAGGTGATTTCTTTTGTGAGACAACGGGTTGCATATGGCTGCGTAACTAGGATTCGAACCTAGATTGTCGGATTCGGGGTCCGCCTGCTGCACGGCTTTGTGCAGTCAATGTGACTGAGCTTGCGCCCAGCACACGCTACGGCGACTGCCGGGCACAGCACACGTTCGTCTTCTTCATCGGGCAGGCGCTCGGCCCAGTCGTCTATGGCTTCGACCTTAGGAGTGCGGGGATCACGCCGGCGCTTCTTGCCGGTGCGCTCGTTTTGTCGATCGTGCCGAGCTTGGACGAGCGCAGCTTAGTTGCGCCCACGGTAGGACGCGATGCCCTGGTCCGGCACCCAGACGTCCTTTGGCAGCCTTCCCGCATGCCAAAACACGTCTATCGGTATGCCGCCGCGCGGGTACCAGTAACCGCTAATACGAAGCCATTTCGGCTTGACCAGTTTGAATAGCCGCTTGCCGATTGCGACGGTGCAGTCCTCATGGAAAGCGCCGTGATTGCGGAAGCTGTTGAGGTAAAGCTTGAGCGACTTGGACTCGACCAGGAAGTGTCCGGGCACGTAATCGATCACCAGATGCGCGAAATCGGGCTGGCCGGTGATCGGACAGAGACAGGTGAACTCCGGCGCGGTGAAGCGCGCCACGTAGTTGGTATCGGCATGCGGGTTGGGCACGCGGTCGAGCACCGCCTTCTCGGGCGAGGCGGGCAAAGGGGTCGGGCGTCCGAGTTGCAGCCGCTTTCGGGCCATGGCGCGATATGTCCTGTGCTATTGGATGCCCCGCTTTTGCGGGGCATGACAAGAGGGTCGCCGATTGTGTAGAAGCCGCGGCAATCCAAAGCGAAAGTACTACCATGACCGTCATCACCGATATTATCGGCCGCGAAATCCTCGACAGCCGTGGTAACCCGACCGTGGAGGTCGACGTCATCCTCGAGGACAGTTCGAAGGGCCGAGCGGCAATTCCTTCAGGCGCTTCGACCGGTGCGCATGAGGCGGTCGAGCTGCGCGACGGCGACAACAAGCGCTTCCTTGGCAAAGGCGTGCGCAAGGCGGTCGATGCGGTCAACGGCGAGATCTTTGACGCGGTGGGCGGCATGGACGCCGAGGCGCAGGCCAAGATCGATGAGACGCTGATCGCACTCGACGGCACGCCCAACAAAGGCCGGCTGGGCGCCAACGCCATCCTCGGCGTCTCTCTTGCTGTCGCTAAGGCCGCAGCCGTTTCCGGGCAGGCGCCGCTTTATCGTTATGTCGGAGGCACGGCCGCGCGCGTGCTGCCGACGCCGATGATGAATATTATCAATGGCGGCGTGCATGCCGACAATCCGATCGATTTCCAGGAATTCATGATCATGCCCGCCGGCATGCCAAGCTTCGCGGAGGCGCTGCGCGCCGGCTCCGAAATCTTCCAGACGCTGCGCGCGGCACTCAGAGCTGCCGGCCACAACACCAATGTCGGCGACGAGGGCGGCTTCGCGCCCAACTTGCCGTCGGCCGATGCCGCGCTCGACTTCGTCATGCAGGCGATCAGCAAGGCCGGCTACAACCCGGGCAGCGACGTGATGCTGGCGCTCGATTGTGCCGCCACCGAATTTTTCAAGGACGGCGCTTACGTTTATGAAGGTGAGGGTAAGAAGCGCTCGCGAGAAGAGCAGGCAAAATATCTCGCCGATCTCGCTGCGCGTTATCCAATTGTCTCGATCGAGGACGGAATGTCGGAGGACGATTGGGAAGGTTGGAAAATCCTCACGGATCTGATCGGCGGCAAGTGCCAGTTGGTCGGTGACGATCTGTTCGTCACCGCCGTCACACGGCTTAAGAAAGGCATTAATGAAGGCGTCGCCAACTCGATCCTGATTAAGGTCAACCAGATCGGCACGCTCACCGAGACGTTGGCCGCCGTCGAGATGGCGCACAAGGCTGGTTATACCGCGGTGATGTCACATCGCTCCGGTGAAACGGAAGACTCGACCATCGCCGATCTCGCCGTCGCCACCAATTGCGGACAGATCAAGACCGGGTCGCTCGCGCGTTCCGACCGCACCGCTAAGTACAATCAACTGCTGCGCATCGAAGAAGAACTCGGCGCGCAGGCGAAATATGCCGGACGTGACGCCTTGAAAGCGCGCTGAACGTCACGGCGAGAGCCAAAAAAGAGATCAATCAGGCGGAGGCAACATGGAAGACAACTGGGATTGGCCGACTTCGAGTTCTCGGTGCAAGGCCCCAGGGATAAAGGGGCGGTTTATCTCCACACGACCCAAGGAATTCGGTGTGTGGGCAGCGCAATCATTATCGAGCTGCAAAACAGTGGGCGTCGCAGCTGAATTAACATCGCCGGTCTGAGGCCGCCGCGGTATTAAAACCGCATTAACGCGAATGCCGGATGTTAGCACTCTGCCATGGTCACGAACCGCCGCCGCCGTGCCCTCATCACCGCGCTCGCGCTCTACACTTTCGCCGCTCTCTTCATCGGGTATTTTGCCGTCAATGCCTTCACTGGCAATCACGGCCTGCGCGCGCAGCAGGATCTCGACCAGCAGTTAAGCTCCATGCAGGCCGAGCTGGACCAACTCAAGGCGGAGCGGGCGCTGTGGGAGCGCCGAGTGGCGCTGCTGCGTTCCGACAACATCGACCCCGACATGCTTGACGAGCGTGCGCGCGCCATCCTCGGCTACGTCGATCCACGCGACCTCACTCTGTTCATACACCAGCACTAGCAACCCGGGCGACAAGTCCAGCATTATCCACTCCAGAGTGGCGTTTTCGGTCTGCCCGGGCTCCGGCGGCCTCGCGCTTCCGCCCCTAGGCGATTTAAGCTATGGGGAACCGGTTAATCCAAACTGAAGCCCCGTCATAATAGGCCGGAAGAGCGTCGCAGGGAGTGCCAATGGCCGTTGCCAAAACAAGCAACGAGGAAAACGGGGCAGCCCCGTCTATCGTGGAGTTCAGCAAGGACGAGGAGCTTTCCGCATACCGCACCATGCTCATCATACGCCGCTTCGAGGAGAAGGCGGGGCAGATGTACGGCATGGGCCTGATCGGCGGCTTCTGCCATCTCTATATCGGCCAAGAAGCGGTGGTTGTGGGCATGCAGATGGTGCTCAAGCCGGGCGACGAGGTGATCACCGGCTACCGCGATCATGGCCACATGCTGGCGTGTGGCATGGACCCGAAAGGCGTCATGGCGGAACTCACCGGCCGCGCCCATGGCTATTCAAAGGGCAAGGGCGGCTCGATGCACATGTTCAGCGTCGAGAAGGGTTTCTTCGGCGGCCATGGCATCGTCGGTGCGCAGGTCCCACTCGGCACCGGTCTTGCGTTTGCAAACCGCTACCGCGGTAACGACAACATCGCAGTGGTCTATTTCGGCGACGGCGCCGCCAATCAGGGCCAGGTCTACGAAAGCTTCAACATGGCGAGCCTGTGGAAGCTGCCGGCGGTCTACGTGATCGAGAACAACCGGTACGCTATGGGTACGGTGATCACGCGTGCCTCCGCGGAAACCAACCTGTCGCGGCGGGGCCTGTCGTTCAATATTCCCGGTGTGCAGGTAGACGGCATGGACGTGCGCGCGGTGAAGGCAGCCGGGGTGCAAGCGGCAGAATGGTGCCGTTCCGGGAGGGGCCCCTACATTCTCGAAATGCTCACTTACCGCTATCGCGGCCATTCAATGTCGGACCCGGCCAAGTATCGTACACGGGAGGAAGTCGAGGAGGTGCGTTCTCATCACGATCCGATCGACATGGCGCGCACGCGGATTCTTGAAAAGAAAATCGCAAAGGAAGACGCACTCAAGAAGATTGACGGCGAGGTGCGCGATCTGATCAACCAGGCGGCGGAATTCGCCACGCACGATCCCGAGCCGGACGCCGGCGAGCTCTATACCGACGTGTATCGCTGACCTGCTATGCCGACCGAGGTACTCATGCCCGCGTTGTCGCCCACCATGGAGAAGGGCAACCTCGCCAAGTGGCTGAAGAAGGAGGGCGATCAGATTCGCTCGGGCGACGTCATCGCCGAGATCGAGACCGACAAGGCCACCATGGAGGTGGAGGCGACCGACGACGGCACGCTTGGCCAGATACTAGTACCGGAGGGCACCGCCGACGTCGCCGTGAACACGCCGATCGCGGTGATCCTCGGCGAGGGCGAGGACAAGTTCGCGACCAAGAACAAGCCGGCGCAGCAACAGATGGCTACCGCGTTCGCGTCGCAGGCAAAAGCTAAAGCCGACGCAAACGTGCCCGTGCCGAGGATAATCCAGAGGCCGGCACGGGAAACTGAAGGCGCCGCCGATCCCGATATTCCGGAAGGCACCGAAATGGTGACCATGACCATGCGCGAAGCCTTGCGCGATGCGATGGCCGAAGAGATGCGGCGTGACAAGGACGTGTTCGTGATCGGCGAGGAGGTCGCTGAGTATCAGGGTGCCTACAAGGTCACGCAGGGGCTGCTGCAAGAGTTCGGCGACAAACGAGTGATCGACACGCCTATCACTGAGCACGGTTTCGCGGGCTTAGGCATCGGTGCGGCGCTCGCGGGCCTGAAGCCGATCGTCGAATTCATGACCTTTAACTTCGCCATGCAGGCGATGGACCAGCTGATCAATTCGGCGGCGAAGACGCTTTATATGTCGGGCGGCCAGATGGGCTGCTCGATCGTGTTCCGCGGCCCGAACGGTGCGGCCGCGCGCGTTGCCGCGCAGCACAGCCAGGATTACTCGGCCTGGTACTCGCACATCCCGGGCTTGAAGGTGATCGCGCCGTCGAACGCCGCCGATGCCAAGGGCCTGTTGAAGGCCGCCATCCGCGATCCCAACCCGGTCGTGTTCCTGGAAAATGAAATCCTCTACGGCCGTTCCTCGCCGGTGCCCAAGCTCGACGATTTTGTGCTGCCGCTCGGTAAGGCGCGGATCGCGCGTGCCGGCAATGACGTGACCATCATCGCCTGGTCTATGAGCGTGAGCTACGCACTGAAAGCCGCCGAGGAATTGGCCACGGGCGGGATCGAGGCGGAAGTCATCGACCTGCGCACACTCAAGCCGATGGACATCGACGCGGTCGCGGCCTCGGTGCAGAAAACAGGCCGTGCGGTGGTGGTTGAAGAGGGCTGGCAGCAGTCCGGCGTCGGCGCCGAGGTCGCCGCCTGTATCATGGAGCAGGCCTTCGATTATCTTGACGCGCCGGTTACGCGCGTGTCGGCCAAGGACGTTCCGATGCCTTACGCCGCCAATCTTGAGAAGCTGGCGCTGCCGTCGGCGGCCGAAGTGGTCGAGGCGGCAAAGGCAGTTCTTTATCGGTAACGCCGATGCCAACCAACATCCTTATGCCGGCGCTGTCGCCCACCATGGAGAAGGGCAACCTCGCTAAGTGGCTCAAGAAAGAGGGCGACAAGATCAAGTCGGGCGACGTCATCGCTGAGATCGAGACCGACAAGGCGACGATGGAATATGAAGCGGTCGACGAGGGCACGCTCGCCAAGATTGTGGTCCCGGAAGGCGCGCAGGACGTGGCGGTCAACTCGGTAATCGCGGTGCTCGCCGGTGAGGGCGAGGACTTGAAAACGGCAGCTGCGGGCGCAGCGAAATCGCTGCCGCCAAAGCCCGACGTAGCGGCCAAGCCTTCTCAGTCCGCACCGGCGCCCGCGAAACCGCAGGCGGCAGTTCCGACATCACCGGCCAAGCTCGCGTCACAGGCGCCCATGCCGTCGGCTGCCCAGCGGGCCGCCGGCAACCGCATCTTCTCCTCGCCGCTCGCGCGCCGTCTGGCGAAAGAAACTGGCATCGACCTTAGTCGCGTGCAGGGCTCCGGCCCGCACGGCCGGGTTATCGCGCGTGATATCGACGCAGCGAAATCGGGCAAGGGTCTGCGCGCCGCCGGCGCTACGCCGGCGACGGTACCCATGCTGCCCGCGGCGACGCCCTCCGATGCGCAGATCCGGGCCCTTTACGAGGAGGGCTCCTACGGCTTCGTGCCGCACGACCAGATGCGCAAGATCATCGCTCAGCGGCTGACGTTGTCGAAGCAGACTATTCCGCATTTCTATCTCACGCTCGACTGCGACATCGGCAAGCTCTTGGCGGCGCGATCCGAGATGAACGCCGCCGCGCCCAAGGGCGAGAACGGGAAGCCGGCCTACAAGATTTCCGTCAACGACTTCGTCATCAAGGCCCTGGCCCTGGCGCTGCAACGGGTGCCCATGGCGAATGTCACCTGGACCGAAGCGGGGCTGATCAAGCACAATCATTCCGACGTCGGCGTCGCGGTGGCCATCGAAGGCGGCCTGATGACTCCTGTCGTGCGCCGCGCCGAGGCGAAGTCGCTCTCCACTATCTCCAACGAGATGCTCGATTACGTTGCGCGCGCCCGTACGCGCCATCTCAAGCCGCAGGAATACCAAGGTGGCTCGACCGCAATCTCCAACCTGGGTATGTATGGCATCAAGGACTTCGCGGCGGTGATCAATCCGCCGCACGCCACTATCCTTGCTGTCGGCGCTGGCGAAGAGCGCGCGGTCGTGCGCAACGGCCAGCTCGCCGTCGCCAACATCATGACTGTCACGCTCTCCACCGATCACCGCGCGGTCGACGGGGCGCTTGGCGCCGAGCTTCTCGGCGCATTCAAGGCGCTGATCGAGAATCCGGTGATGATGCTTGTATAGTTGCACAGGAGTTAGAAATGCCGCGGATCTCGCTTGACACCGACAAGGATCATCTGGTTACGCCGACGCATTCCGACGCGCGCGGTCCGGTCGTACGCGGCAAGTCGATCGAGATCATGCAGATGAACTGGAAGAAGGGCGAGAGCGCGCGCCCGCATCAGCACCCGGAAGAGCAGGCGATCTACGTCGTGAGCGGCCGTATGCGCATGACCGTCGGGTCCGAGACCTACGAGATCGGCCCCGGTGAAGTGAGCTACCACCCGTCGAACGTGCTACACCACGCGCTCGCCGTGGAGGACACGGTGGCGATAAGCTTCAAGAATATAGTCGCACCTTTTTACCCGGCGACAAAAGAGCTTTAAAGACTCGGGCTGGATCAAAGCCCTTCCGCCTGAACATCGCCTGGGCTTCCGACGAAGTCACGAACTTGAGGAAAGTTCTTTAATCGCGCTCTTGACGCGCCGATAGTGCTGTCCACTTGATTTCGGCGGCCGACGCGGCGTGCGCCACGAGACTACCGACACAGTCTGGCGAATGACGTTTCGCCCCGTGTTATCGTGGAGGCATTTCATAGCTAATCTGGGCTAGATTCAATCGAGATCGGGAGTAGAGATAGGCAATGGTTGACACGAGTTTTGACGTTCTGATCATCGGTTCCGGACCCGGAGGCTACGTTACCGCAATCCGCGCGGCACAGCTTGGCTTCAAGACCGCCATCGTCGAGAAAAGCTATCTCGGCGGCATCTGCCTCAACTGGGGCTGCATCCCGACCAAGGCGCTGCTCCGCTCGTCGGAAATCTTCCACTACATGCAGCACGCCAAGGATTACGGCGTGCGAGCCGACAATGTCGGCTACGACCCGAAGGCCGTAGTGGCGCGCTCGCGCGCCGTGTCGAAGCGACTCAACGACGGTGTCGGCTTTCTGATGAGGAAGAACAAAGTATCGGTCATCTGGGGCGAGGCGACGATCGACATGCCCGGCAAAGTGACCGTGAAGGCATCGAAGAGCGAGGCGCCGAAGGGGGCGCTCGGCGCCGGCAGCTATCAGGCCAAGCACATCATCATTGCCACCGGCGCGCGCCCGCGTGTGCTGCCGGAGTTGGAGCCCGACAAGAAATTGGTGTGGACCTATTTCGAGGCCATGGTGCCATCCGCGATCCCGAAGTCGCTTTTGGTGATCGGCGCCGGCGCCATCGGCATCGAATTCGCTTCGTTCTACCGCACGTTCGGCTCCGATGTGACCGTAGTCGAGGTGCTGCCGCAAATTCTTCCTGTCGAAGATCACGAGATCCAGGCCTTCGCCCGTAAGAGCTTCGAGAAACAGGGCATCAACATCCACACCAATGCCAAGGTAACCAAACTCGACAAGAAGACCGACAGCGTCACTGCGACAATCGATCAGGGTGATAAGACGCAGACGATTGCCGTCGAGCGCGTGGTTTCCGCCGTGGGCGTCACCGGCAATATCGAAAATCTGGGTCTGGAGATGCTCGGCGTGAAGACCGACCGCGGCATCATCGTCACTGACGGCGTCAGCACGACAAATGTGCCGGGCATCTACGCCATCGGCGATGTCGCCGGACCGCCGATGCTGGCGCACAAGGCTGAACACGAAGGCATCGTCTGCGTCGAGGCGATCAAAGGATTGCATCCGCATCCGCTCAACAAGCTGATGATCCCCAGCTGCACCTATTGCTTGCCGCAGATCGCTTCGGTTGGCCTCACCGAGCAGGCGGCTAAGGAGAAGAAGCTCAACATCCGCGTCGGCCGTTTTCCCTTTGTCGGCAATGGCAAGGCAATTGCCCTCGGCGAAGATCAGGGCTTGGTGAAGGTGATCTTCGACAAGAATACCGGTCAGTTGCTTGGCGCTCACATGGTCGGCGCCGAAGTCACGGAGCTGATTCAAGGCTATGTCGTTGCCATGAATCTAGAAACCACCGAAGAAGAATTGATGCACACCATCTTCCCGCATCCGACGCTATCGGAGATGATGAAGGAAGCGGTACTCGATGCTTATAGTCGTGTTTTGAATATCTAGTTTTGAATATCGACGCGCCGATGGTCTCCTCGGGCTCGCAGCAGGAGCGCAACCCGGATGGTTCGCCGGCCAAGCCCAATCCCCTGTTCAAGCCCCACCCTATGCAGGGCTGGAGCCCCGACTTCATCCCGAAGCTCACAGCAGACGCCATCGACACCGGCGTGATCAGCCGCGTTATCACCATTGCCGGAGCCGACGCGATGAACTGGAGCCGCTCGCTGGCGCAAGAGGAAGGAATCTTCGTCGACATCACCGCCGGCGGCACTTTCGCGGGCGCGACGGAGGTGTGCAAGAGCGCCAAGCTTGGCGACACTATCCTCGCCATGCTGCCTGACACCGGCGAGCGTTACCTCTCGACGCCGCTGTTCGGAGACATCGGCTTCGACATGAACGAGGAGGAATTGAAAATTTCCAACTCGACGCCCAACCACCGCATGCCGCCAAAGGCGGCCTAGCAGGACAACAGGGGCGTTCTGGCCTGGATCGTGGGCGGCCTCACTGCTGGTTGGCTCGCGCATGTCAGGGACGCCGCGGCGGCATCTTCGGAAATGTCGCATCGCTCTGACCGGCGCGATCGTCGGGGTTTTCTGGCGACTGAATCTGCACATATTATGCCGGATTTCTGGGGCAATCCGATCACTGCCACTGTCGGCTCGATCATTTGTATCTTTGTCTGGCCTTGGCACCTGGCCTTGCGAGGCTGCGGACGCCGCCGTAAGAATCCGACATGGTTGCCGTCTTCGACCTCGACAAGCAGCGCCCACGCCACCCCGAAAAGGCTCATCGGCCGGATTCCGCAAAGGCGCCGAAGCCCGATTGGATCCGGGTGAAGGCGCCAGTATCCGCAGGCTATTTCGAGACGCAGCGCCTGATGCGCGCCAATGGCCTGCATACCGTGTGCGAGGAGGCCGGCTGCCCAAACATCGGCGAGTGCTGGGAGAAGAAGCACGCAACCTTCATGATTATGGGCGACACCTGTACGCGCGCCTGTGCCTTCTGCAACGTGAAGACCGGGCTTCCGGGTGCGCTCGATCCCGACGAACCCGCGCATGTCGGCGAGGCGACAGCCAAGCTGGGTCTGTCGCACATCGTCGTGACCTCCGTCGACCGTGACGATCTTCCCGACGGTGGCGCGCAGCATTTTGCTGACACCATCCATGCGATCCGAGTGCGTTGCCCGCGGACTACGATTGAGGTCCTGACACCCGATTTCCTGCGCAAGAGCGGTGCGATCGAGATCGTGGTCGCGGCCAAGCCTGACATATTCAACCACAACCTGGAAACCGTGCCGTCGCTTTATCTCAGCGTGCGACCGGGCGCGCGCTACTTTCACTCGCTGCGCCTCTTGCAGCGAGTGAAGGAGATCGATCCGGCGATGTTCACTAAATCGGGCATTATGCTTGGTCTCGGCGAGGAGAGAAACGAGGTGTTGCAGGTCATGGACGACCTGCGCTCGGCCAATGTTGATTTCCTGACCATCGGCCAATATCTGCAGCCGACACGCAAGCATCACGAAGTCAATCGCTTCGTCCCGCCTGCCGAATTCGAGGCGTGGAAGACTATTGCCTATGCGAGAGGCTTTCTGATGGTCGCTGCTTCACCGCTGACGCGCTCGTCGCATCACGCCGGGGAAGACTTCGCACGGTTCAAGGCCGCTCGCGCCGCTCGCTGAGGCATGCCGCAATTTTCCACAAAGCGCCGCGTCCACCAAAGCGCGAAAGACATGTTCGACCTGGTGGCGGACGCCGAGAAGTATCCGCAATTTCTACCGATGTGTGAGTCGCTGAGAGTCCGCAGCCGTACCGAGAAGGAAAACGGCGTCGCCGTAGTTGTCGCGTCGATGACGGTAGCCTACAAGATCATCCGCGAGAGCTTTACCACGCGCGTCACGCTCGACCGCCCGAGTCTCAAAGTACTGGTTGAATATCTCGACGGCCCTTTCAAGCGTCTACAGAACCGTTGGAGCTTTCGCCCGGCAGGCGAGTATGCCTGCGACGTCGAGTTCTTCATCGACTATGAATTCAGGAACCGCGCACTGAGCCTACTGATGGGCGCGCTCTTCGACACTGTTTTCCGCAAATACGCGGACGCCTTCGAACGACGCGCCGATCAGATCTACGGCCGCAAAACCGCTTGAGGGCATTCAAGGCCGGCGCTAAATCGGTCGTCGCGTGTTGTCGAGCAGCAAAGACGTCGAGATAGGTCGGCACCACCGAAGTGGCAGTCGAATTACCGGTAACTGTGATGTAGCTAACCGATGAAGCCTATGACCGCGGCCGACAGCGTGGCGGTATAATGATGACTCCGGTGCGGACGTTGTTGCTGTCCCACGCCCAAGACTCATCTCGGCAAGGTCAAAGCGACGGTCACGCTACTTTGCAAAAGTGCCGGCTTTCGTCCCATTCGTCCACTGAACAGGTCTAGCCTTTGCCAGCCGGTAGGCGCGGCTCTTCTTTTTTTGCGAGCTCTTGCAGCATTTCCAGCGCCTGCAGCACGGACTCGCGGCGCACCTTGGCGCGGCCGATGTCGCCGTATTTGCGGTCGTGCGCGATCACGCGACCGTTGCGCGAGGCGGCACAGAAAAAAACTAGGCCGATCGGCTTGCCCGGCATGGCACCGGTTGGCCCGGCGATCCCGGTGATAGCGACGGCCAGATCGGCCGAGGCGTGGGTCAGGGCGCCTTTGGCCATCTCCTTGGCGCACTCCTTGCTCACCGCGCCATAGACGTCAATAGTTGCGTGCGTAACGCCGAGCATCTGCTGCTTGGCGTTGTTCGAATAGGTGACGAAGCCGCGATCGAACACCAGCGACGCGCCCGAGATTTCGCTCAGCGTCGCGGCGACCAAGCCGCCGGTGCAGGACTCCGCGGTCGCCAACGTAAGGTTCTTTTTCTTGCACAGCTTGAGCAGCGTGTTGGCGGCATCGAACAACTCCTGATCCGCCATTTCCTCAGCTCCAGGGCAGGCGGATCGTTGCCGTAGCGTAGGCTGCAATCCCTTCGCCGCGGCCGGTGAAACCAAGCTTCTCGCTGGTGGTCGCCTTCACCGCCACGCGGCTCGCCTCGATGCCGGCAAGCCGTGCGATGCGGTCACGCATGGCGTCGCGATGGGGGCCAACTTTCGGTGACTCGCACACAATAGTGAGATCGAGATGCGCGATGCGGCCGCCCCGCGCCTTTACCCGATCAGCCGCGAAGGCTAGAAAACGGTCGGATGATGCGCCGCGCCATTGCGGATCGCTTGGCGGGAAATGTGCGCCGATGTCGCCGTCGGCCAGTGCCCCGAGGATGGCGTCGGTAAGTGCGTGCAAGCCGACGTCGGCATCGGAATGGCCGACAAGCGTCTGTGTGTGCGGCATGCGGACGCCGCCAAGCGTAACTTGATTGCCGGGGCCAAAGGCGTGCACGTCGATGCCGGTACCGATGCGGATATCGCCCAGCGAAGCTGCGGTTATCGATTCGGCGCGCGCGAAGTCGTCGGTGTTAGTGATTTTGATGTTGCCAAGCTCGCCGGGAAAGATTGTGACTTTCATGCCTGCCCATTCGGCGAGCGCTGCGTCGTCGGTGAAATCGTCGCGTGCCTCGGCGGTGGCACGGCGATGTGCCACAAGCAGCGGCTGGTAAACGAAGGCTTGCGGCGTCTGCACCGTTCGTAGCGCGCTGCGGTCGAGTGTCGCGCCGACAAAGCCCGCGGGGTCGACCATCTTTATGGTGTCGGTCACCGGCAACGCTGGAATTGCGGCACCGGTTTTTTCCGCGGCTGCGATGGCGCGCGACACTAGGGCCGCACTAGCAAAAGGCCGTGCCGCATCGTGAATCAGCACGATATATGGGTTGCTCGGCTGCAACGCCTCGAGCCCGGCGCGCACCGAGGCTTGTCGCGTAACGCCACCGAAGGCGGGCGGCAGAATATCAAATCCGGCGGTAGAGGAATGGAACCTTTCTTGGTCTTCCGGCCGAATAACAGCCTGTACGCACCCGACCTCGGCGTGATTTACGAATAGGGACAGCGCGCGGCGGAGCATGGTTTCACCGCCGATCGGCCAGAACTGTTTCGGCAGGTCGTGACCCGCGCGCGTCCCGCGACCCGCGGCGACGATGATGGCTGCCACACCTGCCATACGATCTGCACTCCTTGGCTGGCAATTGCCTTTAGCGCGTTACAGCTGCCACGGGAACGCATTAGTGGGCTGCACCGCGCAGCAAGCATGAACAACTTTTTGCACTGCAGCGCTTGCCTCTCCAGGGGAAATGTCTAAACTATGAGCATCGCTACGAACAGCCTAATTCCTGGGCAATAATACCGTGCGGCATGAAGACAGACGTTTGTTGAATGATCACGGGCAAATTGGGCCAGCTAAAGTGCCAAACCGCGTGATTTTGGCGCCAGTATCGGGGTTTACCGACGCCCCTTTGCCCTGGCTCGCCGAGCGCCATGGAGCGGGGTTGGTTGTTTCGGGAATGGCCGCCTGCATGGGATTGGTAGAAGGCCGGTGTGAAGCGGACGTCCGCAGCGAAGTGGGTGGCATCGAGGGCCCCTGGAGAGCCGCCGCATGAGCCATGCCCAGGCCATTTCTGTGGCCGTTCATACGTCGGCCGACGCAATGCTGCATGCGCTGCCGCATCCTGTGATCATGGTCTCACCCGACGGCAAGATCGCCGACGCCAACGTCGCCGCCGAGCAATTCTTCGAGGCCTCCATACCGGTATTGCGCCGGCATATGCTGCGCGATCTTGTGCCGTTCGGCTCGCCCTTGCTCACCTTGATCGAGCAAGTGCGGCAACGCAGCGCAGCAGTGAACGAATACAAAGTCGACCTTGCGACCCCTCGCAATCCGGGCGAACGGTTGGTTGATCTGCACGTCGCGCCACTGCCCGAATACACAGACCATGTCGTGGTGATGCTGCAGGAACGCACCATTGCCGACAAGATGGACCGTCAGCTTACGCATCGTGGCGCCGCGCGCTCGGTGATTGCGCTTGCGGCGATGCTTGCGCACGAGATCAAGAACCCGCTGTCGGGCATTCGTGGCGCGGCGCAACTGCTCGAGCAGTCGGCCGGCGATGATGACCGCTCACTCACCAAACTGATCTGTGACGAAACCGACCGCATTGTGAAGCTCGTTGATCGCATGGAAGTTTTTGCCGACGAGCGGCCGGTCGAGCGCGAACCTGTCAACATTCATGTCGTCCTCGATCACGTGAAGCGGCTGGCGCAAACCGGGTTCGCGCGGCACATTAAATTCGTCGAGGAGTATGACCCGTCGCTGCCGCCGATCCTCGCCAACCGCGACCAGCTCATTCAGGTCTTCCTCAACCTAATGAAGAACGCGTCCGAGGCAATCGGCGAGGGGGCTATCGATGGCGAGATTCAACTGACCACTGCATTTCGCCCGGGCGTTCGTTTGGCCGTGCCGGGAAGTAAGGCACGCGTGTCGCTACCGCTTGAGTTCTGCGTGAAGGACAATGGGCCGGGAGTCTCGGGGGACCTTATGCCGCATTTATTCGATCCGTTCGTCACGACCAAACAAAGTGGCAGCGGACTTGGCCTTGCCCTGGTGGCCAAGATCGTCGGCGACCATGGTGGCATCATCGAGTGTGAATCGCAGCCCCGGCGAACGGTGTTTCGCGTGCTGATGCCGATCTATTCTGGCGACGGTATGCCGCAAGAGCCCGTGAGGTAATAATGCCAACGGGCAGCATATTAATCGCCGACGACGACGCCGCGATCCGCACCGTCCTCAACCAGGCTCTGTCGCGAGCCGGTTACGAAGTCCGTTCCACGGGCAATGCTGCGACTCTGTGGCGCTGGATCAGCCAGGGCGACGGCGACCTAGTCATCACCGATGTGGTGATGCCGGACGAGAATGCCTTCGACCTGATCCCACGTATCCGTAAGACGCGTCCCGACCTCCCGATTGTCGTTATGAGCGCGCAGAACACGTTCATGACTGCAATCCGAGCCTCCGAGCGCGGCGCTTACGAGTATCTGCCCAAGCCGTTCGATTTAAAGGAACTGATCGCGATCGTCGGACGCGCGCTGTCAGAGCCGAAGCAGGAACGGCCGGCTGCGCCCAAGAACGAAGAGTTCGACAATATTCCGTTGGTCGGCCGCTCGCCGGCGATGCAGGAAATCTACCGCGTGCTGGCGCGGCTGATGCAGACTGATTTGACGGTGATGATCACCGGGGAGTCCGGCACCGGCAAAGAATTGGTCGCGCGCGCATTACACGATTACGGCAAACGTCGCTCCGGCGCCTTTGTCGCCATCAATATGGCGGCGATTCCGCGCGATCTTATCGAATCCGAATTGTTCGGACACGAGAAGGGTGCCTTTACCGGCGCCAATACGCGCAGCGCCGGCCGCTTTGAGCAGGCCGAGGGTGGTACACTGTTCCTCGATGAAATCGGCGACATGCCGATGGAAGCGCAGACGCGTTTGCTGCGCGTGCTGCAACAGGGCGAATACACAACCGTCGGCGGCCGCACGCCGATCAAGAGCGACGTCCGCATTATCGCTGCGAGCAACAAAGACCTGCGGATGCTAATCCACCAGGGTCTGTTCCGTGAGGACCTGTTCTTCCGGCTCAATGTCGTGCCGTTGCGGCTGCCGCCTCTGCGCGAGCGCATCGAGGACGTGCCCGATCTGATCCGACACTTCTTCGCGCAGGCGCAGCGTGAGGGCCTGCCGCCCAAGCAAATCGACCAGGCAGGCATCGATCGGCTCAAACGCCACCGTTGGCCGGGGAACGTGCGCGAGTTGGAGAACCTAGCACGCCGGCTGGCGGCTCTTTACCCGCAGGAGACGATCACAGCGGCGGTGATCGACGCCGAACTGTCCCAACCGGCGACGCTGGTCAGCGTCGAAGATGCGCGTGTCGAAGAGAGCCTAAGTGCCGCGGTCGAGCGGCACCTGGCGACGTATTTCTCTGGATTCCCAGATTGTCTGCCGCCCGCAGGCCTGTATCACCGAGTCCTGAGGGAGATCGAATACCCCTTAGTGACTGCGGCTTTGACGGCTACCCGCGGCAATCAGATCCGTGCAGCCGACCTCCTTGGAGTCAACCGTAATACCCTGCGCAAGAAAATCCGCGACCTCGATATTCAAGTGTTTCGCGGCGGCCACTAATTAATCGGGCTCTTTGCGCCGCGCTTTTGTCGCAATTCGGCAACATTGTTGTATAAAAGCATCATTGCCGAGCAAGGAACATCCTTATCGGTATTCGTCAGGAGCCATTGTGCTCCGCCGTCCGCCAACCGGGGTCCATGAGCGTCGAACAGGCTACCGGCGCCGATACTGTGCTTGCCGCTGCGCCTGGCCGCTGGCGAGAGGCAAGACTGCTTGGACCCGTTGCGGTGTGCCTCGCCCTACTGTCTGCGTTCATCACCTTCATTGTCCTGGCCGACCTAACGCCGGTTTTGCCGACCCACAACGTGGTCGTGACGTTGCTATTAGTGAATGCGGCCGGCGTGTTGCTGCTACTGGGCGTGATTGTGCGCGAAGTGTGGCTGGTGGTGCAGGCGAGGCGAACGGGCCGCGCCGCGGCACGCCTGCATGTCCGCATCGTTGGACTTTTCTCCATCATTGCCGCGGTACCAGCAATTTTGGTGGCGATCGTGGCAAGCGTCACTCTCGACCGCGGTCTCGATCGGCTGTTCTCCACGCGGACACGCGCAGCAATCGAAAATTCGTTGATCGTGGCGGAAGCCTATTTGCGCGATCACGCGCAGATCGTGCGCTCTGACATCATGGTGATGGGAAACGAAATCGCCCGCTCCAAGCCAATCTTCGAACAAGACAATGTGCGGCTCGCACAGTATCTAACCTTCCAGGCGTCGGTGCGCGGCTTGGCGGCGGCAGTCGTCATCGACAAGGACCTCAATGTCATTGCACATGCGAACGTACAGACCACGCAGAGCTTCGCCTTGCCGCCGCGCGACGCGCTGCCGCATATCGGCGAAACCGATCCGCAGATCGTTTTGTTGCCCGACGCCAATTACGTCGCGGCCGTCGTCAAGTTGCCGAACTACGACAATGATTATCTTTATGTGACACGGCTGCTCGATCCGAGCGTAGTGCCTGAATTGCAGGCGACACGCGCCAGCGTGACCGAATACGCCGCGCTCGAGGCGCGCCGGCTCGGCGTGCAAATTGCTTTCGCGTTGATGTACACGGTCATTGCGCTCACCGTTCTACTCTCCGCGGTGTGGATCGGATTTAACTTCGCCAACCGTCTCGTCGCGCCGATTCGGCGCCTGATAGGCGCGGCCAACGTGGTTTCGAGCGGTAATTTGCATGTGCGGGTGCCGGTACATCAGTCGGAAGGCGATCTCGCACAGCTTGGCGAGACCTTCAACCGGATGACGCAAGAATTGCGCACCCAACGAGACGATATCATGCGCGCACACCATCTCATCGATAGCCGGCGTCGGTTTACCGAAGCGGTCCTCGCCGGCGCCAGTGCAGGCGTCATCGGGGTAAACGGCGATGATCGCGTAAGCATCCTCAATCGTTCGGCTGAAAAACTGATCGGCCGCTCAGAATCGGACGCGCTCGGCCATCCGTTGACTGACGTTTTTCCCGAACTTGCGCCTTTCATGGCGGCGGCGCGGACCGGCGCGCGCATGCAGGATCAGGTGACGATCACTCGGAACGGCCGTGAGCGTAATCTGTCGGTGCGGGTGACCAGCGAGCAGACGGAATCCGATCACGGCTATGTCGTCACTATCGACGACATCACCGATCTAGTCGCTGCTCAGCGTACCTCCGCATGGGCGGATGTCGCGCGTCGCATCGCGCACGAAATCAAGAATCCGCTCACGCCTATTCAATTGTCGGCAGAACGAATTCGCCGCAAATATGGAAAGATCATCGGAGCCGATCGCGAGGTCTTCGATCAATGCACTGACACGATCGTGCGTCAGGTCGACGATATCCGGCGTATGGTCGACGAGTTCTCCCGCTTTGCGCGTATGCCGAAACCCGTAATCGCCGCCGAGGACGTTGCCGACACCGCGCGGCAAGCGGTGTTCCTCATGCGTGTCGGCCATGCAGAAATCGACATCGACGTCGACATCGCCGAGGATCCCATGCCGGCGCGTTTTGACCGGCGGCTGATCTCACAGGCGATCACCAATCTGATCAAGAATGCGACCGAGGCCATCGCCGCGGTGCCGCCAGCGGAGCTCGGCAAGGGCTCGATCCGCGTCTTTGCCGCGCGCGAAGACGACGACATTCTGATCGACGTCGTCGATAACGGCGTTGGTCTGCCGAAGGAGAATCGCAGCCGGCTGCTCGAGCCGTACGTTACGACGCGCGAGAAGGGCACCGGACTCGGCCTCGCCATCGTCGGCCGCATCATTGAGGATCATGGGGGTAGGATCGAGCTGCGCGACGCCGGCGAGAAAATCCCGGGGCAACGGGGGGCGTGGGTGCGGATGCGGTTCGCGGCCGCAGGCCACGCCGAAACGACTGAACCGAAAAAGCAAGACGTGAACGGGTAGCGACATGTCCGCAGACATTCTGATAGTCGACGACGAAGCCGATATCCGCGATCTGGTAGCCGGTATCCTGCAGGACGAGGGCTATGAAGCGCGCACGGCGCGCAACAGCGATGACGCGCTGGCGGCGATCGTCTCCAAGCAGCCGAGCCTTATCTTCCTCGACATCTGGCTGCAAGGCAGCCGCCTCGACGGACTGCAATTGCTCGATGCCATCAAACAGGATCATCTGGAGTTGCCGGTGGTGATGATCTCGGGCCACGGCAACATCGAAACCGCAGTCGCTGCCATCAAGCACGGCGCTTACGATTTCATAGAGAAGCCGTTCAAAGCCGACCGGCTGGTGCTAGTAGCCGAACGCGCGCTGGAAACCTCGCGGCTCAAACGCGAGGTGAAACAACTCAAACAAATGGCGCCGCAGCCGGCCACGCTCATCGGACGTTCGGCCGCGATCGCGCAGCTGCGTCAGACGATCGAGCGAGTGGCGCCGACAAATAGCCGGATCCTCATCGTTGGGCCCTCTGGCTCCGGCAAGGAGCTGACCGCGCGCAGGATCCACGAGTCCTCCGCGCGCGCCAACGGTCCTTTCATCGTGATCAATGCGGCCGCCATCACGCCCGAACGCATGGAAACAGAGTTGTTCGGGGTAGAGCGCTCTCACGGTTCGGAAGAGCGTAAGCCGGGCGCGCTGGAAGATGCACATGACGGCACGCTGTTCATCGACGATGTCGCCGAATTACCGCGCGAGACGCAGAATAAGATTCTGCGCGTGCTGGTTGATCAGACTTTCCAGCGTGTCGGCGGCAGCGCCAAGATCGCTGTCGATGTGCGTATTGTTTCCTCGACGTCACGCAATCTGGAGACCGAAATTGCCGAAGGGAAATTCCGCGAGGACCTTTATCACCGCCTCTCCGTGGTGCCGATCCGCGTGCCGCCGCTGTCCGAGCGGCGCGAGGACATTCCGGATTTGGTGGAATATTTCATGGATCAGATCTCGAATACAACCGGTCTGCCGAAACGGCGCATTGGCGATGACGCGATGGCCGTGCTGCAGTCGCACAATTGGCCGGGCAATGTGCGTCAGCTGCGCAACAATATCGAGCGCCTCATGATTTTGGCTGGCGGTGATCCTGATGCCGTGCTCGATGCTAGTATGCTGCCGCCCGATGTTGGCTCGATGGTGCCGAATATGCCGAATGGCAATGGCGGCGAACATTTGATGGGCCTGCCGTTGCGTGATGCACGCGAGGTATTCGAACGCGAATATCTGGTGGCACAGATCAGCCGCTTCGGCGGCAATATCTCGAGGACTGCCGAATTTGTCGGCATGGAGCGTTCGGCGCTACATCGCAAGCTCAAGGCGCTTGGGATAGGCTGATCGCCGCCCATGTCGCGTATCGCCTATGTCAATGGCCGCTACCTATCGCGCGCCGAGGCCAGCGTCTCAATCGAAGATCGCGGCTATCAATTTGCCGACGGCGCGTACGAAGTGTGCGAGGTGTGGGGAGGGCGCCTGGTTGATGAGCAACGTCATATGGCGCGCCTCGACCGCTCGTTGAAAGAGCTGCGTATCACGCAGCCGATGTCGGCGGCCGCTTTGTCGATCGTCATGCGAGAGACGGTGCGGCGCAACCGCGTACGCGAGGGCAGCGTCTATGTGCAGATCACCCGCGGCGTTGCGCCGCGCGATTTTCCGTTTCCACCAGCCGGCACACGGCCGACTGTCGTGGTGATGGCGCGCAGCAACGACCTCGCCCGGCTCGAGCAGTTGGCGGCTAAGGGCATCGCCGTGGTGACGGTTCCCGATATCCGCTGGCGGCGGGTCGATATCAAGAGCATCTCGCTGCTGCCGAATGTGCTGGCCAAGCAGGTGGCGCGCGACAAAGGCGCGCGTGAAGCCTGGTTAATCAATGCGCAAGGCCGCGTCACCGAAGGCGCTTCCTCGAATGCCTGGATCGTCAGCCGCGAGGGTAAGCTGATCACCCATCCGCTCGGCAACGATATCCTGGCCGGCATCACGCGCTCGGTTGTCATCGACATCATCAACGTCCAGGGGCTCGACTTCGAGGAACGAGCCTTCTCGGTCGATGAGGCCTATGCGGCACGTGAAGCTTTTGTTACTTCGGCAAGTCAGACCGTGCTGCCGGTCGTCAGCATTGACGGCCGTCCGGTCGGCAACGGCACCCCCGGTCTTATCGCGACGGCTTTGCGCCGCGATTATCACCGGTACGCGAACGTTGCCGGATGATGCGCGGCAGACCACATGTCCAAAACGTAAAGACCTTTATCGTTTCAGGGCTTTTAAGCCTGCCAACTTGTGCTTGCGCCGGGACACCGTCTGCCATCTAATAGAATTTCTGGGCCTGGCCTGGCCCCGCTTGCGTAGGGCGGGCGCATTCAGTCAGGGGCGCAGGTTCGGGCAAGGACGGTCCTGCGCGTGGAAGACGCGGGCAAAAAATGGAACACGGCCATGGCAGCCGAACGTACGCAAAATCTGCAAGACACCTTCCTCAATCACGTACGCAAAAGCAAAATCCCGCTCACCATCTTCTTGGTGAACGGTGTGAAATTGCAGGGCGTGGTAACCTGGTTCGACAATTTCTGCGTTTTGCTGCGGCGGGATGGACATTCCCAGCTCGTCTACAAGCACGCGATCTCAACCATCATGCCAGGTCACCCGATCCAGTTGTTCGAAGCCGGCGAGGAGCCGTCAGCCGGGGACAAGGTCTGATTGGAACAACACCAACGTAACAAGAACGCCGATCTCCTAAGCCCGAAGGATTTGGGCGCGGAGACGGGGCGCGCGATCGTCATCGAACCATGGCTCAAGCGCGAGGTTAAAGGCGAGGACGCCCGCGCGCACTTGCAGATGCGCACTCCCGAAGCACGGTTGGTAGAAGCCGCCGGGCTTGCCCGTGCCATCGATCTCAACGTCGTGCAGGCCGGCCTCGTCACGCTCAGCGACATCCGCCCGGCGAGCTATATCGGCAAAGGCAAGGTCGATGAAATCGCCGGTCTGGTAAAAAGCCTTGCTGCCTCCGTGGTCGTGCTCGATTGTTCGGTGTCGCCGGTACAGCAACGCAATCTCGAAAAAGCTTGGAATACGAAGGTCATCGATCGTACTGGCTTGATCTTAGAAATCTTTGGCCGGCGCGCGCACACTCGCGAGGGCGCGTTGCAGGTCGAGCTCGCCCATCTCAATTATCAGAAGAGCCGACTGGTGCGCTCGTGGACCCACCTTGAGCGGCAGCGCGGCGGCTTTGGCTTCCTCGGCGGACCGGGCGAGACGCAGCTCGAGACCGACCGGCGCGTCATCGAGGGCCGTATCGCCCGCATCGAGAGCGAGCTCGACAAGGTCAAGCGTACCCGCAAGCTGCACCGCAAGGCCCGCAAGCGCGTGCCTTATCCGATCGTCGCGCTGGTCGGCTACACGAACGCCGGCAAGTCGACCCTTTTCAATCTGCTGACGGCGGCGAGCGTGCCCGCGGCGGATATGCTGTTTGTGACCCTCGATCCGACTTTGCGCGCGGTCGCGCTACCACATGGCAACCGCATCATCCTATCCGACACCGTTGGCTTCATCTCCGATCTGCCCACCATGCTGGTGGCGGCATTCCGCGCCACGTTGGAGGAGGTGACTGAGGCGGATCTCATCCTTCACGTGCGCGACATGTCACACGAGGATTCGGCCGCCCAGTCGCAGGACGTCGGAAAAGTAATTGGTGAGCTCGGCATTGGGCCTAGTGATCCGCGAGTGATCGAAGTTTGGAACAAAATCGATCGGCTCGACCCGAACGCTCGCGCGCGGCTTGCCAATATGGCCCAGCGGCAGGCACCGACGCAGCCCGTTCTAGTCTCGGCGTTGAGCGGAGAAGGGGCCGGTGATCTAATTGCCTCGATCGAAAACCGCTTTGGCGAAAGACGGCAAACCCTGGAGGTATCAATCGACCCTGCCGATGGCGCGGGCTTGAGCTGGCTATATCGCCATTCCGAGGTCTTATCCAAAGATATGCGCGATGACGGGCGCCTAGCGGTCATAGTGCGGGCGGATGCCGATAAGGCCGCGCGGGTGAAGGCAAAGTTCGGTGTCTAGGCATTGTCGGCCGCTTTCACTTCATTCCAGAGCGCGTCCATCTCGGCCAAAGTGGACTCCTTTGGCGTCTTGCCGCGTGCGGCGAGTGCTTTTTCGATAGCTGCGAAGCGTCGCTCAAATTTGAGATTGCACTGGCGTAGGGCGTCTTCTGGATCGGCGCCCAGATGGCGACCCAGGTTTACCACAGCGAACAGGAGATCGCCGACCTCAGCCGCCGTCTTAGATCTGTCTGGCTGATCCAGTTCTACTTGGATCTCGTCCGCCTCCTCGCGGATCTTGGCGAGCACTGCGTGTGGATCGTTCCAATCGAATCCGACCTTGCTGGCCTTGTCCTGCAACTTCAGCGCGCGCACTAACGCCGGAAGGGCGACCGGCACCCCGGCCAGGGCCCCGCTTGGGGCCGTCTCGCTTCGTTCAGCCCTTTCCTGCGCCTTGATGCGCTCCCATAGGCCTCCGACGGCCTGCGCGGTGGGCCGCTCAGCGTCGGCGAAGACATGCGGATGGCGGCGTATCAATTTCGTCGTGATGGTCTCGACCACGTCGCCGAAATCAAAGGCGCCTTGCTCCTCAGCCATACGCGCGTGGAAGACTACTTGCAGCAGCAGGTCGCCCAGCTCATCACGCAGATCCTTTAGGTCGCCGCGCGCGATGGCGTCAGCCACCTCATAGGCTTCCTCGATCGTATAGGGCGCGATAGTCCGGAAATTCTGCTCAAGGTCCCAGGGGCAGCCGGTGCCGGGGCTCCGCAGCGCGGCCATGATCTCGATTAGACTGGAGATATCGCGGGAGGGCTTCACGGGAGGGTTCATGGTGCTGAGTACTGACTGAAATACCAAAGCCCTTCTACATCGGCGACGGTCAGTCTTCGATTCGCATAAGACATATTATGGAAGATCTAATTGCTGACCAGACAAGGCCACAGCTTTAAGAAATAAGAATAGCGCGCTGAAATATCTATGCTATCGATAATGGTAACGAACGCAACCGTGGCGCTCGGTTTGTGAGAAAAACCGATGTACCTTCAGAAGCTCCTTAGGGTTTTCTCTGAAATCAGATTAGCTAGTCTCGAAGGCCAGTCCGTCGTAGGCCGGCTCGATGCCTCGCGGCAGACTGCGGCATAAATCTTCGAAATCCATGTCGCTGTGCAGGTTCGTCAGGATGGCTCGCCTTGGCTTTACTAGGGCAATCCATTTAAGCGCCTCATCAAGGTTGAAATGGCTCGGGTGTGGGGCCTTCCGCAGGGCGTCGACAATCCAGACGTCCAGGCCCGCCAACGCGCCAATACTTTCATCGGGCAATCCCTTGATGTCGGCCGAATAGGCTACGCCGCCCAAACGGAAGCCGAGCGAGGGAATATCGCCGTGGTCCTGCAGGATAGGTATCACCTCGATTGGGCCGCCCTGACCGGCGATGTTTAGCTTTCGTCCCGGCGCTAGTCGGTGCTCGGTCAGGATTGGCGGGTATTGGCTGCCCGCCGGCGTCACGAAGCAGTAGCTGAAGCGGCCACGCATGGCGCGCGAAGTGGCCTCGTCGAGGTAGATGTTAACGCGGCGCCTTTTATGGACGAATAGCGGCCTTAAGTCGTCGATGCCATGGGTGTGGTCGGCATGCTCGTGCGTGATCAGCACTCCGTCGACCCAGTCGACCTCGGCCAGCAGCAACTGTGTGCGCAGGTCCGGCGTGCAGTCGACCAGGAGGCGCGTAACGCCGCTCGGGCCGGCGCGCTCGGCCAAAAGAGAGCAACGCAGGCGCCGGTTTTTCGGATTGTTAGGGTCACAATGGCCCCAGCCGAGGGCGACGCGCGGTACGCCCATTGAAGAGCCACAACCAAGAATGGTGAATTTCACGCTCATGCAGGGGGCGCCAACGTGCGCGGCACTTTGCTGAACAGGCGGAAGAAATTGTCCGTCGTCTGGCGCGCGATCTCGTCCGCCGAAACGCCACGCGTTTCCGCCAAGACTTTAGCCGTCTCCACGATGTAAGCGGGCTCGTTGCGCCTGCCGCGATACGGTAATGGCGCGAGGTAAGGTGCATCGGTTTCCACCAGGACCCGCTCGGCTGGTAGCTCGGCGGCGATCGCTCGCAAATCCCCGGAATTCTTGAAGGTGAGGATTCCGGTGAACGACACGTAGTGACCCAGTTCTATGGCCTTGAGCGCCAAATCGCGGCCGCCAGTGAAGCAATGAAGCACGGCCGGAAAGGCGCCCTTCCCGCTTTCCTCCTGCAGAATTCGCGCCATATCAGTATCGCATTCGCGAGAATGAATTATCAGCGGCAGGCCGGTTTCGCGCGCGGCGGCAATATGTTGGCGTAGTCCTTGCGCCTGCGCCTCGGGCGGGGACTTGTTGTACCGATAATCGAGACCTGCCTCGCCGATCGCCACGACCTTCGGATGCTTAGTCAGTGCAACTAGCGCCTTGGCGTCGATATCCAATTCCTGATCAGCATTGTGCGGATGGGTGCCGACCGAGCAGAAAACCTCTGAAAATTTTTCCGCAATTGCAGCCACCTGTGGGTGCTTACGCACGCGGGTGCAAATTGTGACCAGCCGACCGATACCGGCTGCCCGAGCGCGCGCAAGAACTGCCTCGAGTTCGGCGGAAAAGTCTGCAAAATCGAGGTGGCAATGACTATCCACCAGCATCAAGTCCTCCGATATGGCGTTGTTTGTCGAAAATTTTCGGACAGTGGTGACGTGAGTGCTGCGGGCAGGTACTTACTGGGTACTTACAGGGCATCATCTGGAGCCCCGCGGAAACGGCACCCTACCCTTTCATCCTGATTTTGTGCAGAGCAAAAGAGACCATGTCCGATGGGCCCGACTTGCAAGGTGCCCGCGCGCCCGCCAGCCCCTCATCGGCGGAGTAATAGGAGTGAATTAGCGGGTGGGTGGTGGATGCGCTGCATCGAGCACTTGAAGCTCTGCGGTGTCAGTGTGAGCGAGAGTGTGACGGGCGTTGTCCTTAGCACCGTGCGAGGTCGGTGACCCCATTGGAAAATGCAGGAGAGATGGTCAGTCCCGAGACGGCCAGTTGGCTGCTGCCTTATTTTGCAATGGCCGCTCTTTCCATTGCTTTAGGCTGTCGGAGATGACCTTCATGGCCGTTGCGGCCGCGTGGTTGACGCTAGCATAACCGCCAACCTCCCTACCGATGCGGCCACCCTCATTGCGCAGCAAATCGCGTATGCTCTCCAGTTCGCGAATGACTCGGTCAATTTCCTCCATTGAATCTATCGTCGTGTGTCGGATCATCACATTCAAGTTTTCGGTAGCCAAAGCCGACTCGGCCAGTGCCTCGGGCCGTTGCTTAGCGAGCAGCTTTACAGCATTTTCGACACCGTCATCCCGATATTCCGGTAGACGCCGATGCGGCGGTGCGTATCTCTCTAGAGCAAAGTTCTCGGACATATCTATCTCCGCACAACAGACCACGCATTCCAACAACTACTAAGCCCCGGGCAATCTCCCGGGTTTTTTCCTTGGCAGAATAGGCTGCTCAACCTTTTTCCGGCGAGCCAAAAATATTAGGAAAACAGCGAGCGATACGTTGATCGCGGTAACAAGCGCAATCGCGCGCGCCATGTTAGCGGCGAATGTGTACCAGTGCATCAAGCCTCCAAGGAGTCAATGCGGACTAGTTGACGATCCGGTGCGCTACAGGTTCCGTCAAGTGAGGTTCAGCGCGACGCGAAAAATCTGTGGAGAAGCCGTATTTTTTATTTTGCTATTTTTTTGTGATTCTTAACTTTTCTACGGGGGCGCTCACGCCGGGGGACGAAAAACATGCGGAAGAACGGGGAACGAAGCGGCGACCGCCGCTATCGCATCGATTTGCAATCGGAGGCGAAAGAGAAACAGGCTTTGAAGCTCGCAGAAATACGCGAGACGTTGGTGGCTGCTGGTTATGATACGACCGCCAAGCAGGCCGCCATCCTTGGGATAGGCCGAAGTACGGCCTGGGTGTTGCTCAACCGCGACAAAAGGGCCGGGCCTTCGGCCAAGGTCATTAAACGTATTCTTTCATCGCCGCAGGTTCCCAAAGCAGTGCGACGAAAAGTCGAACAGTATGTCAAGCAGAAGATCCGCGGCTTATATGGACATAGCGAACAACGGACGCAATGGTTTAGCCAGCAGTTTCAGCCATCGTGATCGGGTAAGGGCTAACTGTTTTGACTTAGATTCTGTTTAGTGGTGACAAGGCGCTTACACAGACTTCGGAGTCGTAAGCGAGCTTTTGCGCACCGCGAAAGTCCCCGCCGGGGCTCGTTTGAATGAGTATTTTTGTTGATCCTGAACTTGTGGATCATCGTTCTGACTCCTTTTTCACGCGTCGTTTTGTACGAAATTGAGCGCGTGACTGCGCTGTGAAAACAGACACACTTCGACATCACAAACCGTGGATCATCTAGAAAGAACGCGAGCGTTAAAGAATTCACGCAACGGCGAGCAACCCTCTACCCCTAGGGACGGCCGGTTTTTCAGGCCCTTGCGTTTGGCTCGACGTAGCGCGGGAAAACCGGTGTCGGCGCAGGCAGCTTGCTGCCAGGAGCGATGCGCTTCTTCCCATCGAGTTCGCCGAAGCTGCGTTCCTCGGGCACGATCGCCAAAAGATCGAGAAGGTTGGCGGCCGATGTCGGCATGAACGGTTGGGCCAGGATCGCCACCTGACGCAGCACTTCTGCTGTCACATAAAGGATCGTCCCCTGCCGCTGCGGATCGGTCTTGGCCTTGGCCCAAGGTGCCTCCGAGGCAAAGTAGCGGTTGGCGTCGGCGACCACGGCCCACACCGTGTTGAGCACCTGGTGTAGCGCCTGCACCTTCATGTGCTCACGCGCGGTGTCGATCATGGCATCGGCAGCGGCGAGTATCGTTTTGTCCTCTTCACTGAACGTGCTAGGCGCAGGCAACACGCCGCCGAAGGCCCTAGCTATCATCGACAGCGAGCGCTGCGCGAGGTTCCCCAGGTCGTTGGCAAGATCGGCGTTGATGCGGTTGACGATTGCCTCGTGGCTGTAATTACCATCCTGCCCGAACGGGATCTCGCGCAGTAAGAAAAAGCGGAGTTGGTCGACGCCGTAGACGTCCGCCATGGTGAACGGATCTACGACGTTGCCGACCGATTTCGACATCTTCTCCCCGCGATTGAATAGGAAGCCGTGCGAGAAGATGTGCTGTGGCACCTCGATACCGGCCGACATCAGGAATGCGGGCCAATAGACCGCGTGGAAGCGCACGATGTCCTTGCCAATGACGTGCAGCGCCGCCGGCCAGTAGCGTTTGAACTTCTCGCTCTGGTCGTTGGGGAAATCGACGCCGGTGATGTAATTAGTGAGCGCGTCAACCCAAACATACATGATGTGCTTGTCATCGCCGGGCACACGGATACCCCAATCGAAAGTGGTGCGCGAGATCGAGAGGTCCTGCAGGCCCCCGCGCACAAAACTGGTAACCTCGTTGAGCCTCTCCTTCGGCAGCACATAGTTCGACCGCTCGTAGAGCTTGAGCAGCTTGTTCTGGTAAGCCGAGAGCCTGAAGAAATAGCTCTCCTCCTCCACCCACTCGGCCGGCGTGCCAGTTTTGGTGGCGATGCGCTTGCCCTGCTCGTTGAACTGCGTTTCATCCTCGGCGTAATAGGCTTCATCGCGGACCGAATACCACCCGGCGTATTTATCGAGATAGATGTCGCCGTTTTTCTCCATCCGACGCCAGATCTCTTCCGACGCGCGGAAATGGCGCTGCTCGGTGGTGTGGATGAAGTCGTCGTTCGACAGATTGAAACGCCTAACCATGGCCTCAAATAGTGGCACGTTGCGGTCGCGCAGCTGCCGCGCAGTGAGGCCCGCGCGCACCGCCGTCTGTTGCATTTTCTGCCCGTGCTCGTCAGTTCCGGTGAGGAAATAGACGTCGTAGCCGTCGAGCCTCATGAAGCGCGCGATGGCGTCCGTGGCGATCGCCTCATAGGCGTGGCCGATATGCGGTGGCCCGTTCGGGTAGGAGATCGCAGTGGTGATATAAAAAGGCTGTTTAGCCGGCATTTTTGGTCAATTCAGTGTCTCTGCCCGGCCTTGTGCCGGGCCCGGGCGACTTAATCAAGGCCGGAATCTAGAGCTGGGATGGGCCGAAATCGCACGTTGGATGGAGGCTAGCTAATAATTCGATGCGGAGTGCCAGCCTTCATCACGGCGCGCGTTCGCAACACGCGGAGGATCGCGCCCGAGGCTTGCCACTACGACCAGGCGGTCAACCTGGCCCCGTAGATAGGCATTCAGGAACTTCCGATAATCGCGGAAGGACACACATCCATTCGACTGGCCGCTGGGACCGAGCATGTAGGTATGCGCCAGCATGCCGCCCCGGCCGAACATCTTGTCGTCGTCGATCGGATTGAGGCGAATGGCGCGCACGCCGTGGAACAGGTCTTCCCGCAAGGTGAGGTCATAGATGTTCGGCGGCGTAGGACCACGCATGCGCAGATTGACGTAGCGCGCGTCATCCATTTTCCCACCGAGCCCCGAATGTGCCTCGAGCTTCTCGCCGTTTGGCAGGTACACCGTGTGGGCGGAGATGTCATAGACCGCTGTTCGGCTGCGGCGGCCGGGCAGCTCCGGCGATTTATTGTGCCCAATCTGCGGCGCGGCGGGCTTGTCGGCGAGCGCCGGCGTTGGTACGGCGGCGGCCACCTGGGGCGCCCGCGCGGTTGCCGGTAGCGAAGCGGCAGCAAGCTGTACTGGATGCGGCCGCGGTAGCGGCACACCGAACGCGCCTTCCGACTGGCGCTTCCGCGGCAGCGGCACGGTGTCAGGCTCGGGTGCCACCGTGGCAAACTGAGCCGGACCCTGGGTGATGCCAACTTTGTCTTTTGCATTACGTGGCACCGAGGACGCCATCGGCGAAGGCATTTCGGCCGCGACTTCGACGGGAAGCTCTGGCGCCAACAGCGGCACGGTGCTCATTGGGAATGAACCCGTGGCCTGCACCCATCTGGCTTCAAAGGCCGCGGCGCCGTCTGGAAGCTGATCGAGATTAGCGAGCGCCAGTGCCCGCGGCCCAGGCGCGCTGGCACGCAGATGCGGATTGCTGGCCAAAGTGTTGCTGACAACCCAAGTGGCCGTGACCGTGACCACCACGCCGGACGTACCGACGGTAAGCAAGGCCCCGAGGCCGAGGGTGGCGCTGCGAGCGAGATAGCGAAAGGCCCGAACAATCCGGCGATAGTCGACGAGAAAGAAAATACGATCGTCGAAGGTACGAACGTCGTAGACCGCTGCGGCCGCGCTCGCCATACTCTACGCCACACGAACTCGATTCACGTTGACGCCACAGCCCGGCGCGCCGCCTCCGGCGCGCTGGCCAGTCCTCGGTCTCGTGAAGAAGTCTTTGTGTTCCCAGTGCCCGTCTGCCGCCTCACGACATGTCAGGCAGCGGACAAACTATGCAGGGAGTACGGTTAAGCGGCTGTAAATACTGATGGTCTTTATGGAGACCGCCGCTAGTCCTCCCCTGCTAGCCCCCTTGCAGGAGGTCAGCCCGCCTCATCACCTAACTGAGTGCCGAGAGAACCTCAAGCCGCGCGTCAGCCTGCCCGAGCGAGTTTTGCCCACGACGACCGGCTGCCCGGTTCCTTGTCGAATTGGCAGGTCGACGCTTTATTACACGACTTGGCGCCCCAAAAAACTGGCGCCCCCGGATGGCTTTAGTGCGGCGTGTGCTACCAAGCGCGGCACGACGCAGAGCGCTGGCCGCGCGGCTCCCGCCCAAGTGTGGATGTCGGTGATATAAACGGCAGCGCACCGAGACACGCAGGCTCACTGTGCTGCTGGCCGCAGTCAGCGCTGTTGCGCGATGCTATCCAGCAGCTCCGCTTCGAATGGCCCTTTGAGCTTCGGTTGACCGGACACGAAGACGAAATCTTTCGTAGATAGCATGACTGAAGCCCCCGCCGCGGCCGGTTGCGTTTGGCGCATCGCTGGCAACGAGGTCGGCCATATTCACTGCCTGGCCGCGTCCGCCAGCAGTCCGAACACCGTGAACACCAGGGGTTTGCGTTCGAGATTATAGGTTTCCGCGTCGCGCGCGGCGCTGTTGACCTTCTCCCAGATCTCGGCTGTACGCGCCATTTGCGGCATGGCCGGCGTTCCAATGGAAAGCCGTGCGGAGAGCCAGTCGTTCACCAGCTCCATAAAAGCGGCGAGCGTCTGCGGCTCGTTGCCAGCAAGTGCATCGCCCAGAGCATGCAAGGCACTCGGATCGGGTTCGGGGAGCTGCGCGAACAAATCGAGCACCCGCTGACGCAGCGCTAGCGCGGGACCGCCAAGGAGTGACAATGCGCGCGCGACGCTACCGTCGGCGGCTGCCGCCGCTTCCTTCAAGTCCGCGTCGCCGGTACTGCTCCCGGTCGTGGCCGCGACCGCACACGCGACGTCCTCCGCCGAGAGCGGACGCAGATCGAGCCGGCGGCAGCGTGAGCGGATGGTCGGCAGCAGACGGCCGGGCGCGTCGCTGATCAAAAGCAATATAGAGCGCGCCGGAGGCTCCTCAAGAATCTTGAGCAACGCGTTGAAGCCTTGCGGATATTGCAGTTCGTCGGCCTTATCGACGATGGCGATGCGCCAGCCACCCTCGCCCGCGGTCGAGCCGAAAAAGGGCACGGCGCGGCGTACGTCGTCGACGCGGATCACGGTGTAAAGCTTGCCGGTCTGCTCGTTGACAACACGCTCGAGCACCAGGAGATCGCCTTGTGCCTGAGCGGCCACGCGGCGCGCGACCGGGTGGCCGGCATCGACCTCAAGCGAGGTCGCGTTCTGCACTTTCGACGCCTGCGGTTCAGGATACGCCAGCACGAAGCGCGCGAAGCGAAAGGCGAGCGTCGCTTTGCCGATGCCAGGTGCCCCCCCAATCAGCCAAGCGTGTGGCGTGCGCCCGCTCTTGTAGGCCTCCAGCAGCGCGCGCTCGGGCTGGGCATGGCCGAACAACACGGTGGTTTCGCGTGGACTCTTAACCTCGACCTCGCTGTTTCTGTCTTCGTCGCTCACGGTGCCGCGGCTTCCCTGATGCGCAGTTCGGGTTGCAGGCGCGCTTCGACCGTGTCCCAGATGCGCTTGGCAACAATGTCGCGCGGTGCACGGCCGTCGATCACTACACAGCGCTTGGGTTCGCTTTCTGCCAGAGCGAGATAGGCGCGGCGCAACGCCTCGTGAAAATCGACCGACTCCGCTTCGAAGCGGTCGGTCGAGCTGCCACCGCGTCGCCGCTTGGCGCGCGCTAGGCCAACATTGGCTGGCACATCGAGCAGGAAGGTCAAATCCGGCATGGCGGCGCCTACCGTGACGCGCTCGAGGCTGCGGATCAGCACGGCGTCCACCTTGCCGAGCGCGCCTTGATAGACACGAGTAGAATCGATGAAGCGGTCGCAGATCACCCATTTACCGGCAAGCAGCGCCGGCCGGATGGTCTTGCGCACGTGATCATCGCGCGCGGCGGCGAAGAGGATCGCTTCCGTTTCCGCTCCAAGCGGTTTGGCGATGCCGGAGAGAAGGATATGGCGGATTATCTCAGCCCCGGCCGAGCCCCCCGGCTCGCGCGTGAGCACGACCCCGATGTCCAAATGTTCAAGGTGCTTGGCGAGCAGCGCCGCATGGGTCGACTTGCCGCTGCCTTCGCCGCCCTCGAAGGTGATGAAACGTCCGCGCATCTAGCCCTGTTTCGGCCCGACAAGAAACTTATAGCCGCTCGGCCCCGGCGCGGAATAGCGCAATCACCATTTCGGTTACGGCATCAATAGCGCGCTGGGAAAGATTTCCTTTGGCCACGCTTTCGGCGGCTTTCAGCGGCACTTGCAGGACCAGCTTGTCGTCGCGCCAAACCTTCAGCACGCCGATCTGCTGGTCCTGCGCTACCGGCGCTGGCACTGGGCCCTGATAGGCGATGCGTGCGACCAGCTTTTCGCCGCCGCTTTTCGGCACCATCATCTGCACTAGGCCCGCGGCTTTCAGTGGGACTGAGCCCGAGGCTCCGCCATAAACCTTGGCGGAGCCGATGATTTGTCCTTCGGCGAACAAGTTGCGGTGTTCGAAGCTGCGGAAGCCCCACTCTAGCAGTTTCTTGGCCTCGTCGCCGCGCTCTTTGGCGCTCTTCTCGCCGTTGACCACGACGATCAGCCGCAGGCCGTCCTGCACCGCCGACCCGACCAAGCCATAGCCGGCTTCGTTGGTGAAGCCGGTCTTCAAGCCGTCGGCGCCGTTGACCATGGCGAGCAACGGATTGCGGTTCGGCTGGCGGATGCGGTTCCAGGTGTAATCAACTTGGCCGAAGATTTTATAGAGGTCGGGATAATCCAGGATGATGTCGCGGGCGAGCATGGCGAGTTCCCGCGTCGTTACCTTGGTCCCGGGATTGGGCAGCCCGTTCGAATTGGCAAAGGTCGACTTCTGCAAACCGATCTCGCGCGCCCGCTTGGTGAGCGTCGCTGCGAATTCGTCCTCATTGCTGGAGATGCCTTCGGCGAGCACGATACAGGCATCATTGCCGGAGACGATAATCATGCCGTGCAGCAGATCGTCGACGGAGATCTTGCTGTTGAGCGCGGCGAACATGGTCGAGCCGTGAGAAGGTGCGCCGCCTTTGCGCCAGGCGTTCTCGCTCACAATGTATTGGTCGGTCAACTTGATGCGACCTTCCCTGATTTCGTGGAACACGTATTCGGCTGTCATCAGCTTGGCGAGACTTGCTGGAAAGATCAGCTTGTCAGGGTCATGTTCGTACAACACGCCGCCGTTCTCCGCATCGATTAGGATGGCGTGCGGGGCGTTGATGAGCGGTTCGTCCTTGTTGCGCAGCGGCTCTTTTCTCTGAGCAACCGGCGCGGCAACGGGTTTGGCCGGCTTTACCGCGTGCCGCGGTGCTGCGATAGCGAACGCGCCGGCGGCGACCAGCAGGGCTGCCACCGCGGACATCTGTGCCAACGCGTTAGACCGAAGCGCCATTGTCCAAAATCACTTGCCGCCCGTACGGGCTCTCCCGCGACCAGCGGATCGGCGGATCGGCGGCGATGTGACGGAAATCTGGGGCTCAGTAAAGGCCACGGCCGCTCATGAAACCCGAACGCGCGCCATCATAGCGTACTGGGGCATAAGCGGAAACCGGCGACTCCTCAGCCTCAGCCCGGGGCGTGTAGGCCGGCGCGGCTTGCGAACGGCTCGCGGCCGCAATGTTCTGCACGCCCGGCGCGGACTGCGCCGGTACCTCGCGGGCGGCCTCGCCCAACCGATAGGGCCGGTTCGGCGGTGACGGAACATGTGTCATCGGCCGCGCGTCGAAATAGGTCGGCACGTAGTGGTTGCCGGAGGCGACGCGCACTGGCGAGGTTACTCCTGGCGCGGTCTCACGCAAGGTCGCCTCGAGTTTGCGATCGTCTGAGCCTTCAAGCGGCGCACGCCCGACATATTCGACCTTCACCCGAGTGACGCCGTTGCCATAGAAGCCTAGCAACTTGGCTGTGCGCACCGACACGTCGATCAGGCGGTTGCCGACATAGGGTCCGCGGTCGTTAACGCGCACCACGACTGACCGGTGGTTGGCGAGGTTGGTGACCCGCACGTAGGACGGCAGCGGCAGCGTCGGGTGCGCGGCCGACAACGAATTCGTGTCGAAGATCTCGCCGTTCGCAGTATAACGGCCGTGGAAGTCGTCACCATACCAGGAGGCCAGGCCGACGGCATTGTAATTCACGTCTTCCTGTGGGACGTATTCGCGGCCAGCGACTGTATAGGGCCTGCCAACGCGGTAGACTCCGCCGCCTTTTGGTACTGGCTCGCCTGGCTCAACCACGCGGGCGCTGGCAGAGACGCCGTATCGCGGATCAATGCGGCTCGACATATTGTTGGAGCAGTGTGCAAGCGCCAGGCACCCTGCAGTGAGTCCCGCAAAGCGCGCAAAGCGGACGAAACCGCTGTTGCCCCCGTTTTCGCCCATCCGCCTCTCGTCCCCGGGTGCGAAGCGTCAAATTACCTTAAGCTCGCGGTTTGCGGAACCGCCCCAAAGCTCAAGTGGTAAATACTTGGTTCAACTCCCCAATGGAACTGAGATACACCCGGCTCCGTGTGCCCGCAAGTCAAAAGCTAAAACTATCCGGGTAATAAGCCTGTGCCGCACCGACCGGTTAAATCCGAACCATTTCGTAGGTTGCGGATTTTAGTAATTCCGTTCCGGCTTTACTGGCCCATGCCCTTTTATGGCCCTTTTATGGCGTCGCCATCCACGATGACCAGCATGCCGGCCACTCATGACTGGTGCGTTAAACCGCTCAGCCACCCTTCCTGGGACTTAACAAATCACTGCCGGCGGAATTAGCAGTCAAACGGCCAACTCCTCCCGGAATGACGGTTACGACGACGGTGAATTGGCCCGGCAATGACAGCGATGCAAAGCCGATCAAGGAAACACTAACGCCGTGTGCCCCGACTTTGCTTTCCCGCATAGTCAGTTCCTGCGCGAAAACCGCCCCGCGGAATCTTTAGGCAATTGTTTGCCGGTGCCCTTCCAGGCGCCGCAACAATGATGTCTTCGTGTTCATACTTGCGAATTTTATTGCGCAAACATCGTATCGAAATTCCCAGAACACTCGCTGACCTCGTTCGATTCCCACCGTAACAAATGAGCGTGTGAAGAATGAGCGCACGTTCGACCTCGTCGAGCGTGTGACCGACGAGGCCTGGAATGACCTCATCCACATGATCAACCTCGATCATTGAGAGCTGATATAACTTTTTTGTGCGTGCAACACTGTTGATCTCCGGTCCCGGAAATAGCTGCCCGCAGCTCCGCGGATCGCTTCTGATAAATCCTCCTGACGGTAAAAAATAATACGGTTAAGTAAGTCTTAATGCCACCTGCTGAGGGAATCCGCCCTGTAATTTCAAAGACTAGCGCCGCATGGGGCTAGCTGAATTGTCGCTTCCGCCGCTTTTCACATCCCTAGCCATATCAAGACACGCGGCAAGCTCAGTGTAAGTTGGCTCAAACCACTTTATCGACTTGACACATTTGATCCGGTCTGTGGCGGTAAATGAAGACCACTCACGAGCGAGCTTGTCGCGCGTGTTTTGCTCGCTCGCAAGGCAGCTCTTGAGTCGCTCCTCTGATTGCGCGACGTAACCTGCTGAGGCTGCGCCACGACAACTCGCCGTCACATCCCAATTGGGTAAGCCGTCAGCGACGGTGACGT
>Ga0207837_1000006_pt1 | contig 35823 bp, 31 predicted proteins | sample LuqExpMetageno58_FD_187816 | JGI IMG/M metagenome (GOLD analysis project Ga0207837, IMG submission 187816) | Tropical forest soil microbial communities from Luquillo Experimental Forest, Puerto Rico - Sample 58 (SPAdes) | ecosystem: Environmental > Terrestrial > Soil > Tropical forest ... | reverse complement strand
GCACGAGCTGCTGTGGTTCCTCGCTGGCGACACCAACATCAAATATCTGAAAGATCACGGGGTGCGCATCTGGGATGAGTGGGCCGACCAGCGTGGCAACCTCGGTCCGGTCTACGGCCACCAGTGGCGTTCCTGGCCTGCGCAGGACGGCAAGACCATCGACCAGATCGCCAACGTGATCGCCTTGATCCGGCGCAATCCGGACTCGAGGCGGATGATCGTCTCTGCCTGGAATCCGGCCGATGTCCATAAGATGGCGCTGCCGCCTTGCCATTGCCTGTTCCAGTTCTATGTCGCCAACGGACGGCTGTCCTGCCAGCTCTACCAACGCTCGGCTGACGTATTTCTCGGAGTGCCGTTCAACATCGCCTCCTATGCGCTGCTTACCATGATGGTAGCGCAGGTTACCGGCTATCAACCCGGGGAGTTCGTGCACACCTTCGGCGACGCGCATCTTTACGTGAATCATATCGAGCAAGCGCGGCTGCAATTATCGCGCGCGCCGCGACCGCTGCCGGAAATGCGCATCAATCCGGAGGCAAACGAGATCTTCGGCTTCCGCTATCAGGACTTCACGATCCAGAACTACGATCCGCATCCGCACATCAAGGCTGAGGTGGCGGTGTGAGCCTTTTGATCCGCGCGGCGGCACCTGCGGATTGCGTGCTGATCTTCTCGTTGGTGCGCGAATTGGCCGACTACGAAAAAGTGACGCACGAAATGGATGCGACCGTAGAGCAAATATCCGCCGCCCTGTTTGCGCGCGAGCCAAGGCTTTATCGCGACATCGCCGAATGGAACGGTAAGCTGGCCGGCTTTGCAGTCTGGTTTCTCAACTTCTCCACATTCCGCGGCCGCCATGGAATCTACGTCGAGAACCTGTTCGTACGGCCGGCTTTCCGCACGCGCGGCATCGGCTCGCCGCGCGTTGCGTCAAGGAAGGCTGGGCGCGCTTCGAATGGGCGGTACTCGACTGGAACGCGCCATCGATCGCGTACTACAAATCGATTCGGCGCCGATGTCATGAACGAGTGGCGGATTTGTAGACTGTCTGGCGAGGCGTTACAGGACTTCGCCGGAACCGCATCATGAAACTCGTGCTGGTCGCAGCGATTGGCGAAAACAATGTCATCGGCCGGCAGGGTCAATTGCCCTGGCGCTTGAAATCCGACATGCAGCACTTCAGGCGGCTGACCATGAACAAGCCGGTGTTGATGGGACGCAAAACTTACGAGTCGATCGGCAAACCGCTCAAGTGCCGCACCAATATCGTATTGACCCATAATCCTGCATTGGTCGTGGCGGGCGTCACGGTCGCGACAAGCATGGATGCTGCGTTGGTGATGGCGGAGAAAGATGCGGCCAAGCGCGGCACCGACGAGATCATGGTGATCGGCGGCAGCGACGTATTCACTGATCTGATGCCGCGTGCCGAACGGCTGGAGATCACCCATGTGCATTTGTCGCCCGAGGGCGATGCCTATTTCCCGCCGATCGATGTCCAGCTCTGGCGGCGCACCGCATACCAGGAACATCCCGCTGGGCTCGACGACAGCGCCAGCTTCGCGATTGCGACGTACCTACGCCGGTGAGGGCGTAACATTTGGCGATTTTTCGTCGCGTTGTAACGAGCGGTCCGGTCCCCTATAACCCCTCCGGAAAGGGCGAGCCAACATTACATAGACCGGCGCTGGGAGAACACTTCAATGCCATGGACCAATCAGGGCGGCGGTGGCGGCCCGTGGGGCTCGGGCGGCGGCAAGGGTCCCTGGGGGTCCGGACCGCAGTCGTCGGGACCGACCCCGCCAGATCTCGAGGAAATCCTGCGTCGCGGCCAAGACCGGCTGCGGCGTGTGCTGCCGGGTGGCAGCTTGGGCGGTAAGGGGTTCGCGCTGCTAGCGTTGGCGGCCGTCGCGCTCTGGGGGTTCTCAGGCTTCTTTCGCGTCGAGCCGGATGAACTGGGCGTGGTGCTGCGCTTCGGTGCGGTCGTGCGCGAAGTGCAGCCTGGCCTGAACTATCACCTGCCTTATCCGATCGAAACGGTGCTAACTCCGCGTGCCCTACGCGTCAACAAGATCGACATCGGCATGCGCCAGGTCGAGGACGGCCGCCGTTCCGCCTCGCGCGAAGTGCCCGAAGAAAGCCTGATGCTGACCGGCGACGAGAACATAGTCGATGTCAATTTCTCGGTGCTGTGGAAGGTGAAGCCGACCGGTGTCGGTGACTATCTGTTCAACATTCAAAATCCGGAAGGCACCGTGAAGGCGGTGGCTGAGAGCGCCATGCGCGAAGTGGTCGGCCGATCGGAGATCCAACCGATTCTGACCGGCGCGCGGCAGACCGTTGAGACTGCGGTGCAGGATCTGATGCAGCGGACGCTCGACCATTACGCCTCGGGCATTCTCGTGCAGCAGGTGCAGCTGCAGAAAGTCGATCCGCCAACGCAGGTGATCGATGCCTTCCGCGACGTGCAGGCAGCGCGCATCGATCAGGAGCGTGCGCAGAATGAGGCGCAGACTTACGCCAATCGCGTGGTGCCGGAAGCACGGGGCCGCGTTGCGCAGATCACGCAGGCGGCGGAAGCATATCGCCAGCAAACGGTGGCGGAGGCGACCGGCCAGACCTCGCGGTTCTTGAAAATCCTCGAACAGTACAAGAAGGCGCCCGAGGTCACTCGCGAGCGCATGTATCTGGAAACGATGGAGCGCGTGCTGGGCTCCTCCAACAAATACATCATCGATTCCCACCAAGGCGGGCAGAGCGTTGTGCCCTATCTTCCGCTCACTGCGCTTCCACAGCCCGAGCAGCAGCGCGGCCAGTCGGCCGGAGGCCAGCAATGAGACTCAATGTTTTCGGCGGCGTGCTCGCCGTCTTGGCCTTCGCCGCGCTGATGGTGCTCTATAGCTCGCTGTTCACTGTTTATCAGACGCAGCAGGCGCTAGTGATCCGTCTCGGCCAGCCGGTACGCGTGGTCGCCGAGCCGGGGCTGCACGTTAAGGTCCCGTTCATCGACAGCGTGATCGATATCGACAAGCGCATCCTCGATCTGGAAGCGCCGCCCCAGGAGGTGATCGCCTCCGACCAGAAACGCCTCGTGGTAGATGCGTTCGCGCGCTATCGCATTAACGACCCGCTGCGCTTCTATCAGACGCTCGGTTCGATCACCGGCGCCAATTCGCAGCTGTCGATCCTGCTCAATTCGGCGCTACGCCGGGTGCTCGGCGAAGTGACATTCACCCACGTCGTGCGTGACCAGCGCGCCGAGCTGATGGCGCGTATCCGCGACCTGGTCGATCATGAGGCGGCCGGCTACGGCATTCAGCTGGTGGACGCGCGTATCCGTCGCGCTGACCTGCCGGAACAGAACAGCCAAGCGGTCTATCAGCGCATGCAGACTGAGCGCCAACGTGAGGCGGCGGAATTCCGCGCGCAGGGCGCTCAGCGCGCGCAGGAAATCCGCTCACGCGCCGACCGCGAGGTGACGGTGCTCGTGGCGGAAGCGACCTCCAAGTCCGAGCAAATCCGCGGCGAGGGCGACGCCACCCGTAACCAGATCTTTGCCGATGCGTTCAACCAGGACCCGGACTTCTTCGGCTTCTACCGGTCGATGCAGGCTTACGAGGCCGGGCTGCGGGCGAACGACACGCGCTTCCTGCTCAAGCCGGACACCAATTTCTTCCGTTACTTCAACAACCCGACCGGCAAGTTAACCCCGCCGCCGGCTGCCTCAGCGGCGCCGGCCCGCTGAGTACCGCTCGGTATGGACGATTTTCTGGCCGCCGTCGGGCTGGTGTTTGTCATCGAAGGCCTGGTGTTTGCCGCCTTTCCGGGTCCGGCCAAACGGGCGATAGAAAGCGTATTGGAGACGCCGGACGCCTCCCTGCGCGCGATCGGCATCGGTTCGGCGGTGGTCGGACTGGTTCTAGTATGGCTGGTACGAGGTTAGCCGCTTGTGACATGCGTATGTCCGGCAACAAGCTCGGCCATGACGCGTTCTTGATCGACCGGCGCCCTTGAATCGCCGTGAATCCAGCTCCACTGTCGTTACTCGAACGCCTATTTCAGGAGAATCGACGCCCATGGGCGCTATCGGCAAGCATATGACAGCATTCGGCCGCCTTAGCATGGCGATTTTCGCCACGGCCGCAATCGTTTGGTCGGCTCCGGCCGCCGCGCGCGGACCGGACAACATATCTGACGTGGCGGAGGCGGTGATCGATGCGGTGGTCAATATCTCGACTAGGCAGACCGTCGATTTGAGCTCCAACACGATGCCGCAGCTGCCGCCTGGCTCGCCCTTCGAGGAATTTTTTGAAGAATTCTTCAAGAATCGCCGCGGCCCAAACGGCGCACCCGGACAGACGCCGCGCCGTGTCAATTCGCTCGGTTCCGGCTTCATTCTCGACGCTTCCGGCCTGGTGGTGACCAACAACCACGTCATCGCCGACGCCGACGAGATTACGGTCATCCTCAACGACAGCACCAATCTGAAGGCCGAGATCGTCGGCCGCGACACCAAGACCGACCTCGCGCTCTTGCGCGTTCAGCCGAATGGCAAGACGCTGAAGGCAGTGAAGTTCGGTGACAGCGACAAATTGCGGTTGGGTGAATGGGTGATCGCGATCGGCAATCCATTCAGCCTGGGCGGTACAGTCACGGCCGGCATCGTCTCGGCGCGCAACCGCGACATCAATTCGGGTCCTTACGACAACTACATCCAGACCGACGCCGCTATCAACCGCGGCAATTCCGGCGGACCGCTGTTCAACCTCAACGGCGAGGTGATCGGCGTCAACACCGCGATCATCTCGCCGTCGGGCGGCTCGATCGGCATCGGCTTCGCGGTGCCGTCGAAGACGGTAGTGGGGGTGATCGATCAACTGCGCCAGTTCAAGGAAGTGCGACGCGGTTGGCTGGGTGTGCGCATCCAGCAGGTGACCGACGAAATCGCCGACAGCCTCAGCATCAAGCCGCCGCGCGGTGCGCTGATCGCCGGTGTCGACGAGAAAGGGCCGGCCAAGCCGGCCGGCATCGAGCCGGGCGACGTCATCGTCAAGTTTGACGGGCAGGACATCAAGGAGATGCGCGACTTGCCGAAAATCGTCGCCGAAACAACGGTCGGCAAGGACGTCGAGGTGCTAGTCATCCGCAAGGGTAAGGAAGAGAAGAAGACGGTTAAGCTCGGCCGGCTCGAAGACGAGAAGAAGGAAGCGGCGCTGACGCCGAAGAAAAACGAGTCTGAGGAAAAGACCGCGACGAAAAAGGTGCTCGGCCTCGATCTTGCCAATCTTACCGACGAGTTGCGCAAGAAGCACAACATCAAGGATAGCGTGAAGGGCGTGCTGATCACCGGCGTCGACGCCAATTCGACGGCCGCCGAAAAACGCCTGGCACCTGGCATGGTGATCGCCGAGGTGCAGCAGCAGGCGGTCGGGAATGCGGCCGAACTACAGAGCCGCATCGACAAGCTTAGGAAGGACGGCAAGAAAGCGGTCGTGTTCTTGGTGGTGACGCCAGACGGCGACCCGAGCTTCGTGGCGCTGAGCCTGCAGTAATCTTACGCGGCGAACGCGGCGGCCTGCGCAGCGACACGACCTTGGTGGACTCCAGAGGAGTTGCCGCGGTAACGCGGGGGAAGCGAACCATCTTCTGCTCGGTGGTGTGGACGTCGTCGCACCCCAAAGTAACGGAACGTGCGCAGCCCTGAGAAGGACGCTAGGCGCGGATCGATGCGGACGAGCACCGCAGCAGATCGGGCAGGTCGGCTCACAATCAATGCGAATCGCTTCGACTCGCGTGTTAGTCCAGCACGTGATTGACCATGCCGTCGGCGAGCTTGGGCTCGAACCAGGTCGACTTCGGCGGCATGATGCGACCGGCGTCAGCCACCGCCATCAAGTCTCCCATCTGGGTCGGGTAGAGCGCAAAGGCGACTGCCATCTCGCCGGAGTCAACGCGTGCGGCAAGGCCGTCCGGCCCACGCGCTCCGCCGATGAAGTCGATGCGCTTGTCGGTGCGCGGATCCCTGATGCCGAATAAGGGCTCAATCACTTTGCGGGTGAGCACGGTGATCGGCAGTCGGCCCATCGGATCGCCAGGAACGAGGCCAGGACGGATGGCGAGCTTGTACCAGCGGCCCGCAAGATACATGCCGTATTCGTGCGCGGAGGCAGGGCGCACTGGCTCCGCCGATGGGGTCACGGTAAAGCTCTTGACAAGTTCGGCGAGTAACTGGTCCGGGGTGCGGCCGTTCAAATCTTTCAGCACGCGATTGTAGTCGAGAATGGTCATTTCGCGTTCGGGGAAGATCACCGAAAGGAAGAATGAATGCGAGCCTTCGCCCTTGCGCGCGGTAGCGACGCGCGCCGCCGCCGCCGAGCGGTGATGGCCGTCGGCGATGTAGATCGCCGGCAGGGCGTTGAAGGCGCGGCTGAGTTTGTCGATCAGCGCGGGGTCGGCGACAACCCAGAGCTGGTGGCGTACACCGTCATCGGCGGTAACGTCGACATCGGGTTTGCCGCCAGCGGCTTGCACAAGCAAGGCGTCGATCTCAGGCGCATTCGCATAGCTGCTCATCACCGGACCGGTCTGCGCGTTCACTGCCTCGATTTGGCGCACGCGATCGTCTTCCTTGACCGGTGTGGTCAGCTCGTGTTTGCGGATGCGGTTCTTGGCGTAGTCGGCAAGCGAGGCGACACATGCCAGTCCGGTCTGGCTGCGGCCGCGCCAAGTGAGGCGGTAGATATAATAGCAAGGCTGCGCATCGCGGACCATGACGCCTTCGGCGACCATGCGTTTGAGGTTTTCTGCGGCCTTGGCGTAGACCGCCGTATCATGAGGATTGATCGCGGGGTCGAGATCGATCTCCGGCTTGGAGATGTGCAGGAAGCTCCAAGGCTTGCCCTTAACGTACTCGCGCGCCTCGGCGCTGGAGAGCACATCATAGGGCGGGCTGAGAACTTCGGCGGCGCGTCCCGGCGCGGGGCGCAAGGCGCGGAATGGTTTGATAAGCGACACGACGAACTCCGGGCACGGGGATGACGGTGCTTATTGCAGGGTCCGCCACCACCGGCAAGCGTGCGGCCTTGATTTCGGCCGCCGATTGGCGCACCTCACGGGCATGGGCGATGAAACCGAGGTTCTGACGGCGAATGCGGATTATTATCAGGCGTTCGCTAACGCCGATTTCGCCGCGATGAGCCGGATTTGGGCGGATGACAACGTCTCTTGCATCCACCCGGGATGGCCAGTGCTGATTGGCCGGCAGCCGATACTAGATTCTTACCGCCAGATCTTGCGCAACCCGAACCAGGATCGCATCGAGCCGCGCAACGAAATGGTTATGGTAGAGGGCGACAAGGCGCGGGTGTTCTGCGTTGAATTCGTCGGCGGCGCGGCGCTCGCGACCACCAATCTATTCAAGCGCGTCGATGGCGCGTGGAAGATGACCCACCACCAGGCGAGTCCAATCGCCGCGCTGGTCGAGGAAGTTGCTTCGCAGTCGACCTCGCGACGGTTGAACTAGAGCGTGCTCAACCTCAGCGGCATCCTGATCGCCGGGCAGACCGCGAGCGGCAAATCCTCGCTGGCACTGCGGCTCGCCGAAAAGCTCGGCGCTGTCATCGTCAACGCCGATTCCATGCAGGTCTATCGCGATCTGCGTATAATCACGGCGCGGCCCCCGCCCCCGGACGAAACCAAGGTGCCGCACCGGCTTTATGGTCATGTCGACGCGGCAGAGAATTATTCGGTCGGCCGCTGGTACCGAGACACCGGCCAGACGCTCAGCGAGATCGCGGGGCAGAGGCGCGTGATAATTTTGGTCGGCGGCACGGGGCTTTATTTCAAAGCGCTGAGCAACGGCCTCGCGGCCGTGCCGCCAATTCCGACCGATATCCACGAGCAGGTGCGCCGACGCTTGCAGAGCGAGGGGGTTGCGCCGCTTTACGCCGAGCTTTTGGAGCGCGATCGGTATGCGGCGCACCGCCTAATGCCGAACGACCGCTCCCGCATTTGTCGTGCGCTCGAAGTAATCCTGGCGACCGGCCGCTCGCTAAGCGATTGGCATCTTGAGGAGATGCCGCCGCTGATCGAAACCCGCCGCTCGGCGAAAGTCTTCATTACCTGCGAGCGCAAGGAACTTGTGCGGCGGATGGAGACGCGCTTTGCCGCCATGCTGCAAGCCGGTGCGCTTGAGGAGGTCAGGGCCTTGGCGGCGCGTAACCTCCATCCGTCTCTGCCGGTGATGAAGGCGCATGGCGTGCCTTGGCTGATCCGTTACTTAAGGGGCGAGATTTCGCTTAACGCGGTGGCGGCCGGGGCCATCATGGACACCCGCCGCTACGCCAAGCGCCAGCTCACCTGGTTTCGTAATCAGATGAAGGATTGGCCCTGGGCGTCTGCGGAAGAGGCCGAAAAAGTGCTCGAAGGCCAGATTTCGGTCCTAAGCCCCACAAATTTGCAGGCATAATCCGCTTGACCCCATGCTGCGGTGCCACTATAAAGCCGCGCAATGAAAGTACGAACGGCAATGACAATGCGCAATATTATTATTCTCGTTGTAGATGTTCGGGCGCGGTGCCAAGCCTGAAAGGGCTTCAGGGACGCGTCCGGACATGGCCCTTCAAGGGCCTTTTTTATTGCGGCGGTCAGTGCCCGAGTGAAGTGCGACGTGGGTAGGGAAGATGATCATGACACGCGAAATGACCGGTGCCGAAATGGTGATCCAGGCGCTTGCCGACCAGGGCGTGAAGCATCTGTTCGGCTACCCGGGCGGCGCCGTACTTCCGATTTATGACGCTCTCTTCGCGCAAGATAAAGTACGCCACGTTCTGGTGCGCCACGAGCAGGGCGCGGCGCACGCGACGGAAGGCTATGCGCGCTCGACCGGCAAGGTTGGTTGCATGCTGGTGACTTCCGGCCCCGGTGCTACCAACGCAGTAACCGGCCTCACTGACGCGCTGATGGATTCGATCCCGATCGTCTGCATCACTGGCCAGGTGCCGACGCATCTTATCGGCAACGATGCGTTTCAGGAGGCCGACACGGTGGGTATCACCCGGCCGTGCACCAAATACAATTACCTGGTCAAACGTATTCAGGATCTGCCCTACGTATTGCACGAGGCGTTCCACATCGCCGCGGCTGGACGACCGGGGCCGGTGGTCATCGATATCCCGAAGGACGTGCAATTCGCTAAGGGCGTCTATTCCAAGCCGAAGAATTTCCCGCACAGCGGCTACCGACCGAAAGTCAAAGGCGACATCGAGCAGATCAAGCAGGCGGTGGAGCTGATGGCGCATGCCAAGCGGCCGATCTTCTACACTGGCGGCGGCGTAGTGAATTCAGGCAAGGCGGCGAGCGACCTGTTGCGCGAGTTGGTTAAGCTCACGGGCTTTCCAGTCACCTCAACCTTGATGGGGCTTGGCGCCTATCCGGCGGCCGATCCGCAATGGATCGGTATGCTCGGCATGCACGGCACACTGGAAGCGAACATGGCCATGCACGATTGCGACGTAATGATCTGCATCGGCGCGCGCTTCGACGACCGGATCACCGGCAGGCTAGACGCCTTCTCGCCGGGTTCGAAGAAGATCCACGTCGACATCGACCCGTCTTCGATCAACAAAAACGTCAAGGTCGATGTGCCGATCGTCGGCGACTGTGCGCATGTCCTGGAAGACATGGTGCGGCTGTGGCGCACGTCAGCCAAGCAGATCGACAAAAAGGTGCTTTCGGTGTGGTGGACGCAGATCGACAAATGGCGCGCGCGCAAATCGCTAGCCTACCGGTCGTCCAACACCGTGATCAAACCGCAATACGCCATCGAGCGACTCTATGCGGCAACCAAGGATCGCGACTGCTACATCACCACCGAAGTCGGCCAGCACCAGATGTGGGCGGCACAGTTCTACGGCTTCCAGGAGCCGAACCGCTGGATGACTTCCGGCGGGCTCGGTACCATGGGCTACGGCCTACCGGCGTCTGTTGGCGTACAGCTCGCGCACCCAGACTCGCTGGTGATCGACATCGCCGGCGAGGCCTCCGTGTTGATGACCATGCAGGAGTTGTCGACCGCGGTGCAGTACCGGCTGCCCATCAAGATCTTCATCTTGAACAACCAATACATGGGCATGGTGCGGCAGTGGCAGGAACTGCTGCATGGCGGGCGCTACTCGGAGAGCTATTCCGAAGCGCTGCCGGATTTTGTCAAGCTCGCCGAGGCCTATCACGCGGTCGGCATCAGATGCGAAAAGCCGGGTGATCTCGACCACGCCATCAAGGAGATGATCGACGTCGACCGGCCGGTGCTGTTCGACTGCGTGGTCGATCCAAAGGAAAATTGCTTCCCAATGATCCCGTCGGGACGCGCGCACAATGAAATGATCCTCGGCGAAGCAGCGGAGAAGTTGGAAGAAGCGATCACGGAGGAAGGCAGGGTAATGGTGTAACCATGAAGATCGCGATCATTGGCGCCGGCAGTGTCGGCGGTGCGCTCGGCACGAATTGGGCGCAGAAGGGCCATGACGTTTTCTTCGGCGTGCGCGACCCAAAGGCCGAGAAGATCCAAGGTCTTCTGCGCGCCATTGGGTCGAAGGTGCGCGCAGGCACAGCGGCGGAGGCGGCCGGTTTCGCTGACATAATCGTGATGTCGACGCCGTGGCCGGCGACCGAAGCCGCCATCCGCTCGATGGGCGACATCAAGGGCAAAGTCATCCTCGACGCCACCAACCCGCTGACGCGCGGGCCGGATGGCCTCGCGCTGGAGATCGGCCATAGCATTTCGGGCGGCGAAAAAGTGCAGGGCTGGGCAGCGTCCGCCTCGGTGTTTAAGACGCTGAACACCACAGGCTTCGGCAACATGGCCAACCCGCAATTCAAGAACGGCAAGGCGGTGATGTTTGTCGCCGGCGACGACGTGGCGAATAAGCCGAAGGTGGTTAATCTCGTAAGTGAACTCGGTTTCGAGGTGATCGACGCTGGGCCGTTGCGTAACGCCCGATTGCTCGAGGCCCACGCCATGTTGTGGATCGACCTCGCGCTGGTGCGCGGGCAGGGGCGCGAGTTTGCCTTCTCAATCTTGCGACGCTGAGGATGACAATGATGAATGCTCCCTCCACCAGCCATTACCCATCGGCGCCGTCGGCGCAGAAACCCGAGACGCATACGCTCTCGGTCCTGGTTGACAACGAGCCCGGCGTTCTGGCGCGCGTGATCGGTCTGTTCTCTGGCCGCGGATACAACATCGAGTCCCTGACTGTGTCGGAGACCGAGCATCAAGCGCACCTGTCGCTGATCACGGTAGTGACCACCGGCACGCCGATGGTGATCGAGCAGATCATGAACCAACTCGACCGGCTGGTTCCAGTGCACCGCGTCGTCGACATGACGTTGACGGGTCGTTCGATCGAGCGCGAGCTGGCGATGGTAAAGGTGCGCGGCAAGGGTGAGCCTCGGGTCGAGGCCCTGCGGCTCGCTGACGCCTTTCGCGCCCGCGTCATCGATGCCACGACCGAGAGCTTCGTATTCGAGATCACCGGCGGCACCGAGAAGATCGAACAATTTATCGCGTTGATGCTGCCGCTCGGTCTAGTCGAGGTGGCACGCACTGGCATCGCCGCCATCGTGCGCGGCCCGGAAAGCATGCACGCGCGCTAATGATCCAAGAGCTCGGCGCTAAGATGTGGAGCGGTGGAAAATGGCTTTAGGAAACTTTTGATGTTGTTGAAACCGGAATAAGCGGGTCGTCTAGAATATGATTCAGCGGAGGTTCCTCATTCTGGTAACGCTCATGAATGGGCAATAAGGCCGAATCGCACTCACCAAGGCGATCACATCTGGGCGTCGGGTTGTGTGAATCGTGGAGATGCGTACCTTGCCCAATACGGAATGGTTGCGCGTGATGACGGCAAGCGCCACCATTCCCGACGGGCCACCGGGTTAGTAGGGATCCGACGGGGGCTTGTCCTCGCCGCGCGACGTCCCGAGAAGCTGCGCAGCCCAGATCGTGAAAGGACAAAGAACGCGACTTAGGGGTGTCTCATGCGTGTTTATTATGATCGCGACGCCGATCTGAACCTGGTGAAGGGCAAGAAGGTGGCCATCATCGGCTACGGCAGCCAGGGCCATGCCCATGCGCTTAATCTGCGCGACTCCGGCGTGAAGGAGGTGGCAGTGGCGCTGCGGAAAGGCTCTAGCGGTATCAACAAGGCGGAGGCTGAGAAATTTAAGGTCTTTGAGGTGGCTGAAGCCGCCAAATGGGCCGATGTGATGATGATGCTCACGCCCGACGAATTGCAGAGCGACATTTATCGCGACCATCTGCGCGCCAACATGAAGCAGGGCGCTGCGATCATGTTCGCGCACGGGCTCAATGTGCATTTCAACCTGATCGAGCCCCGCGCCGACCTCGACGTCCTGATGGTCGCGCCCAAGGGCCCCGGCCACACCGTGCGCTCGGAATACCAGCGCGGCGCGGGTGTGCCCTGTCTGCTGGCGATCCACAAAGATGTGTCGGGCAACGCGCACGACCTCGGCCTCTCCTATGCCTCGGCTATAGGCGGCGGCCGCGCCGGCATCATCGAGACCACCTTCAAAGAAGAATGCGAGACCGACCTGTTCGGTGAGCAGACCGTGTTGTGCGGCGGCGTTGTCGAGCTGATGAAGGCGGGTTTCGATACGCTGGTCGAAGCAGGCTACGCGCCTGAGATGGCCTATTTCGAGTGCATCCACGAGATGAAACTGATCGTGGACCTAATCTATGAAGGCGGCATCGCCAACATGAACTACTCGGTCTCGAACACCGCCGAGTACGGAGAATATGTCTCCGGTCCCCGCGTGATCACGCAGGAGACGCGCGCTGAGATGAAGCGCATCCTGGCCGATATCCAGTCGGGCCGTTTCACGCGCGACTGGATGCTGGAGAACAAGGTCAACCAGACCTCGTTCAAGGCCACCCGGGCCAAGCTCGCCGAGCACCCGGCCGAGAAGATCGGCGAGAAGCTGCGTGAGATGATGCCCTGGATCAAGCAGCGAGCGCTGGTGGACAAGAGCCGCAATTGATCTGGGCGATGCGTATATTCCTCAGCGCGGCCGCTCTCAACGAGATCGGCCGTTTTTGCATACGCCAACTACCAGGGTGATCTCCGAACAGAATGTACCAACGGCGCAGCGGAGATCGTCGATTGCCTCAACGCGTGACCGCGCAATGGGACAAGCGCCTGAATGCAGCGAGCTTTGAAAACAGTGACAATGGCAAGCAACGTAATTGGTTACCTGTGGCGCAGAGACTTTGGATTCAATACCGCGATTCCAATTGCCTCGGCTATGATCTGGGCGATGGAACGTTGCGCTGCTGTGGATTACGCATGATAGCGCCAACGAATTGATGAATGGTAGCGCTGGATCCAACAATCCAGGCAACGAGGACCGCGACTAGTTCTTATCGATTTGTTCGCCGAGCCAACGCGCCGCTTCGCCTGGGAAAGTATCTCCACGGGATGCACGCAAAGAAGCCGCACGCATCAACTGAACGGAGATACCGCCGACCAGCGGCTTGAGCGCGGTCGCCAACGCCTGATCGCGTGCGGGTTTTGGCGCGATGAGCAGGATCGCGTCGTAGGGCAGGATGGCGTGCTTGGGATCGTCGAGCACGGCGAGATCGAACTGTGCAATGCGCCCGTCGCTGGTATAGGCCGACACCACGTCGACCTCGCCGGCGCGCGCCGCCTGATACATGAAGTCCGGCTGCATGGTGCGCTGCGTGCGGAAGCGCAGGCCGTAGACATCGCGGATCGACTTCCACTCCGGACGCTCGAAGAATTCGTAATCGCCCGCAATGGACAATTCGGGGGCGTGCGCGGCGAGATCGGCGATCGAGCGGATACCGAGTTTCTCGGCGTGGGCGCGCGGCATCGCCAATGCATAGGCATTCTCGAAACCAAGCGCGCCGAGCACGCGAATGCCGTGCGTTGTCTGCAGCCAGCGTGAGACTTCGGCAAGCACTTCCGCGCGTGGTCTTACCTCGGAGCGGTGCATCTCATTGGCCCAGAGCGTGCCGGAATAATCCACGTAGACATCGATATCGCCGACGCTGAGCGCATTGAAAATAACCCCTGAGCCGAGCCCGTCGCGTTGGTGCGCGATGAGACCGTGCGCGCCAAGGCGCTGCTTGATCAACGCCGCGAGTACATATTGCTCGGTGAAGGGTTTGGCACCAATAACGTAACGCGCCTGACCGAGGCCATGGGCGGGCACCAGCGCGGCGAGTACCACTAGCACCAGCCCGGCGCCGCCGCCCGCGATGCGCACGCGGCTGTGCGCCACGACACCGTGTTCCATCAGCGCCAGCAACTGGTCGACGACGAGCGCCAGCGCAGCGGCCGCGACACAGCCGAACAACACGAACACCCAATTCTGGGTCTGCAAGCCGGCGAAGATGTAATTGCCGAGACTAGTCTGACCGATCGGCGTCGATAGCGTGGCGGTGCCGATGACCCAGACCGCGGAGGTGCGGATGCCGGCCATGATAACCGGCATGGCGAGCGGCAATTCGATGTCCCACAGCACGCGGCTTGGCTTACCGCCGGTGATCCGTGCGACGTCGCGCAGGCGCGGGTCAACTCCTTCGAGCCCGGTCACGGTATTACGGAGTACTGGCAACATTGAGTAAATGGCCAGCGCCAAGACGGCCGGCAGGAAGCCAAGCGCCGAGAAGCCCCTGCCAAACAGTTTCTCGGTGAGCCCGGAAAGCGCGACAAGCATCGGATAGAACAACGCTAACAGCGCGAGGCCGGGAATCGTCTGGAATACACTCGCCGCTGCTAGCAGCAGGCCGCGCAGCACCGTCCGTCTGCGCCCAACGAGCGCCAAGGGTAGGCTAACGGACAGCCCAAGGGCCAGCGCGCTAACGCTCACCAGCACATGGCTGCTGAGGTAGTCGGGCAGGCGCGCCCACGCTTCGGCGAGGCGGTCATCGGTCATCGCGGCGATGATGGCCGGGTTTGCAACTCGTGGGCAAGCCGCTAGCTTTCGCTCGCAGCAGGGGACTTAGGCCGCGATGGCCGAAAACGCAGCCAAACCCGCCGTCGGGCTGAGCGACGTGTCGATCGCCTTTCGGCTCGCCAGCGGCGGCACCTATACCGCGGTGGAACGCGCTACGCTGCGCATCGCTGACGGCGAATTCGTTGCCCTCGTCGGCCCAACCGGCTGCGGCAAGTCCACGCTGCTCAACGTCACGGCAGGGCTGGTCGCGCCGTCCGCGGGTCGCGTCGATATTTTTGGCAGTCCGATAGCCGCGGTCAACCGGCAGGCCGGTTATCTGTTCCAGGCCGACGCGCTGTTTCCCTGGAAAACGGCGCTGGAGAACGTGGCCATCGGGCCTGAGACTTCGGGAATGCCCTCGGCGGAAGCGCGCGCGCGGGCGCAGGGCTGGCTGACGCGCATGGGGCTCGGCGCATTTGGCGACCGTTACCCACACATGCTATCGGGCGGCCAGCGTAAGCGCGTCGGTCTTGCGCAGGTGCTCATCCGCAATCCGAAAATCCTATTGATGGACGAGCCGTTCGGGCCGCTCGACGCGCAGACGCGGCAGATCATGGGCAACTTGCTACTCGATCTGTGGAGCGGGGATCGCAAGGCGGTGCTGTTTGTTACTCACGATCTCGAAGAAGCGATCGCGCTCTCCGACCGGGTCGTGATCATGTCGGCAGGGCCGGCCGCGCGCGTAATCGGCGACTGGAGGGTGCCACTGGCGCGCCCGCGCGACATCAGTGAGATCAAACTTGCCCACGCTTTCCACGAATTACACCGCGACATCTGGCACACACTCAAAGCCGAGGTGATCAAAGGTTACGCACAATCGGAAGGAACTTGATGCCGCGCAGCCGACTGACCGCCCTGCAAATCTTTGTGGCGATCATCGCGATCGCGCTGTGGTACCTGCTGTCGACCTACCCGGTATTCGGCAAGATCTTGTTGCCGCCGTTCTTCTTCTCGAATCCGGTAGACGTTGCGCAGCAGATCATCGCCTGGTTCGTGTCAGGCGTGATTTGGAAGCATCTCTGGGTGACGCTAATCGAATCGATCTTAGCCTTCGTTCTGGGTTCCATAGGCGGCGTGCTAATCGGCTTCTGGTTCGCGAGGCAGCCGCGTGTCGCCGCGGTGTTCGATCCTTACGTCAAGATGATTAACGCACTGCCGCGTGTGGTGCTGGCGCCAATCTTCACGCTGTGGCTCGGGCTTGGGATCTGGTCGAAAGTAGCACTCGGCGTCACGCTAGTGTTTTTCATCGTGTTCTTCAACGTCTATCAGGGCGTCAAGGAAGTCAGTCCCACGGTGCTGGCCAACGCACGCATGCTCGGCATGAGCGAGCGGCAACTACTGCGCCACGTCTATTGGCCGTCGGCGTTGTCCTGGATGTTCTCATCGCTGCACACCTCGGTCGGCTTCGCTGTTGTTGGCGCCGTGGTTGGCGAATATCTCGGCTCGGCGGCCGGTCTCGGCTACCTGATCCAGCAGGCGGAAGGCGTCTTCGATGTTGCCGGCGTCTTTGCCGGCATGTTCGTGCTCGCCGCCTTCGTGATCGTGATCGACGCCGTTGTTAGCATGGTCGAGAAGCGGCTCTTGGTCTGGCGACCGCTGGCCATCCCCGACGAGGTCTAGGCAGCCCGCTCGCGCTGGCTTATCGTTCCGGAGAATTGGCCGCGAAAGGCCGAAAGGACAGGGAGGAATGCATGCCCGCAATCATCCGGCGGCTTGCCGTCGCATTGGCCGCGCTCGTGTTGTTGAGCGACTTTGCGCTCGCCCAGTCGAAGGTGACGCTCGCTGTCGGCGGCGGCGCGTGCCTGTGCTACCTGCCGACCATGCTGGCCAAGCAGCTCGGGGAATACGAGAAGGCCGGCGTCAACGTCGAAGTCGTCGATTTCAAGGGAGGCTCGGAGTCGCTGAAGGCGGTGATCGGCGGCTCAGCCGACGTGGTCTCCGGCTATTTCGACCACTGCGTCAATCTCGCCGCCAAGGGCCAGCACCTGCAGGCATTTGTGGTGTATGACCGCTTCCCTGGCCTCGCTCTGGTCGTGTCGCCGAAGCACAACGACGAGGTTAAATCAGTAAAGGACCTCGCCAACAAGAAGGTCGGCGTCAGCGCGCCAGGCTCCTCGACCGACTTTTTCCTGAAATATCTCTTGAGCAAGAACGGCGTCGATCCGAATACGGTCGGCGTGGTCGGCGTCGGCCTCGGCGCCACTGCCGTGGCGGCTATGGAGCAGGGACAGATTGACGCCGCGGTCATGCTCGACCCGTCGGTCACGGTGCTGCAGGGCCGCAACACGGACCTCGCTATTCTCAGCGATACACGTAGCCAGAAGGACACGCTCGCCGTGTTCGGCGGCGAATATCCCGGCGGCGCACTATATACCAAGGCGGAGTGGATCGCCTCGCACGAGAAGGAAGTGCAGGCTATGACTAACGCTATCATCAATACGCTGAAATGGATCCATTCACACACGCCACAAGAGATCGCCGACAAGATGCCGGCGGAATATGTCGGGAAGGATAGAGCCGGTTACGTCGCCGCGCTCAAGAATACGATGCCGATGTATTCGGAAACCGGTAAGATGGACCCTAAGGGCGCCTCGGCGGTACTCGCCGTGTTCAGCCAGTCGTCACCGGACGTGGCCAAGGCCAACATCGATCTGTCGAACACCTACACCAACAAGTACGTCGAAGCCGCCGGTAAGGGCATGTGAGACGTGGGAGGCTGCGGTGACTAATTGGTCTGGCGGGTGCGCTTGCGGCGCCATCCGTTATGAGTGCGAAGGCAAACCCGCCATGATGCTCAACTGCCATTGCCGCGATTGCCAGCGAGCAACCGGCAGCGCCTATGCTGCCTTCGCAATTTTTCCTAAGGCAGCGGTGTCGCTCAAGGGCGAGCCCTGCTGGTATCGGGTGATCGGCAGCAGCGGCAAGCCGATTGAGCGCGGCTTCTGTCCGACCTGCGGCAATCCGATGACGGTCAGGCTCGATGTGGCGCCCGACATCATCGGGTTTCACGCAGCGAGCCTCGACGATCCGGCACGCTACGAGCCCGCGATGGACCTGTTCACCGCCAGCGCTCATCCATGGGACTTGATGCAGGCGGACACCATCAAGAAGGCAGGGGGCCTGGCGAGCTGAGACGGTGACGGCTCGAGTGTTTCGTGCTTATTCGAAGCCCGTGAACCTCATCTCGATTCAATCGCACGTCGTCTATGGCCATGTCGGTAATTCCGCCGCGGTGTTCCCGCTGCAGCGGATCGGCGTGGAGGTGTGGCCGATCCACAGCGTACAGCTCTCCAACCATACCGGTTATCCGGATTGGAAGGGGCGCGTGTTCGACGCAGGGCTGATCCGCGATCTCGTCTCCGGCATCGAGCAGCGCGGTGTCTTAGGCGAATGCGACGGTGTGCTGTCGGGCTATATTGGCGCCGCCGACATCGGCGGGGTGGTTCTCGACGCGGTGGCGGCGGTCAAGCGCGCCAATCCGGCGGCGCACTATTGCTGCGACCCGGTGATCGGGGACGTCGGGCGTGGCGTGTTCGTGCGCGAGGACGTCGCAGCGTTCATGAAGACCAAGGTTGTGCGCGCGGCCGATGTAGTCACACCCAACCAGTTCGAACTTGATTACCTCAGCGGCCGCCAGAGCCGCACGCTCGCCGAGGCGCGCGACGCGATTAAGGCGCTGCACGATCTCGGGCCGCGCGCGATCGTGGTTACCTCGCTCAACACCGAGGAGACGCCGGCGGACTGCATTGAGCTGCTGGCGTCCGATGTGACCGGCTTTTTCCGGCTGCGTACGCCGCAGCTGCCCACGCGCGCGAACGGGGCGGGTGACATCATCGCCGCGCTTTTCTTCGCGCATTATCTGAGCAGTGGCAGAATCGACAATGCACTGTCGGCCGCTGGGTCAGCTGTGTTCTGCGTGCTGGACAAGACCGCAGAGGCGGGCGTGAGCGAACTGCAACTCGTCGCCGCGCAGGATGAGATCGTCAAACCCAACCGCGTGTTCGAAGCGGAAAGGATCGCCTGATGTGCGGGACTCCGACGGTCATCCTTGTCGATCGGCTGGAGCTTTCTCTCGTGCCGCAACCCTGGCCTTTCGCGGTCGAGCGACGCGTCGCGATCGACGCGCAATTCGCGGCCTGGCAGCGGAAAAACCCGGCGCTGTGGAACGGCCCCGTTCTGATGTTGCGCCATTATGCGCTGGCGCACGGCGTGTTTCGGGGCGAATACCTGGAGACCGATTACGCCAGCTTCGCCTTCTGGCGGCACTGCGGCGGACCGGCGGCCGGGGTCTACGACTGCTTTAGCGCGGCGGCGGTGCAGGCCGCCGACGGCGCCTTTCTGCTCGGCGTCATGGCGCCGCACACGTTCAACGCCGGCAAGATCTATTTCCCCTGCGGCACGCCCGATTCCAACGATATTGTCGGTGGACGGGTCGATTTAGAATTCAGTGTGCGGCGCGAGCTCACCGAGGAAACTGGATTCGACCCCGCCGAGTTCCTGATGGAGCCAGGCTGGACAACGGTTTTTGATCCGCCCTTGATCGCGCATATTAAGGTGTTCAAGAGCCACGAAAGCGCCGAGGTCCTCGGCCGGCGCGCGCTCGAACATCTCGCGGGTGAACAGAAGGCGGAGCTGCGCGAAATCCGGATCGTGCGCGGCGCCGCTGACATCAATCCGGAAATGGAAAGCTGGAGTAGGGCATTTCTGGCGCAGTGTTTCGACGCGCGGTGAGCCGAGAGGGCATAACTCTATCACATCGCCAAACGCCTCCGTGTCGACAAAGTTGGCGGTGCTCAAAGAGCAGGTGCACGAGGACAACCTGGAGCGCCCGCGCCTGCTGAAGCGGTTCGGCGACAATCCCAGCCTCGAGCTCCATCTCGCGCACAACGGCGTGATCGTCCTCAAGCTTTTCCTCGACCTTTCACAAGGAACGGCGCAAGCACTTTCTAGATCGCATCGACGAGCAGCTGCCGGAACTGTAGCGAACCCGCCCGCACAAAGAAGAGCGCCGCGAATGGGCAAGCTCACCGCCGTCTGACGCCAGCCGCGACGCTTTATTTGTTTCATTGATATTCGTCGCCATGCGTCCGATTTGTCCGATTCCGATAATCAGGCAACAATATTGACCTATTCGCGGCCCGCTTGCTTCGGGACGCCTTAGTCCGCTACAAGCTTGTCAGCAAGCGCGCGGTTAACGGGGACTTTACTTTGTTCCGCGATCTATACCGCAAGACGAGGGCATGAATCGAATGACGGCGCGCAAGACTATCTGCGCGATCGAGCGGTCGGTGAAAACCGAGCCCGCCCCCGCCCTTATTCTGCGCGCGCTCCTTCTCCTTATCCGCCCCTGAGGGCCGGCTGGGCATTTTGCGCCTGGGCACTCGGGGGATCAGACGGAATGAGCAACCTATCAGCGCGCCTTTTACCGGCGCGACGCGATGAGAAGGAATGACTGCCAATGACTAAATCCAAATCCGATAAGGACCGCGTCCATATCTTCGATACGACCCTGCGTGACGGCGAGCAATGTCCGGGCGCGACCATGACGCACGAAGAGAAGCTCGAGGTCGCCGAGTTGCTCGATGATATGGGCATCGACATCATCGAGGCTGGGTTCCCAATCGCCTCGGAAGGCGACTTCGCTGCAGTGCACGAGATCGCCAAGCGCGCGAAGAAGGCCGTGATCTGCGGCCTTTCGCGCGCCGCCTTCAAGGACATCGACCGTTGCGCCGAGGCGATCAAGCCGGCCAAGCGCAAGCGCATCCACACCTTTATCTCCACTTCGCCCGTACACATGAAGTGGAAGTTGCATAAGGAGCCGCACGAAGTTTACGAGATAGTGATTGGTCAGGTGATGCGCGCGCGCGGCCATACCGACGACGTCGAATGGTCGGCAGAGGACGCAACCCGCACCGAACAAGATTTCCTCTGCCGCTGCGTGGAGGCGGCGATCAATGCCGGTGCCAGTACCATCAATATCCCTGACACGGTCGGCTATACGGTTCCGGAGGAATATTTCGCACTTATCCAGATGCTACGCGAGCGCGTGCCCAATTCCGAGAAGGCGCGCTTTTCCACGCATTGCCACAACGATCTCGGCATGGCGGTTGCCAATTCGCTCGCCGGGGTTAAGGCGGGCGCGCGCCAGATCGAATGCACCATCAACGGCATCGGCGAGCGAGCCGGCAATGCCGCGCTGGAGGAGATCGTAATGGCTATCAGGACGCGCAATGACGTGCTACGGTTTCATACCGGCATCGACACCACCATGCTCATGCGGGCGTCCAAATTGGTGTCGGCGGCGACCTCGTTCCCCGTGCAGTACAACAAGGCGATCGTCGGCCGCAATGCCTTCGCGCATGAGAGCGGCATCCACCAGGACGGCATGCTCAAGAACGCGCAGACCTACGAGATCATGACGCCGGAGTCGGTCGGCGTGAAGCAGACCTCGCTGGTTATGGGAAAGCATTCCGGCCGCCACGCCTTCACCCACAAGCTGGAGGAACTCGGTTACGAATTGGCCGGCAATCAGCTCGAAGATGCCTTTGTTCGCTTTAAGGCCTTGGCCGATAGGAAGAAACAGATCTTCGATGAGGACATCGAGGCGCTGGTGGACGAGGAAATCGCGACCGCGCACGACCGCATTAAGTTGGTGTCGCTAACCGTCATCGCCGGCACCATGGGCCCGCAGACTGCGACGCTCACGCTCGACATCGACACTGAGCATGTCACCGCGCAATCGACCGGCAACGGTCCAGTGGACGCGATCTTCAAGGCGATACGCGCGATGGTCCCGCACGATGCGACGCTCGAGCTCTATCAGGTACACGCGGTGACCGGGGGTTCCGACGCACAGGCGGAGGTTTCGGTCCGGCTCTCGGAGCGCGGCCGCTCCTTCACCGCCAGGGGTGCCGATCCCGACACGCTTGTCGCTTCGGCCAAAGCCTACCTCGGCGCGCTTAACAAGCTGATGAGCAAGCGCAACAAGGTGCCGGCGGTCGAGAAGCGTATCCATTCGACCGAGGCCGGCTGAAGTATATGCCGCGATCCTTGCTCGCGGCATATTCCAACGCATTCGTTTCGGCCGAACCCTCTGTCTGTTAACGTGCTGCATTAGTCCATGATCCGGCTGCACTAGTCGGCGGCGTCGCGGTGAGTTCGCTGGCGGCATCGGGCGCTAGCGTTGAGCGACTACGTCTGCCGCGGTGCCGACGCTGTCAACCGGGCGGCGAGGTGACCACTTGCCGATTGGGCGGTTAAATGTCAGGGTAACTGACAGAAAAACAAAATAAAAATATTCCCGAAACCGGGCGACTCAGCGGAGGAAATCAATGTGGAAATGGATTCTCGTGGTGGCTGTGGCCGCGGCGATCACGACGCCGGCAACGGCGCAGTCTCCGATCGTCATCAAATTCAGCCACGTTGTCGCCAATGACACGCCGAAGGGCAAAGGTGCGCTCAAGTTCAAGGAACTCGCTGAAAAATATACCAGCGGGAAGGTCCGCGTCGAAGTCTATCCAAACTCTTCCTTGTACAAGGACAAGGAAGAGATTGAGGCCTTGCAACTTGGCTCGGTGCAGATGCTGGCGCCATCCACTGCGAAGTTCGCTCCGCTCGGGGCCAAGGAATTTGAAGCGCTGGACCTGCCGTGGCTGTTCAAGGACGACGAAACTTATGCAAAGGCGATGAAGGGCCCGGTCGGCAAGTGGCTTTTCCAGAAGCTCGAGTCGAAGGGTATCACCGGCCTCGCGTATTGGGACAACGGTTTTCACATGGTCTCTGCCAACCGGCTTCTGATAAACCCGTCCGACTTCCAGGGACTGAAATTCCGCATCTCCGGATCTAAGATCGCTGACCAATACTTCCGCGAGCTTGGGTCAATCCCGCAGATCATGGCCTTCTCGGAAGTCTATCAGGCGCTGCAGACCGGCGTGGTAGACGGCTGCGAGAATACGCCGTCGAACTACCTCACGCAGAAATTCCACGAAGTGCAGAAGCACATTACGGTCTCGTATCACGCCCACCTGCAATACACGGTGATCGTGAATTCGAAGTTCTGGAACGGGTTGCCGGCAGATATTCGCGCGCAGCTGGATAAAGCGATGGACGAAGCGACTGATTACACCAATTCTATCGCACGCAAGGAAAACGAAGACGCGCTGGCGGCGATCAAGGCCTCGGGTAGGACCACTCTGCACTATCTCTCCGATGAGCAGAGAGCAGCTTGGCAGAAGGCGATGGCTCCGACCTATAAATGGGCGAAGGGCCGCGTTGGCCAGGCGGTGCTCGACCTGGTCACCAAAGAACTTGACGTCCAGATGAACTGACGAGCCGACAGGCTGCTCCGATAATAAAGCCGACGGCCGGGAGTCTGATGTCTCCCGGCCGAATTCGCGTGCAGAGGGGGTAACGGTGGCCTCGCGCCTACTCGATCATCTCGAGGAATGGCTGATCGCCGCGTTGATGGCAGGTGCCACCGCGCTAATCTTTGTCGCCGTGCTGCATCGTTACGGCGCGGGCGTCTCGATCGATCTCGCAAAATGGGCCACGACGCACGGCATTCCCGTGGTGCCGACGGTGTTGCGCGCCATCTATTCCTGGCTTGCCTCGCTCGACCTCTCATGGGCGCAAGAGCTCTGTATCTTTATGTTCATCTGGATGGCGAAGTTCGGCGCCGCCTATGGCGTGCGCACCGGCATCCACGTCGGCGTCGACGTGTTGGTGAATATGCTACCGACGAATTCGCGCAAGCGAGTGATCCTGTTCGCCCTGCTCTGCGGCGCGTTTTTCACTGCAACGATCGCGACGTTCGGCTTCACCTTTGTCGGCGAAATGTTCAAGACCGGCCAACAATCATACGACCTCGAAGCGCCAATGTGGGTGGTCTATTCCGCGATCCCCCTAGGGTCCGGCTTGATGTGCTTCCGCTTTTTGCAAGTGTCGTGGTGGTATTACTTGACCGGGAAGCTACCGCATCACAGCGAAGCAAGTGTCGAGGGCGTCGCCGAATCGGCCGCGCTGCACCCGGCGACTGACGCTCACGGCACGGTCTCCGGATCCTGGTCGAATCCACTAGCGCTGGTCTTGATGTTGACGCCGATCTTGATCCTGGCGGTCTGCCTCGCCGACAAGACTGGAATTATCGTGCTGTCACAGTCGGTGCGCGCAATCACGATCTTCCTCTTGCTGATTGCCTTCATGGTCACCGGCATGCCGGTGTCGATCGCGCTCGGGCTCACCGTTCTGACCTTCCTATTTGTCCTCACCAACGTGCCAATCGAGTCGGTGGCGATGAAGCTGTTCACCGGGCTGGAAAGCTTTGAGATCATGGCGATCCCGTTTTTTATCCTGGCAGGGAGTTTCCTCACCCATGGCGGCGTCGCGCGCAGGATGATCAATTTCGCGGTGTCGCTCATTGGTCACTGGCACGGCGGACTTGGGCTTGCCGGGATCGTCGCTTGTGCGATGTTCGCCCTCGTCTGCGGATCGAGCGTCGCTACCGTCGCGGCGATCGGCGCCATCGTGCTGCCCGAAATGGTGCGGCATGGCTATCCGATGCGCTTTGGCGCCGGCATCATTACCGTCGCTGGCTCGCTTGGCATTTTGATGCTGCCATCGATCCCGAAAATCGTCTACGCGGTTTCCACCAACACGTCGATCGGCGCGCTTTTCATTGCCGGCTTGCTGCCGGGTTCGCTGCTGACGGTGATGCTGTGCGTGGTGACGTGGTTGCTTGCCAGAAAGCGCGAATATCCGCGCATGCCGAAATCGAGCTGGTTCGATACTTGGCACGCCTTCCGCGAAAGCATCTGGGGTTTGATGCTGGTCGTGATCATCATTGGCGGTATCTACAGCGGTCTGTTCACCCCGACTGAGGCCGCCGCCATGGCAGCGGTCTATTCGTTCTTCATCTCGGTGTTCGTGTACAAGGCGCTTAAGTTCAAAGACACGCCACGAGTGCTGCTGCGAGCGGCAAACACTAGCGCGATGCTGATGTATATCATCACCAACGCTGTACTGTTCTCGTTCGTGCTCACCAACGAAAACATTCCCTCTGCGCTGGCCGACTGGATTACGGCCCAGCAACTCGGCTGGTTCGGATTCCTTCTGTTGGTCAACGTTCTGTTGCTCGCCGCCGGCAACTTTATGGAGCCCAACTCCATCATTTTGATTATGGCGCCGATACTTGTCCCGGCAGCAAAACGCCTGGGTATCGACCCCGTGCACTTCGGCATCGTTATCGATGTCAACATGGAGGTCGGACTATGTCACCCGCCGGTCGGACTCAATCTTTACGTTGCTTCGATGATCGCGCGCATGCGCATTACCGATCTCGCCGTAGCGGTCTTGCCGTGGCTGGTGACGATGTTGTTCTTCCTAGTGATCGTGACCTATTGGCCTGAACTGACCATGTTCTTGCCGCGGCTACTACACATGATTTGATGCTATGCCGCGTTAACGCTTGCTGAGTATGAACAGCCGCGTATCAACATTGCGTTGAATTAATCTCTGTCCAAACTTTAACTTGAAAAGGCAGCTACGCGCGCCTCTATTGGCAGCATCAGATTTGTCATTGGAGGAATGCCATGTGGAAGATTGTTCTTGCCGGTTCGACCGCACTCGCGATCGCCGCTGGGACTTTCGCTTATGCGCAGCAGGGTCAGGACGGCCGCGATTTCGCGCCGCGCTGGCGGCCGAGCGCGGAAGACATTAGTGCGCTGAGTGACGCACGCATCGCGGCGCTGCATGCGGGACTCAAGCTGAATGCCGAGCAGGAGAAGATTTGGCCGCCGGTAGAAGCAGCGCTGCGCGATCTCGCCAAGCAGCGCGCCGACTGGTTCGCTGCGCGCGCCAGCGCCGACCGTCCGACGGATCTCATCGAGCGGCTGAACCTACGCGCTGATACGATGACCCGGCGCGGCGCCGCGCTGAAGAAGCTCGCGGATGCCGCGAGCCCGCTTTACAAGAGCCTCGATGACGGGCAGAGGCATCGCATGGTCTTGCTCGTTCGACTTGCCGGCGTTGGTTTCGACGGCGAGCGGAGTCCGCATGGCCACCGCGGCTGGATGATGAGACATCGCGACTTTGGCCCGGGCAGTGCGGGAGGCTGGTTCGACGGTGGTCAGCGACCGCAGTAGCAAGTGGGCCACCGGTCTTTCGAAGCTGACGGGACATCTGGCGGCTTCTTTTTTGGCTGCCCCGCGCACCTTGCGCGGCTGGACACTCTTTCCCACCTTTGCTAAGCGAACCCCGTTTGGCGGGCTCCCCGCCGACGGTAATACGGGCGCATAGCTCAGTTGGTAGAGCAGCTGACTCTTAATCAGCGGGTCCCAGGTTCGAGCCCTGGTGCGCCCACCATTAAATCAAAGATTTAGCCAGATTCGCTTTGCCATTTGGACAAAAACTTCTGCGGCTCGGTACTAGTCAAAGCAGTCATGACCTTTCGGCCAAGTACTGCTGAATAATTGCACGGACCGATGGCGGGGTGTTCGGATTTGCAAGAATGCGCTTCGTAGTTTTGCGTGCTAATCGGTCAAGTTTGTTTTTTCCGTTCACGATATTCCACGCCGTACTTCGAGTAACGCCAAGTGCTTTTGCCTGTTCATCTAAGGATGTGTATCCCGCCGCGACCAGGGCATCTCCGATATCCTGAAGTCTAACAGTGTAGTTTTGTGGTGCAGTACGCCGCATCAATGCACACGACAATGGCTACAGGTGCTCAATCAACGGCGTCTATACTTGCCGCCGGTCGAAAGGACGTCGATTTGCTGCAAGGGCCAGCGTGGCCAATAAGCGCAGCATAAGGTGACCATAATTTTTTGCGATTTAAGACAGGGTTTCAAAACTTGATAGAATTTGACGCATTCGACGCAACCGCCGTAGCGTTTGCCATAGGGGGCAGAATATTGTGGGGACGAAGAATTGTGGAAGAATGGCAGCGGCGATCATCGCTCTCGCATCGACCTGCAATTGGAGGGAAAAAAGGAGACAGGCTAAAGCTCGCAGATTACGCGACAGCGCTGGCGGCGCATCCTTGGGCCTGACGAGGGCATGAATTCATCATCGCTAGGCTATCAACGTTCATGATGGCCTCATGAACAATCAGCGACCGCATGCCATTGGCACGCATGTAGCACGGGGCTATCGGCGGTGGCAGGGCGTGCGTCACGTCAATATCGCCTTGTAGAGAAAGGCAACGAGCATCGGCAACAGCATCGCCATCAGAATAAAGAAAACGACTCCAATCACCGTGTCAATTTTCTCGTCCTGGCTGGTTTGATTGCGTTTGCTGCTTGGCGGGCGCCACATCAAGGCAGCCGCTAACGCCTTTGCACCCGCAAAGGTGACAACAAGCAACATAGCGATGCGTACGTTGCGCTATCGGTGCAAATAGAAAAGTATGCCGCCTGCGAGGCAGCCCGGTAAGATGATCCCTTCCGAACTTTCAGCCTACATAGGCAACACGCTTCTGGGCGTCTGCCTCAGCCGCAGTCTTTGGTTGCGCGGGAAGCTGAAGCACCGTTGCCTTTTGACCCACACACACGTGTGTTAGCAGAACAGTCTGCCCATCGGGGAATTCGAGCGCATCATGATGGACCCGTGGTGCGTGCGTGTTCACTTGCCGGAAGATTGCCGTCGCCTGACCAATCCTTCGCGTCCTCCAAAAGGGGAGTCCGGCTGCCCGAATTGTCACCGCTCGGGAAAACGCAAGCTCGGTTCCAGGAAGAACGCACACCGCCACTGCAGCATCTTCTGCAGCGGCGAACCCACGTGTGCCGGTACCGAAATCACTTGTAGTGAGTTTGTCGCCGACCTTTGCAGGCCGTGACCTAATGTTTTGAAGGCTGTAGTCACACATCGCTGGAACTCTCTTGTTGGAAGCCCTTCAGCCCATAAAATATTAGCGTGTTTATAATCCTTGCGCATCAACAAACTCGGACTCATGTCGGAACAGTCGCCTCACGCATTCACCCGTTTTGCGAAGTTCTAACGCCTGATATTCTGACTGGCCTCCCAGTGAGTGAACGCTTCAATCGGTCCCCAAGACCGTCTCTTGGAGAGAGCGTAATTCCTTGCCCGCAAGATTCTTCATCCGCGTGAGAAACGCATCAATGCTTTGAACGGCTTGACCGCAGGTGCCGCCGGAAAGAGCTCTAACGGATATCGCGATGCAAACGTGCTAGCATTTTGCCTTGTTGCAAACACTCGTGGCGGCTGCGGCGATCCCCCGGATACACTTACATACTGACGACGGGATACACTTACATGGTGAGGAATAGTCTCGTGAAAACATGGTTGATAGGCTTAGTTCTGGCGATTGGTTGCCTGGGCTCGGCCTCTGCGGATAATTTTGCCTCGCGGCCGATCACATTGGTCGTGCCACTCAGCGTGGGCGGCTCGACGGACGTAATCGGCCGCCTCATGGCCGAGGGAATGCGCAAGGCCCTCAATCAAACTATTATCGTGGAAAACATCTCTGGCGCTGGCGGTACAATCGGCGTTGGCCACGTTGTTCATGCACCGCCTGACGGCTATACAATGCTAATTGGCCAATGGGGAACCAATGTCGCTACGGGTGCAATCTATAATCTAAATTTTGATCTATTGAACGATCTGGATCCTGTCGGGCTTATCGCCACGCAGCCGTTCCTGATTGTGGCCCGTAGTTCAATGCCTGCGAACAATCTCAGGGAACTGATTGCCTGGATAAAGGCCAATCCGGACAAGGCGACGGAGGGAAATTCGGGCATTGGCTCACCGAGTCATGTCAGCGGCATATTGTTTCAGAAGGCAATCAATTCACCAATTCAGATGATTCCCTATCGCGGCGCGGGGGAATCGACACAGGCGATTGTCTCCGGACAGATCGACGTATTGCTCAATACGCCTGCCGTCTCCATGGCGCAGCTTAAAGCAGGGCAGGTCAAGGTCTTCGCCGTGACAGCCAAACGTCGACTCACAATCGCGGCAGACATTCCGACAACTGATGAAGCGGGTCTGCCAGGTTTCTATTTCACGTTCTGGCACGCATTCTGGGTACCCAAGGGCACACCAAAGGACGTCATTGCAAAACTCAATGCGGCATTGCGCGCGACGCTGGTTGATCCGGAAATTCGGAAAAAGCTCACCGCGCTCGCGCAAGATATATTCCCCTCGGATGAACAGAGCCCGGAAGCACTGGCCAAATTCCAGAGCGAGGAAATTGAAAAGTGGTGGCCGATCATCAAGGCCGCCGGCATCACCGCGCACTGAGCCACGTAGCGTTGGCGGTTTCGATAACGACGTGTGATGCGTGCATTTGTGCTCAACCGCGATAACTGAAATAGCGGTTTACGCTGCCACTTTTGTACCCTCACACCGATCAAGCACTCACGCCCAGCACGCACGCAACGTAGTTGCCATACGTCGCCCCAAGTTGGCGGCCATTTATTTTCCAGCTGATGGTGGCGAGGACGGCGATAGGCGCAATAAACATTGGTCAGGCACCGACCCAGACGGCGATGCCCAGAGTTACGGTCAAGAGGCCGAGGTACCGGTGGCAATCAAAGACGTTATCCGGAACTCGACGCATTGTTGCGGCGCTTTTTTCTCGACGTTCAGTCGCGCAGGAAAGCGGATTCGGCCGAAGGGAACAAAAGTTTTTGGCGAGGGTTGTATTGGATAGTCATAGGAGTGCGTCTTATGGCTAGCAAATCAGGTAGGATCTTCGCGGCGGCCATTGGGATTGCTGCGCTGCTAAACCCCGGAACTCTGCTCGCAGGGCCGCGAGGCGGCGGTAGTGGGCATGGTGGTGGCGGCCATTTCGGCGGCGGCGGTCATTTTGGTGGCGGCACAACGCACTTTAGCGCAGGGCACTTTGGTGGGGGCGCGGCCCACTTTCACAGCTTCGGTGGCGTTCGGGGGTTCAGCGGCTCTCACTTCGGAGCGGCGCGAATTGGCCACGCTCACTTTGGTAGTGCCAATGTCCGCGCCTTCAGTGGCAGTCACCTAGGGGCATTGCGAATTGGTCACGGTCACTTCGGCAGTGCGAATTTCCGCAATTTCAATGGCGCCCGTTTAGGGGCGTACACAGGTGTTGCTCACATCAACAGTGCGCATGCTCTCGCGTCAGGTGCCGCTGGTGCGCTCGCCGGAAGGGCAGCTTGGAGCCGATGGGGCAATCCTAATTGGCACGCGGGCTGGAATGGTGGATGGGGTGGCTGGAATGGTAGTTGGGGCGGGTGGAACGCCGGATGGGGTGGCTGGGTTGGACCGGTCTTCTGGCCCTACTTCTTTGGCAATCTCTTGGCCTTCACGTTTTGGCCTTACCCCTATTTCGACCCCTTCTGGGCTTACAGCGATTTGTTTGTCTGGGACGCCCTATTCTGGCCCGGTCCCTATTACATCTACGGCCCAGCGTATGCGTATGGTCCAGACTATTATGATATTTACGGCGAATACGCTTATGCTGGCCCGATGCGAACGCGCACTGCGCGTCATGTCATCCCCGAAATCACAGGCCCGATCTCAAACCAAACCGATCTGACCCAGAGTTGCAGCGGCCTCGCGCCCGGCGTGACTGGCCTGCCCCTCGATCGCATCGAAACAACGATACATTTGACGAATGAACAACTCAAAGCACTCGATAAACTAAAAGCCGCATCGTCGCAGGCGAGTGACGTTCTCAAGACATCCTGTTCAAGCGAGATCCCGCTGACACCGGTGGACCGACTCGACGCAGTGCAAGAGCGCATCAACAGCATGATGCAGGCATTAGAAAGCGTGCGCACGCCGCTCGACGATTTCTACAATTCATTGAATGAAGAGCAAAGGCAGCGCTTCGCGGCGCTGAGCCAGGCTCGGACGGCGCGAACAAACCGCCGTGAATCTGCTTCCGGCAACGATTTGGCTGCTTTGTGCAGTCGACGCGCTGAAGGCTTTACGCAGTTGCCTGTGCAGCGCGTAGAGCAAGTCATCAAGCCCACGCCAGAGCAACTGAACGCATTTGACAAACTAAAGACCGCTTCAACGGATGCTGCCAATCTGTTGCGGGCATCGTGCCCTGCCCAACTGCCGCAAACACCGATAGATCGCTTTGATGCAGTATCAAAACGTCTCGACGCGATGTCGGAGGCCATTAAGACTGTGCGCCCCGCGCTCGCCGGCTTTTATGCGTCATTAACAGATGAGCAGAAAGCTCGGTTCAATATATTGGGACCGCCACCGAACCAATCATCCCGCCAGGGCTGATAATAACCCGCCAATCAGCGCGACGAAGTCCTGAATAACACCTGGAAATTCCCAGAGGCCCAGCCTGTGACTCATTAGCACTCGCTATTTTGGCTTCGGCACCCGCGCCCGCCGTGAGTGGGTTCGCGGCCAGGGTAGCCGCAGCAGACAGGGCGCGCCACGCAGTATGGCGCCGACAGCTTTTTCGATTAGACAGGATTGCTGACTAATTTCGAACGCTCGCATTGGGCTGGAGAAAAGCCCTACGATAGGGATAGAGCAAATTACATTAAGAATGCTGTTGAGAAAGCTGGCTGTGAGAATTTGGAAAGTTGGCGGATGCTATCGAAAGAGCCAAACATCTTGTCATGAAACGAAGAGGCTCTTGAGCAAGTTTTGTTTAGGTGCTGCGTCGAGAATGGCTCTTATTTTTTTGGAAAGGGAGGACATCGGAAGTGAAGCGAATACTTTCTGAGGTAGCGACGGCTATCCTGGGTTTTTCTTTCACTGACATCGAGCCCTTGCGATCGGCTGAGATCACGGTTCTAGGTTTGGATGCTCCGAATGAGCATTCACGCAATTCTGCCCAGCGTCGAATATAAAATGGCTCAGGAACTTTCAGTCGTTGCAACATTTGAAGTGCGGCGTCGCAGTTATTTGGGCTCCGATGGCACTGCGCTTCGTGAACTGCCGAGCTTTGCGACCGATAGAGAGCTGCTCGTGTCTTTGTATCGCGCCATGGTGCTAGCGCGAACCTTCGATTTAAAGGCGGTATCATTGCAGCGTACTGGCCGGCTTGGTACTTATGCAACCTCGCTCGGCCAAGAAGCTGTTGGCGTCGGAATCGCGAGCGCGATGCAGCCTAACGACGTGCTGCTTCCATCCTACCGCGACAATGCCGCTTTGCAGTGGCGCGGCGTGAAGATGGACGAAATTTTACTGTATTGGGGCGGCGACGAGCGGGGCAATCTGTGGTCGGGGCCCGCTCACGACTTTCCATTTTGTATTCCAGTTGCGTCACAGGCTCCGCATGCGGCGGGGGTCGCTTACGCCTTCAAATACCGCAAACAGGCGCGCGTTGCTGTCTGCATCATTGGCGATGGCGCAACCTCCAAGGGCGACCTGTGGGAAGCAATGAATTTCGCTGGGGTCTGGAAGCTCCCTCTCGTTTTCTTCGTCAACAACAATCAATGGGCGATCTCGGTACCGCTAAAGACGCAGACCGCCTCGCAGACGCTCGCGCAAAAGGCAATCGCGGCGGGGTTCAGCGGAGAGCAGGTCGATGGCAACGACATCATCGCGGTGCGCGCCGCGGCAGAAGCGGCGATTGCCGCAGCTCGCGTCGGTGACGGGCCACGCTTGATCGAGGCCGTAACCTATCGACTCGGCGATCACACTACCGCTGACGATGCCTCGCGCTATCGGCCGTCGCAGGAAGTGCAAGAGCGCTGGAAACAAGAGCCGATCGCGCGGCTGCGAGCTTATCTCGTCGCTCACATGGGTTGGAGCAAAGCGCAAGAAGAGAAAGTCGCAACCGAGTGCGAGGAACACGTGGAGGGCGCGATAGAGCGCTATCTGGCCGTGGGAGCGGCTGCGCCACAAACCATGTTCGACCATCTCTATGCCAGGCTTCCGGCTGCTTATTCGGGGCAGCGCAAGGAAGTCGAGGATCGGTTCCGTGGCTGAGCTCACGCTGGTCGATGCGATCAATCTAGCACTTGCCCGCGCCTTGGCGGATGATCCTGATGTCGTGGTGTTTGGTGAGGATGTCGGCACGAACGGAGGTGTTTTTCGTGCTACGGCCGGCTTGCAACGGCGTTTCGGTGTCGAGCGCGTCTTCGACACTCCGCTCTCCGAGCTGCTGATCAGCGGTCTTTGCGTCGGTATGGCGGCGCAGGGGCTCAGACCCGTTGCCGAGATCCAATTCTTGGGATTTCTCTATCCATGCCTCGACCAGCTCGTGAACCACGCATCCCGCTTGCGCCATCGCACGCAGGGACGGATCACCTGTCCGATGGTTCTGCGCACCACTCATGGCGCTGGCATCCGTGCCCCCGAGCATCACTCGGAAGCAACTGAGGCCATGCTCGCCCATATCCCCGGCTTGCGGGTGGTGATACCAGCAAGTCCCGAACGGGCTTATGGGTTGCTCCTGGCTGCGATCCGCGATCCCGATCCGGTAGTATTCCTCGAACCAACGCGGATCTATCGCGCGGTCAAAGGAGAGGTCGAGGACAGCGGCGAGGCATTGCCGCTTGATGTCGCCTTCATCGTCCGTGAAGGCCGCGACGTTACGCTGATCAGCTGGGGTGCCATGGTGAAGGACACACTAGAAGCCGCTGAGGTTCTTGCCGCTGATGGCATTGACGCGGAGGTCATCGATTTGGCCACGCTCAAGCCCTATGACGAAGCGACCTTGCTCGCCTCGGTCAGCAAGACTGGACGCTGCATCATCGTGCACGAGGCCGCGCGCACCGCCGGCTTCGGCGCCGAGATCGCGGCGATGATCGCGGAGCGTGGGCTACTCTCGCTGCTTGCCCCCGTCGCCCGTGTGACTGGATACGATACGATCATCCCTTTGCCGCGCCTGGAGCGTGATTACATGCCCTCGGTCGGACGTATCGTCATGGCTGCGCGCAACGCCTGCAACTTCGGCTGATCCTAGCGAGCTGACCATGCGACAGTTTACCTTGCCCGATCTCGGCGAAGGACTTGAGGAGGCCGAAATCGTCGCTTGGTTCGTCAATCAGGGAGACCATGTGGTGGCCAATCAACCGCTCGTCTCGGTTGAGACAGACAAGGCGGTCGTCGAGGTTCCCTCGCCCTGGAGTGGGACGATCGCTCGGCTCCATGGCGCTAAGGGTGATTTGGTGAAGGTCGGCGCACCGCTGGTCGAATTTAGCGAGGGCGACGAGGAGGACACCGGTACCATCGTCGGCGAGATCGCTCGCAGCGAACCGGCGCGCGCATCCGAAGCGCCGACGGCCGCGGGCGGGGTGCAGGTGCTCCCCGCCATTCGCGCGCTCGCGCGGAAGCTCGACGTCGATCTCAATCTGGTGCAAGGCAGCGGGCCGGGCGGCATGATTGGGCGCGCCGATGTTGAGCGGGCCGCCCGCAGCCTCGCCGACGCCGGACCGGCGGAACCGCTCAAAGGCATGCGCCGGGTAATGGCGCAACGCATGGCGGCTGCGCATGCCCAGGTGGTGCCAACGACGGTGGGGGATGAAGTCGATATCGAAGCCTGGCCGAAGGGGACCGACATCACCATCCGCCTCCTGCATGCCATCGCTGCCGCCTGCAAGGCGGAGCCATCGCTCAATGCGTGGTATAACGCGCAGTCCGGAGAACGGCGCTTGCTCGGGCGCGTCGACGTGGGCATTGCGGTCGATCTTGAGGGTGGTTTGATCGTTCCGGTCGTGCGCAACGTCGGCGAGCGCGATAGCGCCGATTTGCGTGCCGGCGTCGACCGCATGCGCGCCGATGCAGCGGCGCGTTCTATTCCACCGGAGGAGTTGCGCGGCGCGACTATTACGCTGTCGAACTTTGGCATGATCGCTGGGCGCTTCGCCAGCCTCGTGGTCGTGCCCCCTCAGGTGGCGATTATCGGCGCTGGTCGTGCCGAACAGCGGGTCGTCGTGCAGCAGGGCCAGCCGGTCGTGCATCGCGTCTTGCCCTTGTCCCTGACCTTCGATCACCGGACTGTCACCGGCGGAGAAGCGGCCCGTTTCCTTGCGGTGCTCAAATCAACTTTGGCGAAGCCCTGAAACCCATTCGAGAGGGCGACCTGACGATATGTAGCGGCCAACTCTTAAGTCGCACTAAATCATCTGGTCGAGGGAAGAGCCGTCATCGCGGAAGCAGTGAATAGGGGCGCAAAATAGCAGTTCTGCCGTGCGCTCGGCTTTAGGGAAAAATTCTCCGCGAGGGCTTCCATGCAATCCGCGACATCGCCCACGGGTGGCCAGCGCAGGTCTTCGCCCCTCGGCGGCGGGCTTTGGCCAAATTTGCCAGCCGTCGCGCAATGTCCGCCTGCCGGGGTCGTGTTTCATTTCTCACTCCGCCCCTCTCTCTTTTCGGGAGCATTTACGATTCCAACTACCCCTTGGGCTCCGGCATGAATGTGGACGTGCCGTACCTCGACCGTCTGCTTGCTCCCGCGCTGAAGCCGCTCGTATGTCTTCATCTGGTCGAGCTGAAGCCGTAGCAGCTTGATGCCGAAGTTGCCGTATACGTTGATGTAGTTCTCGTCGAGGTGTTGCTGGCTCTGTCGCAAGAACTTTTGTCCAGCAAATCCTGTACCCACAATCTCAACTGCCAGCAGCGCTTCAGCTTCGGTCCGAGGTCGCAACGAAGCTACCAGGGCTATTCCGGCATTCAGGGTGGCCTCGTCGAGATGCTCGAGGGCATGGGGACGGAGCAGGGCCACGAGCTTCCCGAACATCGTCTGCGAGAACTCCTCGGACATCGTGCCAAAGACGCCGCGCAACGCTGCTCGATGGCCTTCCAGGTCTTCTGTAGGTGCGTAGACTTGGTCATTCTGGCGAGACGGCTTGCGCACACGGGGCGGGGCGA